>Ga0209541_10005749_pt1 | contig 21507 bp, 20 predicted proteins | sample RifCSPlowO2_01_FD_184027 | JGI IMG/M metagenome (GOLD analysis project Ga0209541, IMG submission 184027) | Groundwater microbial communities from Rifle, Colorado - Rifle CSP2_plank lowO2_0.1 (SPAdes) (version 2) | ecosystem: Environmental > Aquatic > Deep subsurface > Groundwater | place...
GTTACTGTTCGCACGGAGAAGAAAACGCCATTACGCAAGCGGCGTATCACGGCGTCAATATCAAGGACTCTACTGTGTACACGACATTTTCCCCGTGTCTAGCGTGCACCAAGATGATCATTAACAGCGGAATCTGCGAAGTCGTTTTTAACGCTGATTACCCTCTGGCTCAGAATGCAGTGAAACTTCTTTCCGAAGCCGGCGTCCGCGTGAGGAAACTGAGCATTCACTGAGCGGCAGAAGCGCCTGCCTGCCGGCAGGCGGGGAACCGTTCACATTGATCTTGAATTCTATGGAGAAAACCCGGATTAGTTTAAAAGAGATTTACGAGCCCATTCAAGCGTATCTGCCGCGAGTGGAGGAAGAGATTTTTTCCATTCTGGCCACTCCCAATGAATTGTCAGCCGAAGTGGTTCAGCACTTTTTCAGAAACAAAGGGAAGTATCTGCGGCCGGCGTTAACCCTTTTTGGCGCAAGTTTCGGTGCCTCTGTGGAGCTGGACGCAATCCGAGCGGGAGCCGCGTTTGAAATTTTTCATTCCGCCACGCTCATTCACGATGACATCATCGATTCTGCTTATGTGCGGCGCAATCTCCCGACCGTCAACGTGAAGTGGAGTTCTCAAGTCGCAGTTTTAGTGGGTGATTATCTTCACGACAAGGCGATCGAAACTATCTTCTCGGTGAAGAACGACCGGGTGATTGCCGCATTTTTGAAAACGGCGGGAATCGTGTGCGACGGAGAAATTCTGGAATTAAAGGAAAAAAACAATTTCAACCTCAAAGAGAAAGCATACCTTTCGATTATTGAGCGGAAAACAGCGTCCCTATTGGCAACGTGTCTTGAGTCCGGAGCCATTTTGGGCGGTCTAATCACCGAACGCGTCGCGGCGCTTGAGCGTTACGGGCATTACTTTGGGATGGCATTTCAAGTGATTGACGATTGCCTCGATTTTATGGGTGAGGAGAACGAATTTGGAAAAACGCTTGGCGCCGACCTCCAAGCCGGCGTGCTCACCCTTCCTTTGATTCGTTTGATTGAGTTTTTGGATGAACCCGCCAAGGCCGAGATTTTCTCGAAGGTCAAGTCCGGACTCGGACATTCAAAGTTAAGCGATTTGGTTCATCTCCTTCACGAATACGGGGCGTTGGAATATGCGCTCGCGAAAGCCCGGGAATTTACGGATTGTGCGGCACTGGAACTTACCGTATTTCCCAAAAGCCCGTCCCGAACCAGTTTAGAAACCCTTCTTCAGTACGTGCTTGAGCGGAGCTCCTGACGGTTATGTCCCGGACTATTCTGCTTCTTTCCCTTTTGGTTGGTTTGGGCGGCACCGGCACGCTTGGCGTGATGGGAAAAAGTTCCGCGCTTCTCGGCTGGTGGATCGGTGTCGGTCTCGGCCTGTTCAATTATTTTTTACTGCTCAAAAGTGTGCGCCGTCTCGTTCACGAGCGGTCTCGCGAACCGGACGGGGGAAAGGGAAAGTCACTCGGCATCGCTTTTTTCCTCCGTTATCTGGTGCTCGCGGCCGGTTTTTTTCTGACGTTTCGGCTTGGGCGGGAACAACTGATCTCCTGTTTCATTTCGTTTGTCGCTTTGTATGCCGTTTTGTTCCTTGATTATTTGGTTCGTTCCCGCAGGCAGAAACCGGTGTAAGGCGTCTCGCGCGGCAAGTCGTCATGACCGGCACTCTATACTTGGTTGCAACGCCGATTGGAAATCTCACGGACATGACCTTTCGCGCCGTTGATATTTTAAAGACTGTGGATTTCGTGATTTGCGAAGATACGCGGCACAGTGGTCAGCTGCTCAAGCATTTCGGCGTGTCAAAACCCTTGAGAACGCTTCACGATCATTCGCCCACCTCGGTGGTACAAGCTATTTGTTCGGAACTCAAGACGGGCGCTTCGGCAGCGCTTATTTCAGATGCGGGAACGCCTTTGATTTCTGATCCCGGTTTCCCTTTGGTGCGCGAGGCCGTTCGCGCGGGCGTTCGGGTGGAATCCATTCCGGGTCCCACCGCGCTCATCAGCGCTTTGATCGTAAGCGGACTTCCGATGCACGAGTTTACCTTTGTGGGATACTTGCCCCAGAAGGAAAAAGCGCGGTGCAATCGATTGAAAGCTCTTGCTTCGGAACAGCGGACCCTCATTTTCTATGAATCGCCGCACCGAATTGTGAAGATGCTCAAGAATCTCGCGGACTGTTTCGGCGATCGAAACGTTTCTGTGTCGCGCGAGCTGACCAAGAAATTTGAAGAAACGGTGCGTGGGACACTTGCCGAGGTGTCGGCTCAAGTGGCTCAGAAGAAAATTTTAGGCGAATGGGTTGTTGTGGTGGAAGGAAAACCGGTGAACCCCAAACGGCGGGACCGTTCGCAGCACGGCGGAAAGGAGCGTTTGAGCGATGAGTGAGCGGGAAAAACGCCGCGCCGCCATTTTTGTTTCCGGGTCCGGGACGAACATGGAAAACATTGCACGTCGGATTCGAGCCGGCGAACTGGCTATGGAAATCGCGCTCGTGGTCTGCGACCGTCCCAACGCGTTTGCGCTCAAACGCGCAAAGCGTCTTCGTTTAGAAACGTTTGTGGCCGTTCCTAAAACCTTTTCCTCCAAAGAAGAATATGAACGGAAGATCGATGAAGTGCTCCGCGCAAAGCACATCCATCTTATCTTGCTTGCCGGATACATGCGCATTTTGGGTTCTGAGTTTGTGCGTGCGTGGCCGTGGCAGATTTTGAACATTCATCCGAGCCTGCTTCCTCAATTTCCGGGTACACACGCCATTCGGGATGCCTTTGAGGCCAAGGAAAAACAAACGGGTGTGACGGTCCATTTTGTGGATGAAGGCGTTGACACCGGTCCCATTCTTCTTCAACGCGCCGTTCCCATTCGATCTACCGATACGTTGGAACGGCTGGAAGAACGTGTCCACGCGGCCGAATATCAAGTGTATCCCGAAGCGATTCGTTTGGTCCTTTCAGGAAAGGTAAAGGTAACAGACCGTCGCGTCGAAATGCTTTAGATCACTCCTGAGCCCGAGGCTTCTTTTCGTTTGCAGCTCGTTGTGTTATGATGAGCGCTTCAAAAAAGGTGGTTCGTGTCTACGAAAATTAAAGAAATTAAAGCCAGAGAAATTTTAGATTCGCGCGGCAATCCGACGGTAGAAACCGACGTGATCCTCTCGGACGGCACGTGCGGGCGTGCTCAAGTGCCGAGCGGCGCCTCTACCGGCGAACACGAAGCGCACGAACTCCGGGACGGCGACCAGCGCCGTTATTTGGGAAAAGGAGTTTTGAAAGCAGTCCAAAACGTGAATGAAAAAATCGCCCGCGCGCTTTGTAAACGGGATGCCGCAAAACAGGAAGAGCTGGACCGCCTTTTGATCGAGCTTGACGGAACCGAAAACAAAACCTCCCTCGGCGCAAATGCGATTTTAAGCGTGTCTCTTGCCGCAGCCCGGGCAGCAGCCCAATCCAAACATCTACCGCTCTTTCAGTATTTGGGAGGTTCGGGCGCCCATCTGCTTCCCATCCCGATGATGAACATCGTGAACGGCGGAGTTCACGCAGACAATAACGTCGACCTCCAGGAATTTTTGATCATGCCTTTCAGCGCACAACGTTTTCAAGACGCTCTCAGAATGGGAGTGGAAGTGTTCCATGCTCTGAAACGGATTTTACACAAGAAACATTTGTCAACGGCCGTGGGAGATGAAGGAGGGTTTGCGCCAGACCTTACCTCCAATGTTGAGCCACTCGACGTCATCGTCGAGGCAATCCAAAGTGCGGGATATCGGCCGGGCGAAGACGTGATGATTGCTCTTGATCCCGCGAGCTCGAGCTTTTACGGAAACGACAAAACCGGAGAAAATCCGAATCCCGGCAGATACGTTTTGCGCGCCGAGGCGCAGCCGGTCAAAACCCCAGACGACATGATCGAGTTTTACGCGGGTCTTTGCGAGCGGTACCCCATTTTTTCGATCGAAGACGGTTTGAGTGAAGACGATTGGGCAGGATGGGCGCGCTTGACGGCCCGGCTTGGCCAGGAGATTCAATTGGTCGGCGACGATTTGTTTGTGACGAACGTGCGGCGTCTCCAAATGGGGATTGACCAAAAGGTGGCCAATTCCATTCTGATCAAAGTGAATCAAATCGGAACGCTGACCGAAACCATTCGTGCAGTCCGGCTCGCGCATGAACATTCGTATACGGCAGTGATTAGTCATCGGAGCGGGGAAACGGAGGACACGACCATTGCCGATCTTGCCGTTGCCCTCGGGACCGGTCAAATTAAGACGGGCTCGGCCTCTCGAACCGATCGCATCGCCAAATACAATCAGCTTCTCCGCATCGAAGAGGCCCTGGGTTCCAAGGCGGTTTATGCCGGTACCGTGTTGAACCGAAAACCGGCTCCTCAAAAGGCAAGGAAATAAGTTTTGTTGTTCCCCAATACACACCTTCCATGAGACGTTTTATCTTGTTCTGGCTGCCGCTCATTCTGATTTTGGCCGGGTTGATTTATCTGCCGGGCCTTGCCAAGTATATGAAGCTCAAGCACGCCGAAAATCAATTGGATCGCGAAATCAAACAGATTGAGGAGGGAATTGAAAGACTGAGGGCCGAGGCAAAACTGTTAAGGACCGATTTGTCTCACCTTGAAGAAGTCAGCCGTAGGGAACTCGGCCTCGTCCGGCCAGGCGAGATCGTCTACAAAGTAGTAGAAGAAACCCCCGACACGTCGAAAGATAAAACAGCTCCTCGTTCCTGAAGACCGCGCCTTCCTTTCTTGCAATTTCACAAAACGGCGTTATAATGAACGCCCACTCAAACCGCTCTTGATTCTTCTTAAGCGGTTGTGAGCGTTTTAAAGCGTCGCGGGGCAGTCCATCCGTCGGCAGTCCCGCGGCAGAACGTCCAAGCAATATCGTCGCGGGGTGGAGCAGCCTGGTAGCTCGCAAGGCTCATAACCTTGAGGTCGCAGGTTCAAATCCTGCCCCCGCTATACTTTCTAAAAAAGGCCAAGTCAAATTGACTTGGCCTTTTTTGTTGTTGGACTGATTTGGACCTTATTGTAAAGACCCCGTCCGCTGTTTCTACGTGATATAATCCGCACCTTATGCCGAATCAAAAGAGACGAAAAGACGTCCGTAACGTTGCCATCATTGCTCACGTGGATCACGGGAAGACCACGCTCGTGGATGCTTTGTTGAAACAGACCGGGGCTTATGCGTTTAAGGAAGGGGAATCGACCATCATGGATTCCAATCCGCTTGAGAGAGAGCGCGGCATCACTATTTTTTCAAAAAATGCTTCCTTCCGATACAAAGACGTTACCTTCAATATCGTCGACACCCCGGGCCACGCGGATTTCGGCAGTGAAGTGGAGCGCATTCTTCATATGGTCGAGGGCGTCTTACTGCTTGTGGATGCTTTTGAAGGCCCCATGCCTCAAACCAAGTTTGTTTTAAGAAAATCCCTGGAACTTCATTTAAAGCCCATTTTAGTGGTCAACAAAATTGACCGGCCCAACGTGCGCCCGCACGAAGTAGCGGACATGACCTTTGACCTTTTTTGCGAGTTGAATGCGACAGATGAACAACTGGATTTTCCAATCGTGTACGCTTCCGGAAAAAATGGAAAAGCGACGCTTGATTTGGATGAAGAGGCCAAAGACATGAAACCGATCTTAGATACGATTCTTCGCCGCGTGCTGCCTCCCGTTGCCGATCCGGACCTGCCGTTTCAGATGCTGGTTACCATGCTCGATTATAATTCTTATCTGGGGCGGATTGCCATCGGCCGGGTGTTTCACGGCAGTATTAAAGTAGGAGATCCTTTTTCTGTTGTGAAACGAAACGGGGAAGTGCAAAAAAGAAAAGTCGCTAAAATTTTCAAATACCAGGGACTTCAACAAGTCGAATCCGAAACCGCGCGCGCAGGCGACATTATTTTGCTTGCCGGCGCCGAAGACGTAGAAGTGGCCGACACATTGACTTCACCCGACAAACCAGAATCCCTTCCCACCGTTAAGATCGATGAACCCACCATTTCGATGGGTTTTTCTCATAACACAAGTCCTTTGTGCGGTACGGAAGGCGGGCGTTTTTTAACGTCCAGGCAAATCCGCGAACGGCTGGAGCATGAAGCCATGATCAATGTCGGGATCAAAGCTGAAGAAGAACCGAACAGTGAGCAGTTCATTGTTTCGGGAAGAGGAGAGCTGCATCTTGCGATTTTGATTGAAACGATGCGCAGGGAAGGTTATGAACTGGAAGTTTCGCGGCCGCATGTGATTATTAAAAAAGTGGGCGGGGATATTCTGGAGCCCGTCGAAGAGCTGGTGGTGGAAGTCGATCCGGGATACGAAGGTGCGGTGATCGAAGCCCTTGGCAAGCGTAAAGCGGAAATGAAGAATATGGTCACCAGCGCTGTCGGAACCATTCGGATGGAGTTTATCATTACCACGCGCGCGCTTCTCGGTTTTCGTAACGAGTTTATGGTGACGACGCGCGGAACGGGCATCATGCATCAAAATTTTTACGAATATCAAAAATGTAAAGATGAGTTGCCGGGCCGATCCTCAGGCGTTTTGATTTCACAATCCAACGGAAAGGCGGTTTCCTACGCTTTGGACAGTTTGCAGGAGCGCGGGGAACTTTTTGTCCGCCCCCAGGACGATCTTTATGAAGGGATGATTGTGGGGGTGAACAACAAAGGCCGTGATTTGGTAGTCAATGCGACCCGAGAGAAAAAACTCACCAACATGCGTGCTTCCGGAACGGACGAAGCGATTCAGTTGACGCCGCCCCGGAACATAACGCTTGAATTTGCACTTGAATTTATCGACGATGACGAGTTGGTTGAAATCACTCCCAAAAGCATCCGCCTCCGGAAGCGTTACCTTACCGAAAACGAACGCAAAGCCGCGCAGCGGCGATCCTGATTGCAGGGAACGGTTTGAAACCGTTCCCTGCAATTCCGTGAGATCACCGGCCTTTTTTATTGGTCTGTCTTCCGCCGGGGATTTATTAACTTGCCGCATCACCTTAAGGGAAAACCAATTAGGTGAATTCCGCCTTTTGCTCTCACATTAACTTGCCTAGTGCGTGTTATTCTTTTAATACCTATTTTTTATCTGAAAGGGGACTTGAGAACCGTGCGGTTCATGCGGACAAGCACGACAATCCAAATCGCGATTGTGCTCGCCTCGGTTTTGATCTTTACGTCGCAGCCGGGCGCAGAAGAGATTCACGCCGGGCGTGCTCCGGGCGACGTGCCCGTAGCCCAAGTACCTGCCGTTTCACCATCGAACAACACGTTCATTCCGGCCGGAACGTTTCCAACCAGCGAGCAGTTCCTAAGAGGTCAGCCGATTCAACCTGCAGAATCCTTGCAGGAATCCGCTCAAGCGGTTCCGCCGCCTCCTCCGGATATTGCCGCAGTCCAAGTATTTCACGCGCGTTTGCAGCGCGCTTTGGGAAATGAGTTCACCGTGGATATGAACTCTCTTAGCGCCCATTCTTACGAGGGAGTGATTCGTGATGTGAAAGACCACGCTGCATTTCCGAAGGGCGAGCTCGACTCCCTTTCCTTTGAAGTAACAAGTTCCGAGTCGGGAGCACTGGAACTTAACATTCCGTCGATCCGCGCGAAGTACTTTGGAATTCAGCACGTGGACGGCCGCACCTTGTATGAGGGACTTAGCCAAACGACCGGTTCAAACGAAATGGGTACCTTGGTAGCGATGTCTAAGATAAGCATGGATCAAGCAGACCCCGACGGCGTTCTGCACGTTTCGCATGGAGAGGAATCGATCAAAATTGGAAACGATGCCGCCGGCCGCCCGAAGCTCGAAACCGAACAGCGGGTCGATCCTGAAGTCAAAGCGTACTTGGATTATCTAAACGGACAGTTAACGGCGGATTACGAAGCAGCCGTTGAGAAAGTCGCAGACGACGGCACGCTTTCCATCGCGGTCAGACTTCACCAAAATTCCACCGGAAGCATTGCGGAGGGATCTTTGGAACGCGTCACCTACCGTCTCAATGTTACCCAAGGGGATTGGGGGTCGGTGCTTGAAGTTAACGAGTCAACTATTGAGGCACGGCACCTCAGCATAGCGGATTTTGACAGCGGCTTACTGTATGAAGGTTTAAAAGATCACTTTGCGATTCTGGCAGGTACTAATCCATTTGTACTGATGACGCAAGTTGAAGTGGAAGGGGTCGATCCCGACGGGGTCCTCCGTTTCAGTTTTCAAAATCGTTCATGGTCGCTTTCGCGCGCATCGGACGGCCGTCCGGTTGTCCAGCAACTTTCAACCTAGACAAAATCTCCAAAAATCATAGAATGACACGGGCATTATCCAATCGCATCCATTCTTCGTGATTTTTTTATTTTTTTCGCCGCTGCGCGGTTGGCGCAGCACTGCTTGATTGAGCGGCGGTTGGCCGCTTGGAGCAGCTGTACCGCGCGGTTGGCGCGGCACCTTTTCTACGGCGGGGTAGCTCAGTTGGTAGAGCATGGGACTCATAAGCCCAGGGTCGGGAGTTCGATTCTCCCCCCCGCCAGATTTTTCGGAGCGTACCGATGAAACGTCAAGAACAAACCCTCGAGTGTGCCTTGCGGGTGGAAGATCAACTGATCAAGACCATCCGAAAGTTTCGAATGATTGAAAAAGGCGAAACGGTTTTCGTAGCGGTTTCGGGCGGCCGGGATTCGGTGACTCTTCTACATCTCATCCATAAGCTCGGACTCGTTTGGAAACTCCGCCTTGGAATTCTCCACGTCAATCACGGCTTAAGAGGCAAGGCCTCAGATGCAGACGAGGCGTTTGTCCGCGGACTCGCGAAACGTCTCGCGATTCCGATTTTTGTGGATCGTGTGAACGTCGCGGAAAAAGCAAAGTCGGAAGGCCTGTCGCTGGAACACGCGGGCCGGGAAGCTCGGTATCATTTTTTCGAAAAGATGGCCGAAGCCAAACACGCGCACAAAATTGTGCTCGGTCATACCCAAGACGACCAAGCGGAAACGGTTCTCATGCGCATCATCGGAGGCACCGGACTCCAAGGACTTCAAGCCATTCGCCCGAAACGCAGGTTGAACGGAGCTTATTTGGTTCGACCTCTGCTTGAGATTCCGAGGGCCGACATTTCCGCTTATGCCAAGGAACACGCTCTCGCCTATCGCGAAGACGCAAGCAATCGATCGCTCAAATTCTTGAGAAATCGGATTCGTTTGAAGCTGCTTCCCGTGCTTGCCAAATCGTTTAATCCGCAGATCAAGCGTACGCTGGCGCGGCTTCCGCATTTGCTCGATGTGGATTTGACCTTTTTGGAGGAAACGTCCGCGCTTTTTTACCGGCGGCTTACCGTCCAGAAAAACGAAAACGAAATTGTATTTCCGAAGCGATCGTTTCTTCGGCTTAGTCCATCGGTTCAATATCGGCTGCTCGGCCGGGCGATGCGCTCGCTCGCAGAAGCGGATTTGGATTTCGACCATTGGAATTCATTTTTGGAGCTTCTTCAAACCGAGCGCCATTTTCAATTTCAACTTCCAAGGAAACTGCTGGCATCTGTCTCCGGCGCGTCGATTCGAATTCGGCGCCGCTTGCCCGCGGCGCTTCCTTTTTCATATTCGGTATCTCCCGGCGATCGGCTGTACCTACCGGAGATTGATGTGACGGTTTCATGCGACGAAGCGGCAAGCCGGCCGAACCTCGTCCGGAAGTCCGACCGAAGCTTTGAGCTTTTGGACGGCGGCAAACTGTCCTTTCCGCTCCAAATCCGAAACCGAAAACCGGGAGACCGGTTTCAACCGCTCGGCCAGTCCAAACCGCTGAAATTAAAAGGGTTCTTAATGAACAAACGGATTCCGCTCGAAGACCGCGATCGCTTGCCCTTGGTATTTTCGACGGGCGTTCTCGCATGCGTAGGCGGTGTGGCAGTGAGCGAAGCGTTCAAAGTCAGTGTCCCAACCCAACGGTTTGTCCGCCTTTCTTTCAAGAAAGGTGTGATGCCTTAACCTTAAGCACCCCAAAAGGTTACAAACTGCTTGCCCCTTGTTTCCATTACTGTTAAAATCAATGCCCATGAAAGAACCCTCTAAGCAGAACAAAGCCAATTTTAAGGAAGGGACTCCGAACCGGCCGGCAAAACCGGGGAAAAGTCCCGTTCCGCCTCGCAAAAATCAGGATGCCGAGCGTCGCCGCATGATCGCATTCCTTGTGATCCCGCTTATTTTCTTTATCGCGCTTCAAATGTTTGTTCTTCCGAAGATGGAAATGAAGCAGCTTTCCTACAGTGAATTTTACGACTCGGTTTCGAAAAATTCTGTGAGCGGGGAAATTGAATCCGTGGAGCTCGTGGAAAACGTGGCGCGCGGCAAATTGAAAGACGGCTCCTATTTTCAAGTCAACATTCCGGAGAACGATGTGGAACTGATTCCGCTTCTTCGGCACAACGTATCGAGTTTTCGCGTTAATCCGCCGCAGGTGTTTTGGCGGAATCTGATTTATTCGATGCTGCCCGTTCTTTTGCTGATCGGTTTTTTCTGGTTTTTTGTGTATCGAGGAGTCCAACAGGGCGGAGGCAGAATTTTTTCGTTTGGAAAATCACGCGCGAAGCTGGCGGACGGAGACCGCGAATCAATCACGTTTAAGGACGTTGCCGGTGTCGACGAAGCCAAAGAAGAACTTCAGGAAATCATCGAATTCTTAAAAGAGCCGGCCAAGTTTCAAACTCTCGGCGGAAAAATCCCAAAAGGGGTGCTGTTGTTGGGAGCCCCCGGCACGGGGAAAACCCTTCTCGCCAAAGCGGTGGCAGGCGAGGCAAGCGTTCCATTTTTTTCTATCAGCGGGTCCGACTTTGTGGAGATGTTTGTGGGCGTGGGCGCAGCACGCGTTCGCGATCTTTTCGAACAAGCCAGGCGGGTGTCAAAAACCAATAACCGCGGCGCCATTGTGTTTATCGATGAAATTGACGCCGTGGGCCGTCAGCGGTTTGCCGGTATCGGAGGCGGACACGACGAACGGGAGCAGACGCTCAATGCGCTGCTCGTCGAAATGGATGGATTCGATTCTCACGCCGGCATTATTTTGATGGGCGCAACGAACCGTCCCGACGTTTTGGATCCCGCGCTTCTCCGGCCGGGCCGATTTGATCGTCAAATTGTAGTGGACCGGCCTGACATCAAAGGCCGCGAGGAAATCCTTAAAATCCATACGAAGAAAATCAAACTGGGCAAAGACACCGATTTAAAAAAGATTGCTCAACAAACGCCTGGGTTTTCGGGCGCGGACCTTGCCAATTTGGCGAACGAAGCGGCGTTACTCGCCGCACGCCGGAATAAAACAGAGGTGAGTCAAATCGAGCTTAATGACTCCATCGAACGGGTGATGGCGGGGCCCGAGCGGAAGTCACGCGTCATTTCAAAACAGGAAAAAGAAATTGTTGCGGTTCATGAATCGGGCCATGCATTGTTGACACTCCTCGTGACGGGAGCAACGGACCAACTGCACAAGGTATCGATCATTCCGCGGGGTCAGGCCGCTTTAGGGTACACGCTTCATTTGCCGACCGAGGACCGTTATTTGATTCGTGAGCAGGAGATTCTCGATAAGATCACCGTTCTTTTGGGCGGGCGAGTTGCCGAAGAGCTTGTGTTCAAACAAATTACGAGCGGCGCCCACAACGATATTGAGGTGGCTACCGATTATGCCCAAAGAATGGTATGCGAATACGGTATGAGCAAACGGCTTGGCAATCTGACGTTTGGGAAACGGGATCGGGAAGTGTTTCTGGGGCGGGATTTCATGCACGAAAAGGATTATTCGGAACAAACCGCCGTCATGATCGACGAGGAAGTGCGCCGGATTATCAGCGAATGTTACGAGCGCGCGACCCAATTGTTGAATGAACACATGGACAAGCTGAAAAAAGTTTCCGAGCAGCTTCTCGTCAAAGAAGTGCTTGAAAGCGAAGAGATCAAAACCATCGCCGGTTTGAATGGCCCGGTACAGTCCAATCCGTCTCCAGCGACTTAAGGGCGAGGGACCGGCCCCCTGTCGTAGGTCGGACAGGGCAGCGTTTCGGAAGTGACTTGAATCATGATTTGGAACCTACGACGAGACACCCTGTCCTTAGAACGCCCCCTCGTGATGGGAATCATCAACATTACCCCTGATTCTTTTTATGACGGCGGCCGGTTTACCCAACCTTCCGAAGCTCTAAAGCACGCGATCCGTCTTAAGAGGGAAGGCGCAGATCTTTTAGATCTCGGAGCTGAGTCAACGCGGCCGGGTGCCAGTCCGGTTTCAGAGTCGCGTGAACTAGATCGGCTGCTTCCCGTTCTCGACATTCTCAAAGAACAGATTTCAGTTCCCATTTCGATTGATACCACAAAGGCCACCGTCGCGCGCGCGGCGCTTGAGCGCGGTGCCGACATCGTTAATGACGTGAGCGGTCTTGCGAGCGATCCCGAAATGGCGGAGACGATCGCGGCCTTTCGCGCCGGCGTTGTGATCATGCACCGGCGGGGCACGCCGCAAACGATGCAGTCCATGACGCAGTACGATGACTTGATGGGAGAAATCAGGCACGAGCTTGAAGAGTCCGTCCGCCTTGCCGAAGCGCACGGAATCGGGGCGGATCAGATCGTAGTGGATCCGGGAATCGGATTTTCAAAAACGGCGGAGCAGAATCTCGAACTCCTAAAGCGCCTTCACGAACTCAAGACACTCGGGCGGCCCGTGTTGGTGGGACCTTCACGGAAGTCGTTCATCGGTGCGGTGACCGGCGAAGAGCCGGAAGCGAGAACCGCGGGAACCATTGCAGCGTGTGTCATGGCGTTTGCACACGGTGCTGGGATTTTTCGCGTTCATGACGTGTCACTGGTTAAAAGTGCTCTTTCGGTTGCGGAAGCTGTTCTTGCGAGCGGAACGGCTCATGGCTTGGAGGTTGAACGGACATGAGCGGACATTCCAAGTGGTCCAGCATTAAACATAAAAAAGCGCAGATTGACGCCAAGCGCGGCAAGGTTTTTACCAAAGTGATCCGCGAAATCACGGTGGCCGCGCGTGTGGGCGGAGGAGATCCGGATTCCAATCCGCGTCTCCGTCTCGCCATTCATACCGCAAAGAGCGCGAACATGCCCTCGGACAATATCGAGCGCGCGATCAAAAAGGGTACCGGCGCGTTGGAAGGAGCGTCCTATGAGGAAGTGATTTACGAGGGATATGGGGCGGCCGGAGCGGCGGTGTACGTTCAGTGTTTGACGGACAACAAGAACCGAACCGCGAGTGAAATTCGGAACTTGTTTTCGAAACATCACGGGAATTTGGCGGGACAGGGTTCCGTGGCGTGGCTCTTTGAAAAAAAGGGTTTGATCATCGTGAGCGATCGTGCCGCAAGCGAGGATCAACTCATGGAACTCGTTTTGAATGCGGGTGCGGAGGACCTTTCAAAGTCCGAAAGCCATTATGAAATTATCACCAGCACGTCGGATTTTGAAACCGTCAAAAAGGCGCTCGATCACGGAGGAATTGCGGCCCAGTCGGCCACCTTGGAGATGATCCCTAAAAATTATGTCTCCGTGAGTCCAGAGAATGCCAGAAATGTCGTCATTTTAATTGAGGCGCTTGAAGACCATGACGACGTCCAGCACGTCTACACCAACTGCGACATTCCGGAAGAAGTGGTCAAGGAGTTAACCTAACGAATGCGGATTGCAGGAGTAGATCCCGGAACGGTTCACACAGGAGTCGGCATCTTAGAGGTGTCAGGTTCTGCACCCAAATTGGTTTTTTCGGGCACCATTCACGCGCGCGAGCGCGTGCACATTTCAATCCGGCTCGAACAGATACATGCGGAGCTCAAAGCTGTTTTTGGCGAATGGAAACCGGACGTGCTCGCGCTTGAAGACGTTTTTTTTGGGAAAAATTTTCGGGTGGCGGTTCGGTTGGGTGAAGCACGCTCCGCTGCAATGATTGCGGCGCGCGCGCTTCAGATTCCGGTGGTCGAATACCCGCCGGCCCAGGTGAAGCAGTCGGTGTGCGGCAACGGAAACGCTTCCAAAGAACAAGTTCAGTATATGGTGCGGCATTTGCTGCATATCCGAACTCCGCTCAATGTGGATTCTGCGGATGCGGTTGCGGTGGCGCTGTGCCACTTGAATCACCAAAAATGTGTCACCACTCGAAAAGGATCCGGTCGTGTACAGTTATCTGGTCGGTTTGTTGGCTGAAAAATTTCCAATGTTCGTAACGGTGGATGTCGGCGGCGTGGGGTATTGCGTCACGGTCCCGTTGTCTACGTCGCAACAACTTCCCGAATTGGGCGAGCGCGTTAAACTTTTGGTTCATCACGTTGTTCGAGAAGACGCCCAGCTTTTGTTTGGATTTTGTTCCGAGGAAGAACGCTCCATGTTTCGCCTGTTGATCAGCGTTTCCGGAATCGGCCCCAAGCTGGCGCTCGCCGCGCTTTCGGGACTCGGCGTTTCTGAACTGAGGCGCGCCATCGTAGACGGCCAAGTCGTGACCCTTGCTTCCATTAGCGGAATCGGACGCAAAACAGCGGAACGAATCGTGGTGGAACTGCGCGAGAAAATGGTGATGGCGGGATTTACCAAAGACGCCCGGACCGAAGCCAAACGCGACAAGAACGAAGCGCTGCTCGAAGATTCGCTTCAGGCGTTGGTGTCCTTGGGGTATACGAAACAGACCGCGCGCTCTGCGATCCAAAAAGCTTTGACGTCCGCAGGCGAAACCCGGTTAAGTTCGGAAACGCTCATTCGAGAATCCTTAAAGTACGTTTAGCCATGGAAGAAGATCGATTAACGACACAAACGCTCAGGGAAGAAGACGTCGAGTTTGAGGCGACGTTAAGGCCGACGGATTTTAGCGATTTCATCGGGCAAAAAAAGATCAAGGAGAATCTGACGGTCTATATCGAAGCAGCCCGGAAACGCAAAGAACCGTTGGATCACGTGCTGCTGTTTGGTCCTCCGGGGCTCGGTAAAACGACGGTGGCCCACATCATTGCGAAGGAAATGAAGACCAACATCCGCGCGACGTCCGGACCGGTTCTGGATCGTCCGGGGGATTTGGCAGGGATCTTAACCAATCTTGAAGAGGGCGACGTACTTTTTATTGACGAAATCCACCGGCTTTCCCACGTGGTCGAGGAGTATTTGTATCCTGCGATGGAAGAATATTTTCTCGACATCATGCTCGACAAAGGCCCAAGCGCCCGATCGGTTCGGATTAATTTGCCGCACTTTACGCTTGTGGGTGCAACCACACGAAGCGGGCTCCTGACGTCGCCGCTTCGCTCACGGTTTGGAATTGTGGAGCGGCTTAATTTTTACGACGATGACGAACTGGGCGCGATCGTCAAGCGTTCCTCAAAGCTGCTCGGAATCGACATAGATCGCAGCGGCGCATTTGAAATCGCGCGGCGGTCTCGCGGGACCCCCCGAATCGCCAATCGGCTTTTGAGGCGCGTTCGGGATTTTGCACAAGTGAAGGCCGACGGACACGTGTCGGCTGAGGTGGCCGATCAGGCGCTTAAGATGCTTGAAGTGGATCACTATGGACTCGACCAAATGGACAATCGGATTTTGGGCTATGTCTTAAAAGAGTGCGGCGGAGGGCCCGTGGGCGTGAATACGCTTGGCGTCGCCATCGGAGAATCGAGCGAAACGATCGAGGAGATTTACGAACCCTATCTCATCCAAAAAGGGTTTTTAAGGCGCACTCCATCCGGCCGTGTGTTAACGAAGTTGGCGTACGAACATTTTGGAGTGGAACCCAGCAAGCGGCAAAAGGAATTGTGGTAAATCGTGATGGAACGGGCCGTGAAATGAGTCCGATCGGAAAAATGTTGGTCCTGTTGGGTCTGGTGCTGGTCGTGACTGGACTTTGCCTCCCGTTTTTGGGGAGGATTCCGGGATTGGGCCGGCTCCCCGGAGATATTTTGGTGAAGAAGGGTTCATGGATGTTCTACGCTCCGCTTGCCACGTGTCTTCTCGTCAGTATTCTGTTATCGATTTTGCTTTCACTGTTCTGGAGAAGGTAAGCTCATGGATGTTTTGGTTCTCTGGAAATCGGTACTTGAGGTCGGTTTTATCTGGGTTTTGATTTATTCCGTGATCCGGTTTTTTCAAGGGACACGGGCGGTTCAGGTATTGATTGGTCTTTTGATTTTGGTGGTGCTCTTTAACGTGGCGAAAATTTTGGAGCTGAGCACCGTCAACTGGGTGTTGACCAAACTTTTTGCGGTCGGTGTTTTGGCTTTTTTGATTTTGTTTCAGCCGGAACTACGGCGGGGACTGGCCCGCATCGGACAAAATACGATGTTCAACTCGCTCTTAAAAAAGGGCGGAACCGTGGACGAAGTCGTGGAAGCCTGCTCGCGGATGGCCCGTATGAAACGGGGCGCTCTGATTGCGATTCAACGCGACGTGGGACTCAGAAATTATGTGGAAAGCGGCATATCGCTTGATGCCAAAATCAGCTCCGAACTCTTGATCACCATTTTTGCGACTCACACACCCACTCACGACGGCGCCGTGATTATCGAAGGAGACCGGATGGCATCGGCGGCTTCACTGTTTCCCTTGAGTCAGAATCCGAGCTTGGCTCCCAGCATCGGAACGCGGCACCGGGCGGCCATCGGCCTGACGGAAGAAACGGATGCCGTCTGCATCGTCGTGTCTGAGGAGACGGGCGCCATTTCGGTTTCCGTGTACGGAAAACTCACGCGGGATTTAGATGAGGACGGTCTCAAGAGAGTGTTAAAAAGTCTCTTCCGGCCGGAAGAGCGGAGCAGGGTGTTTTGGGATTATGTCCAGAAGCGGTTCCCGTTCAAACGGTTTCAAAAACCACCCGAGACAAACGAGTAAACCTATGGCGGTGCGGTTCACGTGGTTGACTGAAAATCTGGGATTGAAGCTCATCTCGCTTCTGCTCGCGATCGGATTTTGGTTTTATGTGGTGGGCGAGGAAAGTGTAGAGATTACCAAGACGGTTCCGCTCCAGATTCGCAGCCGGAATGAAAAGATCAGCGTTGTGAAGAGTTCCACGTCTTTTTTGGAGGTCACGTTTCAGGCACCGCGGCACATGCTTTCGGTAATGTCCTCGGCTGAGGCGGGCGCCGTTCACGAGATTGATCAAGAGCAAAAAGCGGGTGACTATTCCTTTAATGTGACCTCAAAGAATTTTCAACTGCCCGCACCCGAAATTCACATCGCGAAAATTTTCCCTTCGTTTGTCACCGTTACGCTTGACGAAGTGATTGTCAAAAAGCTTCCCATCGAGGTGGATTTGGTGGGCGATCCGGCGTTCGGTTATCGTGTGGATCTTGAGTCGATTGAAGTGGATCCCAACGCCGTTTTGGTCCAGGGGCCGAAGGCAGTTTTGGAAAAAATGGACGGAATCAAAACCGAACCCATTCAATTGGTCGGGCGCATCCGGTCGTTCCGCAGGCGCGTTCAAGTCCGGAGGTATGAGGAGGTCAAGCCTCTGGGCGATGGCATGACCGAAATCGTCATTCCCGTCAAAGCAAATTATGCGGAGCGCGAATTTAAAGACGTGCTCGTCAAACCCCTCGGGGCTCCTGCGAACGGTTATTACGCAGCGCTTGAAGCAAACCATGTGACTCTCGTATTAAACGGTCCTGCCGAGCCGTTGAACCAGATCGATGAAAAAAACCTTTTGGCGTTTGTCGACGTTGAGGGACTCAAGGGAGGTACCTTTGAACTCCAGCTCAAACTGGTCTTGCCGTCGGACCTTACCTTAAAAGGCGAAGCTCCTGTGATTTCGGTTCAGGTGAATCGATTAAAGTCTTAACCTTCGTGCGCTTTCATTCATGTCAACGTCATTCCTGGCCGGTTTTTCATTAAACCGGCACCGCTTGACTGAGCGGCGGTTGGCCGCTTGGAACAGCGGTACCGAACGGTTGGTTCGGCACGGGAAAGTGCGAGGACTAAGGAAGTCCTCGCCATTCCCGATCCATCTGGGTCTAAACATCGATCATGTGGCTACGGTCCGCGAAGCCCGCGGCGGCGCAGAACCGAGCGTCCTCCGAGCAGCATTGGAAGGAATCCGCGGCGGAGCGGGCGGCATTACGGCGCATCTTCGCGAGGATCGGCGCCACATTCAAGACCGGGACGTTTTTGAGCTCAAGAAAAAAATCTCCGTTCCTTTGAATCTTGAAATGTCGATTGCCGAAGACATTGTGCGCGTTGCGTTGCGCTTAAGACCGGCCAAGGCGTGTTTAGTTCCCGAGCGGCGCGAAGAGCTTACGACCGAAGGCGGTCTCGATGTTGCAGGTGGAAAACGCAGGATTGCCCAAGTGGTTCGCCGGCTGCAGGCGAAAGGAATTCTAGTGAGTCTATTTATCGATCCGATTCGGAAACAAATACAAGCGGCTTGCGACGTGAACGCCGATTTTGTAGAGCTGCACACCGGCCGATACGCGAATGCAGTGGCGGAACAGCGCCGCGCCGACCGCGCGGTGCCGTCCGAACGAGCGCCCGACCGGCGCTTGCACTTTCGGAGAAGAACGTCAAGTTCTTCCCGAAAAGTACTCCGCACATGGGTGCGAGTGACCAAACGGTGTGTGCGCGAACTCGACCGCTTGCGAGAAAGCGCGCGGCACGCGGCGTCGCTGGGTCTTGGGGTAAACGCGGGACACGGATTGAATCTTGAAAATGTTTCAGCCGTTGCCCGGATTCACGAAATTCGCGAACTCAACATCGGCCACTCGATTGTGGCGCACGCGGTCTCGTGTGGGCTTTTTCGCGCCGTGCGCGAGATGAAAAAGCGGATGAGGAAGGCGCGGGTCCGGTGAACATTCAAAAGGAATTGCGGGAAGCCATTGGAAGAAGGCCGCTTCACGCCGACAAAAATGATTTTGGCCGCGTATTCGTCTTGGCCGGTTCGCGGGGGATGAGCGGAGCGTGTTACCTAACCGCGATGTCCTGTCTGCGGTCGGGCGCGGGTCTCGTGACCGTCGGGATTCCTAAAGGGTTGATGCATGCTCTGGGACGCCGGTTTACGGAAGCGATGATCCTTCCGCTTCCCGAAACGCGCTCAGGCGCATTAAGCGCGCGGGCCGCCAGCCCGATTGCCGAGTACCTGAAGGGACAAAATGTGATCGCTTTAGGTCCGGGCCTTTCACTCAACCGCGAAACGCAAACTCTTGTTCGTCACGTGGTGCTTCGCTCAAAGCTTCCGATGGTGGTGGATGCCGACGCACTCAATGCATTTCGGGGCAAAACGAAATTGCTTGTTCACGTGCGGTCGAACGCGATTCTTACTCCTCACGCGGCGGAATTTCTCCGGCTCTTCGGCGGGAAAAAGCCGTCGGGAGATCTTCAGCGGAAGAAACGAGCGAAGGAAGTGTCCCGCACGCACGGTTTTGTCGTGGTGCTCAAAGGACATCACACGGTGGTCGCGGCGCCGGACGGCGCTTGTTATGTGAATTCAACCGGAAATCCGGGAATGGCCACAGGAGGATCGGGAGACGTTTTAACCGGTGTCATTGCCGCGATGCTTGGGCGAGGCGTTGATCTGTTTCGGGCGGCGTGTTTCGGCGTGTACCTTCACGGCCTTGCCGGAGATCTTGCGGCGCGCGAGAAAGGCGAAACGTCCTTGATTGCCGGTGATATTTTAAACGCACTTCCACAAGCGTTTCAGAAGGTGCTCGGCCGTTAAGTACTGTTGACTTTTCCCCTCTCCCTTTGGGAGAGGGCGGTCCCAATTTCCACGGGCAGTCCTCGAAGCGAAGAGGGTGGGGTGAGGGAGAATCGCACAATGGTTCGGTTGCATGGTGTTGACGCCGCTTGCGCAATCGTGTTTTAATACCGTTTATAGAGACTGAATCACAAATCGCCAGCGGGCTGGCGATTTGGGTTTTTGGAAAATACTCGGCGCCGAGTATTTTCAGAAAAGTGCCTGCCGGTAGGCAGGGACCCGCCATGAAGTATGGCGGGGTAAACAGCGAAACACTCTGTTTATGTATTACGGTGGAATCTATTAATTGTGCTGGCGTAGCTCAGGGGTAGAGCAGCTGTTTTGTAAACAGCGGGTCGGGGGTTCAAATCCCTCCGCCAGCTCAGTGGTTGATTTGCGAGGGCAGGTACCCAAGTGGACAAAGGGGGCAGACTGTAAATCTGCTGACTTCGGTCTTCAGAGGTTCGAATCCTCTCCTGCCCAGTTTCTAGTAAATGAAAAAGATTGAACAAACCGTAGAAAAATAGAACCGTCCCCAATTACCAATTAACTGACGATCAGATAAAAAGCGGGAAATCCATCCCAACCCCTAAAACTGTCTAGTCTGACTGGATTGTGTCTAGTCAGAATGCCGAAACCCAAATTTTTTCCACCTTTCACTTGCCAAGCGACTCATTCTAGGCGTAGTCTTAGTTTAGCGATTAAGAAAGTCAAACTGAGTCAAGTGCTGCTTCACCGCGTTAGAGGTTTTCTAATGCGGTTCACGGCCTTGCCGGTTTAGACCCAGAACAATTCCTGAATTCACTCGTAGCGATGAGTGTCTCCGGTTTCTTGATCGCGAAAGGAAGTCAAATCGCGGATTCGGTCCCAATTTCTACGGGCAGTCCTCGAAGCGAAGCGGAGAGGGCGGTCCCAGGACCGCAGCGCGGTTTGAGTAACGCGAATGGCAGAACAAAAACGTGTTGATTCCAAACATCGGGTTCGCGGCAACGCCGCGCGGCCGCATATGAAAATGTCCCGTTTTCATTTTCAACGAATAGTTGCAGCTGCCTTGATCGTTGCTTTTGTGACGACTCAAGTAGTCCCGCCCGGTTTGGCGGTTCCCGCCGATTTCACAGAGGCGAACGAAACCGGTGAGCGCGTGCCGGTGGTGAGTATCAACACAACGGTACCAGGTACCGTTGTTGAAAAAACGGTACCTGGTACCGTTCAGACAGACGATGAATTTCTACGCTCTTCGCCTGTCACCCTTTCCGCTGTTACGGCGCCAACCGCGCAGTACCGTTCAACCGAGCGCCCAACCGGTGCTGGACCAAACGGCACGGAGAGCTCGTCATTGCGAGGAGGGCAAAGCCCGACGAAGCAATCCCAAAGCGAGATTGCTTCGACCATGCTTGGAACGTCGTCTCGCAATGACGGCGGTTCAGGATCCATTCCTTCCGCCCAAACTCTCGACCCTACCCGTCCTCAAGCAGGAGCACCTCTTACGAAATCGAGCGAACAAGTTCAAACGGTCCCAATTTCCACGGGCAGTCCTCGAAGCGAAGCGGAGAGGGCGGTCCCAATTTCCACGGGCAGTCCTCGAAGCGAAGCGGAGAGGGCGGTTCCAACGATTGAGCGGCGCGAGACTCGCGACGAAAACAATGCTCTCCAGACCGCGGCCTACTTTACTCGGGAAGGGGAAACGGAAAAAATCCTCCGCGTTTTTTACTACGACACAGGCGGCTCGATCACCTCCACCGAAATTTATTTTTATGATGCGGGCGGCGCGTTT
>Ga0209541_10005751_pt1 | contig 21502 bp, 25 predicted proteins | sample RifCSPlowO2_01_FD_184027 | JGI IMG/M metagenome (GOLD analysis project Ga0209541, IMG submission 184027) | Groundwater microbial communities from Rifle, Colorado - Rifle CSP2_plank lowO2_0.1 (SPAdes) (version 2) | ecosystem: Environmental > Aquatic > Deep subsurface > Groundwater | place...
GAGATTGTAGAGATTGTCAATGTAGAAGCTAATGGGGCAGCTCTGACTAATACTCCATTTATGTGGAATGCAAGAGACAATAGGTTTTATTTTAAAAAAGACAGCAGGGTGTTTGATAAAATAACTATGAAGTATGGTTTGGCAAAAGAAGAACTCTTAAAAGAGTTTGAGAGAAGAGCCAAACTGCTTTATGCAATGGCGAGTCAGAATGTAACAGACTATAATGAGGTTCAGGCAGTAATTCATGAGTATACTAAGAATCCTGATAAAATTTTGAAAAGATTTAATCTTGCTTAAGATGGAACAATATATCCTTGCGCAAATGCTGAATGCAGTCAGCGACTTAGTCAATGAGTTGGAATCAGCTTATTTGAAAAAAGATATAGCTAGGTTTAATAAAATTAAATTAGAAATTTTAGAATTGCAGAAGAAGATTGAGGAGGTTAATTAGAGATGAGTGATAGTTTTACAGCTTTGAAGTCTAATATTGAACAGGAAAAGAAAATTTTAAAAGATTTGGGAGAAATAGAGAAAGCTGTTTTTTATGCCAGAAATACAGGCAATGTTGGCGAGGAGAAATTTCTAAATGAAACTAAAGAGCTTTTAATCTCACAAATTAAAATTTTAAACAGGGCTATATCGGACTTGCTTAAGAATATTTCTCCAATACCCAAGCTAGAAACAGAAGATAAGCTGAAGGAAACAAAAAAAGCCACAAAAAAAGAGCTTGTAACATTGAAATATGAGCATCCTGTTTCTCAGGAGAAAACACTTGTTTCCTTGAAAGACACTGATAGGAGCGAATATCTCCAAAAACTAAGATTAAGTACGGATGCTTTTAAGAAAATAAACAAGAAAGAAAAGAAAGTTGTTAAGGAAGATATCAGGAAGCCTAATCTTTATGCCAAGATTTCAAACAGGTTCTTTTTTAATACTTCGACAAAGCTTGTTAATAAGGGAAAGTTTTCGAATCTTGCAAAGAATCTGAAAAAAGCTGATTTGCCGTTTCTTACAAACACTTACGTTTCTATGACATTATTTTCAAGTGTTCTTGGGTTAGTTATTGGAATTATTGCAGCGATAGTTTTGTTTTTACTTGATTTTGGATTTTATTCTTTTTTATTAGTTCCAATTGCCCCAATTGCAACCTATTTTGCTGTTTACACATATCCGTCGCTTGAAGCCAAGTCTATTTCAGGAAAAATCAAGCAGGAACTGCCGTTTGTTACAATCCATATGGCAGCTATAATCGGCTCGGGTGTCGAGCCGAGCCGGGTTTTCAAGATAGTTGCTTCTGGAGATGAATATCCGTGCACAAAGCGGGAAATGAAAAAACTTGTTAATCAGATTAATATTTATGGATTAGATTTAGTTTCTTCTTTAAAAAATTCTGCATTTACAACTCCCAATAAAGAGCTAGGAGAATTATTTAATGGATTGGCAACAACTATCAGCTCTGGTGGCAGCTTAAAAGATTTTCTTGAAAAACGTTCAGAAGGACTTTTAGTTGATTACAAACTAGAAAGGGAAAAGTACACTAAAATGGCAGAAACTTTTATGAATATCTATATCAGTGTCTTGATTGCTGCTCCTATGATGTTGATGATGCTTTTTGTTTTAATGAGCATGACTGGTTTGAGCATTGGCTTGAGCACAGATATGATATCCCTTTTAATCTTGCTTATAATTTCAGCACTAAATGTTGTATTCCTTACAGCTCTTCATTTGAAGCAGCCGGAGTTCTAACTATGAACAAGAATGTAATATGGGTGGCAGTGGCAGTTGCGGTAATACTTGCAGATATAATATTTTTGAGAAATGACAATCTTTTTTATCTTATTATAGGAATTGCTGCTATAATTGGTTTTCTTCCGTTTTTAATTATAATAATGTTTAAGACTAAGAAGCAGAAAGAAGAAGAAGAGATGTTCTTAGAGTTTTCAAGAAACTTGCTTGAAAATGTCAGGGCCGGAACTCCTATAAGCAGGAGCATTATTCAGGTTAGGGACAAGAATTACGGGCATCTAACACCCTATATACAGAAACTTGCAAACCAGGTTGCTGTTGGTATTCCTGTAAAAAAAGCATTTCAGACATTTTCACAGGATTTAAACAATCCTGTAATTTCAAAAGCTGTTATTTTAATCAGCGAGGCAGAAGAAGCTGGCGGGGAGATTCAGAATATTTTAGAATCTGTTGCAAAATCTGTCAGCGAGATTGAAAGACTGAAAAAAGAAAGAAGAGCTGCAATTTCCACATTTGTTGTTCAGGGATATATTATCTTTTTCATATTTGTTGTTATAATGCTTGTTATAGAGTTTAAGATTCTTCCAATGACTGCTGGAATGGGTGGGGTTGAGGGATTTAGCAAGGGGGCGAGTATGTCAACAGAAGACTTGTCAAGCTCGTTCCTTTACCTGCTTCTTGTTCAGGGATTTTTTGCAGGACTTGTTATTGGGAAGCTTACTGAAGGCAGAGTTATAAATGGTTTGAAGCATTCTTTCTTATTGACAATAATATCATTTTTAATATCAAGTATAGCGAGGATATTCCTTTCTTAAAATGAACAATAAAGCTCTTAGCCACGTGGAAATGATTCTCTCATTTGTAATTTTCTTTTCTTTTCTAATGTTTGTTTATATTTATCTTGTTCCGCATATAAAAATAGTTCCGGATTATTCTTCTTTAAACAATGCTGAGAAGCTGATAATAAGGAATGTTGAGATGAATGTGGATTTTTTCTCGCTTGCTTTGTCTGATGGCATAAACCAGGATTGTTTTTCTGTTGATAATTTTGGGGAAGTTTTAAGCAGCAACGAAATTCTTGTTAAGGATAAGGAAGAGGGAACAGTTGGTTCTGAAATTTTAAATAAGAGAATTATGATTGAAAGCTCTGGAAATTTTTATTATATATATTTTTCTGAAGATTTTGAGAGTGAAGAAGCTGATTTGAGTTCATGCAAGACTTTAATGATGGTTAGAGAAGGCGGTAAAGCTGATTACATGCTTGGCTCTAAAAGAAGCGAGAAATGGGTTAGTTTCAGCAAACTGGAGCAGTTAAAAGAGGGTTATGAAACAGATTATGCTGGTTTGAAAGAAAGACTTGGAATTAAGCAGGATTTTGCATTTTCTCTTACATCAAGTTCAGGAGAGGTTTTAATTAAGGCAGATAGGGAAAAGCCTGTCAAGAATGTGCTGGCAAAAGAATCTGTTGCGAAAGTTTATAACAAGAATAATATAGAGAATGATGTTCTGACGATTTTAGTTTGGTGAAAAATACTCTGCTTACTTCCTCTAAACTAGCTGTTCCATGGACATGCTTATTATTAATTGCTAGCATCCTTCTATAACTCATCTAAATTATCAAAAATCATAAACTATATAAGCTATATTTTACTTTCTTGTTCTATAAGTTATCAAAAAGAAGGGTGAAATGTTATATCTGGAACTTGCGCAGTTGTACGAGAAATTAGAGGAAACATCCAAAAGACTGGAAAAAACAGAAATTCTTGCGGAATTTCTGGAGAAATTGAAGAGTGAGAAAAATAAAGAGATTGTTTATCTGCTTCAGGGAAGGATTTTTCCTGATTATGACGACAGAGTTATAGGGATTTCTACACAGCTTGCAATAAAAGCTTTAAGCAAGGCTTCTGGAATTTCTTCTTCCGAAATTGTTAAGAAATGGAAAACATGGGGGGATTTGGGAATTGTTGCAGAAGAGATTACGAAACATAAGAAGCAATCTGCTTTATTTTCAAAGAAATTAACAACAGAAAGGGTTTTTGAAAACTTAAAGAATCTTCCTGAATTAGTGGGAAAAGGGACAGTTGATAAAAAAACAAATTTGATTTCAGAGCTTTTAATTTCAGCCTCGCCATTGGAAGCAAGATATATTATGAGGACTATTATAGGCGACTTGAGGATTGGGGTTGGCTCTGGTGTTTTGAGAGATGCTATTGTCTGGGCGTGTTTCAACAAAGATGATAAAGAAGCTTATAGCTTTGTGCAAGGGGCTTATGACAGGTCAACTGATTTTGCATTAGTATTTGAATCTGCATGCAAGGGTGAAAAATCTCTTGAGCATCTTGAATTGGTTCCAGGACAGCCTGTAAAGGTCATGCTAGCACAAAAAGTTTCAAACATAGAAGAAGGGTTTGAAGTAGTTGGAAAGCCGGCTGCCTTTGAGTTTAAGTATGATGGCTTTAGGCTTTTAATTACAAAAAACAAAAATGACATTAAATTATTCACAAGGAGACTTGAAAATGTTACAAAGCAGTTTCCAGATGTTGTCAAGTATGTAAAAGAGCATATTAAAGGCGAGAATTTTATAGTTGATTCAGAAGCTGCAGGTTTTGATCCCAAAACAAAGAAATATAAGCCGTTTCAGGAAATCAGCCAGAGGATAAAGAGAAAATATGATATTGAAAAGCTTGAGAAAGAGCTGCCTGTTGAGATTAATGTTTTCGATTTGATTTATTATAACGGGAAGAATTTGATTAAAGAAGAGTTTGAAAAAAGAAGAAAGCTTTTGGAGAAAATTATTAAAGAAGAGAAGTGGAAAATAAAACTTGCTGAACAGCTTGTTACTAGTGATGAGAAAGAAGCAGAAAAGTTTTATAAAAAAGCTGTTTCAGAAGGTGAGGAAGGAATTATGATCAAGAATTTAAAAGCTCCTTACAAGCCAGGTGCAAGAGTTGGTTATATGGTTAAAATGAAGCCAATTGCAAATGAATTTGACTTGGTTATTGTCAAGGCAGAGTATGGGACAGGAAAAAGAGGCGGATGGCTTAGCTCCTATACAGTCGCGTGCGAGAAAAACGGAAAATTATTGGAAATTGGCAAGGTATCAACTGGCTTGAAAGAAAAAACAGAACTAGGAGTCAGTTTTGAGCAGCTGTCAAAGCTGTTGAAGCCCCTTGTTACAGATGAGAAAGGCAGGGAAGTGAGTGTCAAGCCAAAAATAATTGTTACAGTCACATATCAGAATATTCAGAGAAGCCCGACATATGAAAGCGGTTATGCTTTAAGATTTCCGAGGTTTACAGCATTGAGGCCAGATAAAACTGAAATTGCCACACTATTTGACGTAGAAAAAGAATATAAAAGGCAGCAGAGATGATTATATTTCATCACCTGGAGCAATAACAACTCTTGGTTGTGTTCTTGGAGTTGGTTGGGGTTTTTCTTCAGGGAACATTTCTGCAATTTTTGCTTCTAGTTTGTCTATCATTTCAAAAGTTTCGTCTAGCCTAACGTTCTTTGGGGGAAAGGTAATCTTCCCTATTTGAGTAATATAAATATTAACTAGGTAGTCTACTCCCTTGGGGTATGCTTTTGGATCGAAAACATGATATATTGCATCTATATGTGGACCACATTTCAATAAATCTAATTGAGTTATGTCTTTATCTTTTCTTACTAATTCCCATGCTGCTAATTGTGCTTTTTGTTGATATGTTAAACCCATACTCTAACCTGTATTTTTTTATTTATAAGGATTTATGTATTGTTTTATATACGTTATTCGCAAGACTTTTAAACTCCCCAGACTTATTCTAAATATGTCAGAAATGTTTATAGTGGATGTTCGTACATTTCTGAGCATCCCAAAAACTGGAGGTTTTTGTTATGGTTGAGAATATAGAGGAAACTCGAAAAGAGGCAAAGAAAATTATGGATTCTTTTGTCAAAGCCTTAGGAAAAATAGATGAGAAGCTGGATATTCCTGCTGGAGAGCTTCGTGACGAACTGGTAGGAAAAGAGAGGGAAAATGAAACTTTCAGAAAGATATTTTTTGAAAACGCGCCAGAAGTTCGGGATGATTCAATTGTTGCGGAAAAGGGGAAGTGGAAATGACAACACTGGAAAAGCTAAAACTGATTAGGGGCGGGAAGCTTTCTGCAGAGGAAAATATAAAGAGTTTTCTTAAGGAGATTGAGAAAAATGACCAGAAAGGAAAGAAGATTAATGCTTTTCTTATGTTAAATCCCAAAGCTATTGAAGAAGCAAGAGAAGTTGACAAAAAAATAAAAAATAGGGAAGCTGGAAAGCTTGCTGGTTTGGCAATTGCTGTTAAAAGCAATATTTGCGTTCAGGGATTAAAGGCAAGCTGTGCGTCTAAAACCTTAGAGCATTACAGGGCTAGTTTTAATGCAAGTGTTATTGAAAAAATAAAAGAAGAAGACGGAATAATAATTGGTATGGCAAACATGGATGAATTTGCATGTGGCTCGTCTGGAGAAACATCAGCATTTAGTGTTACTAAGAATCCGCAGGCTCTTGAGTTAGTCCCTGGAGGAAGCTCTTCTGGGAGTGTTGCTGCTGTTTCAGCTGGTTTTTGTGATTTAGCTCTTGGTTCAGATACAGGCGGGAGTATTAGAAATCCTGCAAGTCATTGCGGGGTTGTTGGAGTCAAACCAAGCTACGGCTTGGTTTCAAGATACGGCTTAATTGACTTGGCTATGAGCTTAGACCAGATTGGAACAATAGCGGGAGATGTCGAAGGAGCCAAACTTTTGCTTGATGTTATCAAAGGCAGGGACGATAAAGATGCCGTGACTTTGGTATCAGATAACAATAGTAAAGATAAACTTAAAGACAAGGCTGGAAATGAGAAGGGGGTATTAACAATTGGGATTATTAAGGGTATTGATAAATATTGCACAAAAGAAATTTCCAAACTAATTGATGATAAAATTAAAAAACTTGCTAAGGAATATAGGTTGGAGATAAAAGAAATAAGCCCAAAGATTATTGATTTGGCTGTTCAGACTTATTACCCTTTAGTTTATGTTGAGTTTTTTTCTGGAACAAGGAAGTTTGATGGCAGGAGATTTGGAAGAAAAATTGAGGATGCTTGCGGAAAAGAGGTTTTAAGGAGAATTTTAGGAGGGGGAGAAATAAGCAAAGAAGAATATCACGGAACTTATTACAGGAAAGCTTTAATGGCAAAACAATTTATTAAAAAAGAACTGGAAAAAGATTTTGAAAAAGTTGATTTTATTATTCTTCCGAGTGTTCCAAGACTGCCGCATAGATTAAACTCAAAAATTTCTGTTGAAGAGATGTATAATTATGATATGTTTACAATTCCTGCTAATCTTGCAGGAATTTGTGCTATGAGCTTGCCTTGTGGAAAGGTTGGTAATGTGCCTGTCGGAATTCAGCTAATGTGTTCTGCTTTCGAAGAAGAAAAAATGTTTGACATTGCTGAAAAGTTGGAAAGATTGTGATAAATTTATAAATTAGGTTTTCTTTAGTTAAACATGACAAATAAAAGAGGGCAGGTGTGGGTAGAGACTGTAATTTATACCTTGATTGGGTTAGTTATTCTTGGCTTGCTTCTTGGAGTTACAAAGCCAAAAATAGACGAATTAAAAGACAGGATGGTTATTAAGCAGACAGTAGAGGCGCTTAATACACTAGACTTGCAGATTCAAGATATACAATATGTTGCTGGAAATAAAAGAGTTGTTGAGTTTAAGATTGACAGGGGAAAACTTGTTATAGACCCAGTTAAAGAACAGATATACTGGATTTTAGAAGATAGCAAGTCAGAATATAGTGAGCCTGGAAGAGAAATTTCTAGCGGAGATATTAAAGTTTTGACTGAAAAGGGGCAGAAAACAAGTGTTAAACTAACTCTTGGTTATCCTAATCTTGATTTAAGTTTTAATTTAAAACAAGAAGAAAAAATATTGCAGGCATCTAGCCAGCCATATAAGCTGGTAATGGAGAATCTTGGTGTTACAGGGATTACAAAAATTGACATTGCAGTTTGATAAGGTAAGAGATAAATTTAGTAATCAAAATAAAATTTGTGGATTAAGAGGGCTATTAGATAAGATTTGCTAGTTGATAAAGCGGATTATGAGTTAACAGAAAAAGAGTATATTTATTCAAAAATGAAAGGAAAAAGAGGATGGATAAGAATTGTTGAAGCATTTATAGCTATTTTGATGATTTCGGGTGTTTTGGTTTTTATTATGTCTGAGAGAACAAAAACTACATCTAATGAGAAAATTGACATAATAGTGAAGGTTATTTTAAGGGAAATTACAGATTCAGAAGATTTAAGAAATGCGGTTGTTAGTGATGATGTTGGTAAGTTGACTGATTTTATTGCTACAAGAATCCCATCTACATTGAATTATGAAATTAAAATATGCGAGATAGATAACATTTGCAGTATGCAAACTTATATTCCCGAAAATGTTTATGCACAAGAAGCTGTTGTAAGCTCGACTCTTGACGAGTATAATGTTAAAAAGATTAAAATCTTTGTGTGGCAAAAGTGAGGATATAGCCTCTGCTCGCCCTTCGGGCTCGGCTCACAATATACTCTGCTCCATAGCCTCCTCCTGCTCGGCTACTTCACAGTTATATGATTTATTTATTTATCGTAATACCCCACAGCTTGCTGTGGGGAAGTGGTGATTTGGTGTCCAGAGCTTGCTCTGGGGTCAATACCCGTTTATCAACAGAAAATATCCAACAATGTTAGTAAAATCAGAAAGAGGGTAAATTAAGAGAAGGGAACAGAGCAATAGTTTAAATAAATAAAAATCCTTTTAGAAACATGGAAAATTTCAAATTTTTAAAACATACAGCAGATGTGAAGTTTCAGGCATACGGAAAAAGCCTTGGAGAGGCTTTTTCTAACGCAGCTCTTGCTCTGACAGCTGTTTTTAGTGAGGATAAGGTTAAGGGGAAGATAAAAGAAAAGGTTTTTGTGTTTGGAAATGATGACAAGGAACTGCTTTACAGCTTTTTAGAAGAAATTATTGTTTTAGTTGATACAAAAAATCTCTTGCTTGGAAAAGTTAGAAAGATTAAAATTAATAAAGGTAAATTAGAGGCTGAACTTTTGATGGATAAAGCCGAGAATTATGATATTAGGGGAAATGTCAAGGCTGTGACTTATAATGATATGTTAATTGAGCAAGATAAAAACAAGGAAGGTTTTATGGTGCAGGTTGTTGTTGATGTTTGAAAAACCAAAGATTTTTCAAGCCACAAAATTTTTAGATTTTGATAGTTATCAGAATAAAAAATTCTGAAACCACAAAAATCTGGGTTTGTAAGGATTTTTGATGTGTGATGTTTTTATTTACGTTTTTTATAGGTATCTCCTTTTCTTGTTCCTAATTTATCTTGTTTATTTTTATGCACACCATCGTATCCTTCTAATAGTTCTCTTATGAGTTCGCTGTCTGTTGGTTCGCAAGAAAATTTTTCCTTTAAGTGTTTAGGTACTTTAATTTCTCTTACCATTTTAAACCTCAATAATCTTCCCTCGCCTGCCCACATTTATAACTTTTGTATTTCCTATTTTTTCTTCTATGCCTTCTGCTTCATGAATATGGGAGTGGATTAAGATATCTGGCTTAAATTCTTTGATTGCTTTTCTTATTCCTGAACTTCCTTCTATGCCTGAAAATTCTGATTTTGTGTCTTTTGCATGCATATGCGTCACCATTATTTTCTTTTTTACGTCTTTTAGCACAGAATCTCCTTTTTTCAGGATATTAAAAAGCTCTTTTTCTGATGTATCAAAGCCGATTGCGCCGCCCGCCCCGAAAATTCCAATATCTCCTGCTTTTACAGAATATCCGTGAATATTTTTTAAATCATATAGCTCTGAGAGAAAATCAATTGTTGCAAATGAATCATGATTCCCTGGAAGAATCAAAACTTTCTTGTGCTTGTCTTTAAATGGCTTTATCAGGTTTTTAGTTTCTATGGGAGAGGTGATATCTCCTGCAAGAATAACCAAATCAACTTTTTCTTTTTCAGCTTTTTCAGCAAGTCTCTTCACGAGACTTGCATCCCCGTGAATATCCCCTGCTGCCAGTATTCTTAGTTTTTTATGTTCTGCCATGACTAATACAAGATATAAATGTTTAAATATTCTTTGTTATTAAATAATATTATATGGTTGCGATAAGAAATGATAAGTGTAGCATAGATGAAAAGATAAGATATTTTATTGATAATGAAATAAGATTTAGGAGGGAATCAGATAGGAGATTAGGTGAGTTCATTAAACTCTGTGAAATTGCGAGAAAAAGGGCAGAACAATCAACAGAACAATATAGATGCACAGCCTAACACTATTTCCCGAAATTCCTTTTTCTGTTTTCAAATTCTTTTAAACAGACTTCTAAGTCTTGTTTTGTGAAATCTGGCCAGAATTTTTCAAGGAAAATCCATTCAGAATAAGCAGATTGCCATGGCAAAAAGTTGCTTGTTCTTACAACTCCACCCGTTCTTATAATTAAATCCGGACACTCTTTGAGCCAAAGAGAGTTTTCTATATCTTCTTCTGTAACCTCTTTTTTTCCAGATTCTAAAAGATGGTTAATAGTGTTAAGAAGCTCTAATCTACCACCGTATGCAAAACAGAAGTTAATAATGTAATTATTATGCTCTTTTGTATCTTCTTCCATTTCTCTTGCAAGTTCTGCAACATCTTTTGGCACAAGATTCAAATCGCCAATGAATCTTATTTTAATTTTATCCTCTTTTATTTTTTTGTCTTTTTTGAATTTCTTGAAGAATTTTTTAAAAAGCCTGAATAAAAACTCAAGTTCTAACCTCTCTCTTTTTAGATTTTCAGTTGATAGAACATATAGCGTAAGCTCTTTAATTCTAAGCTCTTTTGCCCAGTCAAATAACTTTTTAAGGACATTTGCGCCTTCTTCATGCCCCTCCCATGGCTTCAAGTTTCTTTGTTTTGCCCATCTTCTGTTACCATCAACAACAACTGCAAGATGTTTTACTTTTTGTTCTTCTGCCATAAAGAAATAGCCGTTTTAATGTTTTTAAGGTTTATGAATTATTATTTCTCTTTCCTAATTTCCTTGAAACCTGTGTATTTCCAAAGTGCCTTCGGCACTTTGATTGTGCCATCTGCTTGCTGGTTGTTTTCAATTAAGGCAATCATTAATCTTGGCAGGGCAAGTCCGCTTCCGTTTAGTGTATGGACAAATTTTAATCCCCCCTTGCTTTGATATTTTGTATTCATTCTTCTTGCCTGGAAATCAGTGCAGTTTGAGCAAGATGATGTTTCAAGATATTTTTTCATAAAAGCAGAATAAACCTCTAAGTCATAGGTTTTTGCAGATGCAAAACCAGCATCTGCTGTTGCTAGAAGGACTTTTCTGTAAGGAATTTCCAGTTGTTTTAGTATTTCTTCTGCGTTTTTTGTCATTTCTTCTAAAAATTTACATGAGTCTTCTGGCTTGCATATATACACCATTTCAACTTTTTCAAATTCGTGAAGGCGGTATAATCCCTCTTCACCTGCTTTTCTTCCTGCTTCTGTTCTGTAACACTGGGTAAATGCACAGAATTTTTTAGGAAGTTCTTTTTCTGTCAGAACTTCATTTGCAAATATATTTGTTACAGGAGCTTCTGCTGTCGGAATTAAAATTAATTCATCGTTTGTTTTATACAGCTGGTCTTCAAATTTAGGAAGGTTTCCTGTGCCAAAAGCTGTTTTTTTATTTACAAGCTGGGGAGGATTTATTTCTGTAAACCCATTTTTATTGTGGAAATCAAGCATAAATTGGATTAAAGCTCTCTGAAGAATTGCAAGCTTGCCTTTTAGCATATAGAAACCAGCACCTGAAATCTTAGTTGCTCTTTTAATGTCAATCATATCTAAAGTTTCTCCGAGCTCAAGATGAGATTTTGGATTTTTAATTTTAGGAAGCTTGCCCCATTTTGAAACCTCTTTGTTCTTTGAGGCATCACCAACAGGAACATCTTTTTCTTGGATATTAGGAATACTGGCAATCAGGCAATCTATTTTTTCTTTCAAGACCTTTTCTTCTTGCTCATTTTTATTAATTTTTACTGCTGTCTCTTTTGCTTTCTTAACAAGTGGCTTTATGTCCTTTTTCTGTTTTCTTGCTTGGTTTATATTTTCTGAAATTTTATTTCTTTCTCCTCTTAATTCGTCATCCTCTTGTTTTAGCTTTCTCCACTTAGCATCGGTATCTAAGATTTCGCTAACAGCTTTTTCATCATATCCTCTGTTTTTGCAGTTTTTTTTGATTAAAGAAGGATTATCCCTAATCAATTTAATATCAATCATGAATAAAAGAGTAAGAATTGTTATTTAAATCTTGCTGATTTTTAGTGTGAAAAATCTGTAAAATATACAACTCACGAATAACAAAAAAGCTGACAGAAACCTTTAAATAATATAGTTTTGAATATATAGATAATAACATATATCTTAGACTAAGGGATAACAAGTTATTAACCCGTCAGGAAAAAGCAGGGATAGCCTTGGATATAGGGAGATGGGGGTGTTTTGTAAGATGAAAGATAATTTCGATATATTTTTTAGGAGAAAGCCAGCTTTAATGCTTATAGCATTAAAGAAACTTTCAAAAGCGAGATATGGAAGCATCCTTGCAAAAGAAGTTGATTGCACATACAGCCATGCTGTTAAAATCTTGCAGACACTTCAGGAACTCGGGTTAGTGACTTTTGAGAAGCAGGGAAGAATTAAGCTGATAAAGCTTACAAAGAAGGGAGTAGAGATTGCAGACCATATTGAGAACATAAGGAAATTTCTTGCTTAAGAAGTTTATTTGAAAGTTTATTTGAAGTTTTGGCTGAAGATAGAATCTCTCAGGGGTTTGTTTTATTTATCGTAATACCCCACAGCTTGCTGTGGGGAAGTGGTGATTTGGTGTCCAGAGCTTGCTCTGGGGTCAATACCCGTTTATTTTTGTGTATTTTCTTTAAATTTATAAATGCGTGTTTCTTAGTAAAGTTCTGGAAGAACTTTAATCAGACATGGTATAAACACCATACATCAACCAGTGCTGTTGATGAATAGTAAAGTTCTAAAAGAGAGGAATATGGGAAAGGGATCCGGGGAAGCAGAAGGCAGGAAAGGGGAAGGAAGCTTTGAAAACTGGCATGCGATTAGCTACGAAGAAGTTATGTCTAAGCTGCGGAGCCGCGAGGCTGGATTGAGTGAGGCAGAAGCTTACAACAGGCTTGAAAAATATGGTGAGAATAAGCTTGAAGAGAAGAAGAAAAGTGTTATTTTAATGCTTTTAGGGCAATTAAACAGCTTTTTTGTCTATCTTTTAATTATTGCAGCAGTCATAGCTTATTTTATGAACCATCTTGTTGATTTCTCTGTTATTATTGCGGTTATTATGATAAATACTGGAATTGGCTTTTTCCAGAATTATAAGGCAGAAAGAGCAATAGCTGAGTTGAAGAAAATGCTTGTTCAGAAAACAAAAGTAATAAGAGAGAATAAGCTTATTGAGGTTGATGCAGGCAAGGTAGTTCCAGGAGATGTTTTATTTTTAGAAGAAGGAGACAAGATTGTTGCTGATGCCAGGCTCGTTCTGGGGAATAACCTGCAGGTTAATGAGGCTATACTGACAGGAGAATCTTTGCCTGTTGATAAAGATGCTAGAACATTGGGATTAGATGTTAAGTTAATTGAGAGAAAAAATATTCTTTATAGCGGAACAACAATTGTCAGGGGAAATTGCAAGGCAGTTGTTTTTTCAACAGGAATGAGCACAGAAATGGGCAAGATTGCCAGTTTGGTTCAGGATGTTAAAGAAACTAGGCCTCCTTTGCTGGAGAAGATAGACAGCTTTGGTAGAAAACTTGGGATTATTGTTCTTCTTACAAGCTTGCTGGTTGTTTTAATAGGGCTTGCTCTTGGTTTAGAAAAAGTTAATTTATTTCTTACTGCCATAAGCCTTGCTGTTGCTGCTGTTCCAGAGGGCTTGCCTGCTGTTATCACAATCTGTTTGGCTTTTTCTGTTTCGAGAATGAGAAAGCAGAATGGCTTGGTGAAAACACTGCCTGCTGCTGAAACTTTGGGAAGAGTAACTGTCATCTGTGCAGATAAAACAGGGACACTGACAAGAGAAGAAATGCTTGTTACAAGCTTGTTTTATGACAATATTTTAGTTGATTTTAATAAAGCTGCTAATATGAAAAGCAAGACTTTAGATATGTTAATGAAGATTAATTGTCTCTGCAGTAATGCGAGAATTGAAAAATTAGACAAGGGAATCAAGTATGTTGGGGATCCGACAGAGAAGGCACTTCTTAAGGCTGCTATTGCTTATGGTTTTGATAAGAAGCAGATAACAGACGAGAATAAAAGAATGAAAGAAATAACTTTTTCTTCTAAAAGGAAAATGATGTCTGTTATAAGAGAGTGTAACGGAGAATGCAAGGGAATGAGAAATTATGTCAAGGGGGCGCCTGATGTGATAATTAAGAAATGCAAATATGAGCTAAGGTATGGGACAGAGGCTTTGCTGAGTGAAAGGAGGAGAAAAGAGCTTTTTGATATGTATGAGAAAATGGCTGTGTCTGGCTTAAGAGTGCTGGGGTTTGCTTATAAAAATATTGAAAATTTGAATATTGATGAGGAACATGCTGAACAGGATTTGGTTTTTGTTGGCTGGCAGGGATTGCTAGACCCGCCAAGACCAGAAATAAAAATTGCTATTGAAATTTGCAAGAGAGCTAATATTTCTGTTAAGATGATTACAGGAGACTCGCTTTTAACTGCAATGGCAGTTGCGCACAGGATTTCGCTTTTTGGAGAATCAATTGAGGGGGATAAATTGGAGAAGATGAGTGATTCTGAATTATCTTCGAGAGTTGGAAATATAGTTGTTTTTGCAAGAGTAACTCCTGAACAAAAATTAAGAGTTGTAAATATTTTGAGAGGCAAAGGGGAGATAGTTGCTGTTACAGGCGATGGTGTAAATGACGCTCCTGCTTTGAAAAATGCAGATATAGGGGTTGCTATGGGTGTAAGAGGAAGCGATGTTGCGAGAGAGACAGCTGACATAATTCTTTTAGATGATAATTTTGCGACAATTGTTACAGCTGTGAAAGAAGGAAGAAGAGCTTACGACAATATCAAGAAGTTCATTAAGTTCATGCTTGCCACTAATTTTGGTGAGATGGGCATAGTTCTTGTAGGAATGATTGCCAGACTGCCCTTGCCCTTATTACCCCTGCAAATCTTATGGATAAATCTTGTATCTGACAGCCTTCCAGCTTTGTCTTTAAGCGCTGAGCCTGCTGATGAAAATGTTATGCAGAAAACTCCTAACCACCAGAATAATATTCTAAAAGGGATTATGCCTTTTATTTTAATCTCCACATTTTTTGCTATTTTAGTTACAATGGTTTCATTTTTGATTTACCTTAAGAATATTGATGAGGCTAGAACAGCTGCTTTGACGACAGTTGTTTTATTTGAGGCTTTAATTATCTTTACGTGCAAAAGTGACAGAAGATTAAGGATGAGAGATATATTCTCAAATAAGTTCTTAGTACTAAGTGTCTTAGCTGCAATAGTTCTCCAATTTGTTTTAGTTTATTCCCCATTAGGAAGCTTATTTGGAGTTGTGCCACTTAAAGCTTTGGACTGGCTTATAATCGTCCCCTTAAGTTTCTCAGGATTAGTTATTTTTGAAGTCTGGAAGTTTGTGAAAGAGAAGAAGAAGGGTCAAGAAAAATGAAATTCGAAATTGATGTCAGCGGTTATGATATATTTAAGGATACATATGTTATTTGTTTGGCTAGGGATGATGGAGAAATAATAAAGGGTTTTAAATTTGATAAAGGACTAATAGGCAATCTAGTTACTAACTGGAAAGCTAATAAATATCGTTATGAATATAATCTATATGAAACAAAAAGAGGAATTTTTAAGGTTAGGCTTTATTCAATAGTCTTATATTACTTATTTAAATCTATAGAAAAACCAGAATGGGTTTCTTTAACAATTTGTAAAGATTTTAAGGGGCGAACTAACGAGATAACACAAAACCTTAGATACTTTTTAGAAAGGATTTTGGGAATAAAAATAGGCAAACCACTATATCAAAAATTAGGTAAAAATTCTCATGCCCATGTTTATGCCAATATGATGAGGAGAGATAGTAAAAACCAGTTTAAAACTTATGTTGATATTAGTTTAGGGGATATAGAAAAATTTCTAAAAGGAAAGAACTAAAAGGTTACACCAAAGGGTCGTTAGACCGCAAATACCCATTCAACCCCCCCAATAAGAATTGGACGAATTTCCTGGCATTTGGTGTAATATATGCACACAAAAGAACTATTTAAAATTTTCGTTTTCAAAAATCTACTTCTCCTTGCTTAATTCTTCATAAGCTGAAATTGCTGCAATTGCGCCTTCTGCAGCTGCTGTTATCACCTGCTTTACAAAATTATTTGTTATGTCTCCTGCTGCAAATATTCCTTTTATATTTGTTTCCTGTTTTTTATTAACAATTATATGCCCGTCTTCCAGATTTATCCCAAGTTGCTCTGCAAGCTTGCTTGGAGGGATTGTTCCAGCTTCAATAAAAACTCCATTAATATTCATTTCCTTCCCATTATCAAGCTTAATTTTTTCAACTTTATTCTTTCCGGTAATCTCTATTATATTTGAGTTGAAAATTATCTGAATTTTCTTGTTTTTTTCGACTAAATGAATCTGTGCAGGCACTCCTTTTAGCCTGTCTCCCCTTAGAATAATATAAACTTTTTTTGCAAATTCAGAAACCAGAAGAGATGTTGTAAGTGCTGAATTGCTCCCGCCAATAACTACAACTTCTTTATCTTTGAAAAATGGGGCGTCACATACAGCACAATAGCTGACTCCTTTGCCTAAAAACTCTTTTTCACCCGGAATATTTATTTTTCTTTTTTCTCTGCCTAATGCGAGAATTATTTTTCTGGCGTTATGCTCTTTTTTGTCTGTTTTAATCAAAAATCCTTGTTTTTCTTTTTTAATTTCAATTACCTCTTCATTTTCGATTTTAATTCCCAGCTTATTGACTTGTTCTTCCATTTTTTCTATAAGCTCTTTTCCTGAAATTTCATGATATGTTGGGAAGTTGCATATTTTATGAGCTTCAGAAGCTATACCCCCCACTAATTTCCCCATAACAAGGGTTTTAAGATGATGCCTTGCTGCATAAACCCCTGCTGTCAGCCCTGCCGGGCCGCTTCCGATTATTATCAAGTCGTAATCTACTTTCATTTCACAATTTTTCATCAAGCCATTTCCTGATTGCAGATTCTTGCTGCAATCCTGAGAACTCCCCTATTATTTTTTTATTTTTGAACATTTTTACACTTGGAACAGACATGATGTCGTACTTGCTTGCAATTTCTGAATTTCCGTCGACATTAAGTTTTGCAAGAACAAATTTTCCTTTGTACTCTTTTGCCAATCCTTCGAGGATTGGCTTCAACATCTTGCAGGGCATGCACCAGTCTGCATAAAAGTCCACAACTACAGGAACTTTCGAAGAAAGTTCCAAAACCCTTTCAAATTCATTATTCTTCACTTCTATTTCTGTTTCCATAATAAAGAAAGCAAGAGGGGTTTTAAATAGTTTTTTATACCTTATTTTGTTAGTTTAATGATGGGGTGGCAGGATATAACTCTTTTTATTGCAAATTTAATCTTTGTATATTCTGTAATTCCACAAATCTATTATTGTTATAAGACTAAAAGGGGCTTGTTAGCCTCCAGCTTTCAATTCTTACTGTGATTGGCATGGCTGCTGCAACTATAGTCTACTTTACTCTTAACCTTGTTTTTTCAACCGCAGCAGCAACAATTACCACAATTCTCTGGGCTGTTTTGCTTATTCAGAGAATTATCTATAGCAAGGTAAAATAGAAAAATGCCCCTGCCGGGATTCGAACCCGGGTCAGAGCCTCGAGAAGGCCCTATCCTTGGCCTCTAGACTACAAGGGCGTAAATGAAAAAGAGGAAAATGATTTATAAATCTAACTAGGGGAAAAATAATTCAGAAAATCAAGGGTATTATTTCTTGAAAACTTTGTAGTCTTTTCGAACCTTTTCTTTTACTATTATCCCGACTTCGTCGCCTTTCTTAGCAGATTTTACCGGGGCTCTGTTTATTTGCATGCTTTCAACTTTCTGCTCAAAGTCTTTTTCACCGCCTTTTATCTCTATTGTATCCCCCACCTTTAAGGGAGATGTCAGTTTTATAGCTGCTGCATTCACATGTTCAAAATAGTTCGAAACTACACCAATTTGTTTTTCAGCCATAATTAAAATAAGTAAGAGAGGTATTTAAAATTATTGATTAATAAAAATAGCCCCGCCAGGATTCGAACCTGGGTCCCTGCCTCCAGAGGGCAAGATACTTAGTCTCCTTAAAACATAAATTTTAAGAATTTGACCGCTATACTACGGGGCTACTCTTAAATTTATAAAGCCTTTTTAAGTGCTTCTCATTTGAGAATCCAATCTCTTTTAAATAGTTTTCCTTCATGTAAAATAATTTGTGTAATCTGCTGCTGTTAAGTTTGGGGGAGTTATCTTCACGATAGGTTTATAAATCAATTTTAATAATTAGAATTATGAAAAGAAGCTCAAGGCGTTGGAAAAAGAAAAGGCAGATGCGCTGGAAATGGCAGCGCAAGAGAATGAGGAAAGAAAAGAAGAGAAGAAGGTTGCACAGAGAAAGAGCTAAATAAGATTATTCTGATAATTAAAATACTTTTGTAGATATAAGATTGCTGGGGTTTAATTTGTTAAGTCTTATCATTGTTTAGGGTAATCTTGTAGTAAAGAGGATTATCACAAATCATTTTATCATTTAAGCACAATAATCTTTAAAAACAGATTGTAATTAGGTTTTGAATGCAAGAAAAAAAAGAGTTTAAGGAAGTGTGGACTGAAAAATACAGGCCGTTTTTTTTCGACGATATTCTCGGGCAAAAAGAAATCGTTAAGAGAGTTCAGGGACTTGTAAAGAGCCTGAATATCCCACATTTATTATTTGCAGGCCCGCCTGGAACAGGAAAGTCAAGCATTGCTCTAGTTGTTGTTAGGGATTTGTTTGGGGCAAGCTGGCAGGAAAATTATCTGGAATTAAATGCAAGTGATGAGAGGGGAATTGATGTTATCAGGCAGAAAGTAAAAGATTTTGCAAGAACAAGGGCATTAGGAGCGATTCCCTTTAAAGTTATTTTTTTAGATGAGGCAGATGCACTGACAAGAGAGGCGCAGCAAGCATTAAGAAGAACAATGGAAAATTATACAAATAACTGCAGATTTATTTTGAGCTGCAATTATTCCAGCAAGATTATAGATCCGATACAAAGCAGGTGTGTTGTATTTAGGTTTAAGCTTTTGGAAAGAACCGATTTAGATAAGATAATCAAGAAAATAGCAACAAATGAGAATTTACAAGTGGATGAAGATGCTATCACTGCTTTATATGAGGCAAGTGAGGGAGATTGCAGAAGGGTTATTAATTTATTGCAGTCAACAGCTTCGATATCTTCAAGAATTACAAAAGATTTGGTTGATACTATAATTGGCTCTGCGAAACCGAAAGACATCAAGCTTGTTTTGGAATATGCAATGGCAGGAGATTTTCTTGGCGCAAGAGAAAAGCTTTTGGATATTATGCTGAGGGAAAGTATTGCTGGAAGAGATGTTATCAAGGCTATTCAAAAAGAAATTTGGAGTTTGCAGATAGAGCCGGAGATAAAAGTGAGATTGATAGAGAAGACAGGCGAGATAGAGTTCAGGATTACAGAAGGGACAGACGAGTTTATCCAGCTGGAAGCTCTTCTTGCGAGCTTTGTACTTGCCGGGCAAGGCAAGTTTTAGAAAATGAGATTCAAGCCATTTGTAGAGAAGTATCGTCCTAGGAATTTCAAGCAGGTTAAAGGGCAGGAGCTTGCCATAGGCAAGCTTGACAAGTTTATGAAAGAATGGCCTAAGAAAAAAGCGTGCATTCTTCACGGCCCGCCTGGAACTGGAAAGACAACTCTTGCATATACGCTTGCTTATTTTTTAGACAGAGAGATATTTGAGTTAAATGCAAGTGATTTCAGGAGCAAGGACAAGCTTAATGAAGTGTTAAGGCCGGCATTAAAACAAGAGAGTTTGTTTAAGAAAGACAAGATAATTCTAATTGATGAGGTAGATGGGATTGTTGTTGACAAGGGGGGGTTGTCAGAGCTGATGTATCTTATTGAGGGTTCGCACTTTCCAGTGATTATAACTGCTAATGACATCTGGGGAAAAGATTTTAATTTATTAAGAAAAAGTGCAGAACTTATTAAGTTAGACGAGATTGATTACAGGACAATTTCTGCTATTTTGGAGGAAATCTGCAAGTTAGAAGGGCTTGTTGTTGACAAGGAAACTCTTACAGCAATAGCAATAAAATCAAGGGGAGATGTCAGGGCTGCAGTAAATGATTTGCAATCTCTATGTTCGCATAGCGTTACTGCTATATCTGAAAGAGACAAGATAGAGAGCATATTTAATGTTTTAAGAGCTGTGTTCAAATCTCCAAAACCAGATAATCTTTTGGACATATTTGATAAGCTAGACATGCCCTTAGACGAGGTGTTTTTATGGATAGAAGAAAATATTCCGTATGAATACAGCGGAAAGGAGAGGGCAGAAGAGCTTTACAAGGCTGTAAACTCGTTAAGCATGGCTGATGTTTATAGAGGGAGGGTAAGAAGGCAGAACTATTGGAGACTTTTTGTTTACCAAAATTTATTGTTAAGTGTGGGAATAAATGTTGCCAAAAAGAAAATTTATTCTACATTTACACCTTATAAAAGGCCGACAAGAATCTTAAAAATCTGGATGTCAAACCAAAAAAATAAAAATAAGAAGTCCATAATTGTAAAATATGCAAAATATAGCCATATGTCAAAGAAAAAAGCTGCAAAAGAATTTTTCTTCCTGCCTTATATAATAACTAAAGAATTCGGAGAGCATTTAAAATTAACAGAAGATGAGGAAAAATTTCTAAATGAGTTGAGAGAAGCTCATCTCCCTGCGGTCAGGGAGAAGATGTGATACTCTCTATTTAGGCTTCCCAATATCCAACAACTCTTTTGCTTGTGAAGCTATTGTAACTAATCTTGAACCATCATCAATTAATCTTGAACTATCAACTGTTCCGTTATTAGAATCAATTAAATCGCTTATAAACTGGTTATATTCTAAATGCCAAGAATGTTCTATGCCCCCAACATATGTTGATGCATTTTTCCCTTTTCTTGTTGACATGTTCCTAGCAGCACGGCTATGATGTATAAATTCTTCATTAGAATAAGCTACAGCAGTAGCTTGTCCATGACTTTGACGATAACTAAAATCGATATAAATCACATCTCCATTTAATTCTTTAGGTTTTATTTATCGTAATACCCCACAGCTTGCTGTGGGGAAGTGGTGATTTGGTGTCCAGAGCTTGCTCTGGGGTCAATACCCGTTTATTAAACCTAGTGAGATTACTCTTCTACCTTTTTCTTCTACCATTAAATTTTAATTGGTAAGTGATTTATAATCTGCCTAAAGATATCTACAGACTTTAGTCTGTAGCGTAACTTATTTCTATTTGATTTACTTGAATATGAATGAGCTAGTTGTAGCTCATTGAACCAAACCAATGTA
>Ga0209541_10005756_pt1 | contig 21486 bp, 19 predicted proteins | sample RifCSPlowO2_01_FD_184027 | JGI IMG/M metagenome (GOLD analysis project Ga0209541, IMG submission 184027) | Groundwater microbial communities from Rifle, Colorado - Rifle CSP2_plank lowO2_0.1 (SPAdes) (version 2) | ecosystem: Environmental > Aquatic > Deep subsurface > Groundwater | place...
AATTTCGTGCCAGTGAAACTGGCGCGCCGCCTAATCCTTTAATAACTTCTGTAAATCTTCCAATATTTCTTTCAAATCTGAATCACAAATTTTTGAGGAATCAGGAACCTCGAATTTTCCATTGGTATGAGCCACAAAATTATGTCTTCTGTCTATGATATATTTTATGATTTCCTGCCCCTTAATTTTTTCATAATCTTTGTTAGATGAAAATATTTTTTCGAAAGATACCACCTCATCAATTCCTCCTTTTGGTATATGTTCTGTTTTATCAAATAATCCACCCACACGAACAATCAAATAATCTTGAATCATTCTATTCATCGCGCCAAGATGATTCATGTCGACATTAGAACTAAAATCTTTTCTTTGAACTTTACCCCACTCTTCATTTAACTCTTTATTTATCCTACATAATTGATCGTATGCAAAGAGACAATTTTTAAGTAGATAATCGAGAAGTCCTTTTGTATTATCAATTTCACTCATATAGCATAAGAATCAATAACTTCTACAAGTATTATATTCGCAATGAAATTGATAAAAACCACCATTTGAATCAGTGACAGTTCCCCCAGAACCCTCCCATCGAATTTGCCACCTCGGAGTGTTCATCGTAGGCGATTGAATCGGGTCTAAAAGAAGTGATGGAAAAGATATTTTTGAATCTAACCTATACTTGAGCTCATCCACCGAAGATTTTATTCGCGACAATTCATAATTTGTTCTGTCAGTAGCAGTTACTGTGCCACATCTTAATTGGCGCAAATAATTTTGTGTCGCGGGATCCATTAACCGTTCATTTTCTGGAGTTAGAGCCATTAGGCAATCCAATGTTTGTTTTTCAGCAGTTATTCTTTGTCTTTGTTGATTCGACACTTCGGCGAGAATTTTCGCATTAAGTTCATCAATCTTTAGACGAAATATTAGGTTGGAATAATATCCGGGCATAAAGTTTGGGTCAGCGCAAATAGCCGCTACGGTGGCATCTAATAAACAAACACGTCTTAGATTGGCTAACTGCTCAAGTGTAGGAGGCGGCACATATGGTTGTTGTGTTTCAGCTTCAGTATTTTTGCGAACCCATTGGGTGCCTTCCTTGCGGTAATATCTTTTCTCTCCAAGTGAATTAGTGCTTATAAGCGATGTCCACCCTCTCGCATCTGCATACGCAAAATCTTTTACCTCTTGTTTTTCCCATGTTTCAATCGGTGGAGGTGTCGGCTTTACCAGTTGAGGATTACTCTTTTCGGTAACAACGGGCGTTGTTTGCTTTGGCGCAGGAGTGGCTGAAGCAGGTTTCTTTTTTAATTCCTCAACTTCTCTTTTCAGTTTTTCGATCTCGGAAGATTGATCATTTGTTTTTGATGAGGTGCTTTGTGGAGTTAGAGCAGGAGGAACAACTATCGTTTTCTGCACTTTTGTTTCCTGTGTCCAATTAAAAATTTTCCAAGTAAAAGGATTCCACCATGATGCCATGGCAACAGAAGGACTTGCAAAAGAAGTGACGACTATCAACAAAACCAGTATTGGTATAATTTTTTTAAGTGTCGGTTGCATATTTTTACTTTATCAAATCATCAACGCTAACATCAAGAGCTTTCGCTATTTTTTTGAGCGTATCCAGCGTTGGATTCTGGTTTTTGCCAGCTTCAATTTTGATAATGGTATTATTGGCGACATCGGCCAATCTCGCCAATTTCTCTTGAGATAATCCCTTTGCTTCTCTAAGTTTTCTAAGTGTTTTTGTAATGGGGTCGTAGGCGTAAGCGCCAAAGAGTGAATTAGTGAATCCGGATTGAGACTTGAACATAAATTTTTGCACTTAAAAATTAGTTAAAATTATTGTTTCTAACTTAATTTTAGCACAAAAATTTCTGTTTGAGATGAGGATAAATCAGTAATTCATTTAATTTTCAAAGTATATTTCTGCCCTGCGGGCAGGGTATTCTTCTACAGTCTAAACATATAAAATATTTTTTACTGCGAGTCAGGCGGGCGGGTAACCAACTGAGTCCCGATGCGCCGACAAAGTCGGCGATCGGGATCCCGATTTTGCCCTTCGGGCGAACGTCGGGACTACGAGCCCAAATTATAGTAATTGTTTTAAATTGTGTTCTGGTGCGCATGCCTGGGCTCGAACCAGGAACATCCACCTTATAAGAGTGGCGCTCTACCATTGAGCTACATGCGCTTCTTTAGCCATTATACCAACCAAGTAATTTTTAACCAAGTCTTTCTTTAATTTGATCAATTACCGCCTGTTCGGTTTCGCGCAAGCTTTTTTCCGTCAGGCAAAATTCAGCCAGGTTTTTTGATCCTTCTGGTTTAAAGCCGCTGGTTAAATAGAGGGCATTATGATTTTTTAGGGTATTAACCAAAACGCAATTTTTACCGCCTTGTTGATAGATTAAAACCACAATCTCAACCCCGGGAATAAAAGAGATTAATTCTTCAATCACGCCCGGCAGGTCGTTCTGGTCGGCGTTGGCCTCAACGAAATCGTTGTCGGTCAGCAGCGACCAGATTAATTTGTTGCCGTCGTCGCTTTTAAGGCGAGCCAGCACCCGGCCCCAGAGATTTAAAGTGGCCAGGCTGCGGGAACGATACAGGTTTTTAATGACGGTGTCGCGATCGGCGTCCGCGGCCAAAAGCTGGCTGGCGATTTCCAGAGTTTTCGGGGTGACATTGGCGGTTTTGAAACTTCTGGTTTTGGCCACCAGGCCGGTTAAAAGGCAAGTCGCGATTTGATGGTCTAATAAATTTTTGTCAATTTCGTTAATCAGGTTGAATAAAATTTCGGCGGTGGCAACCGCATTTGGGTTAGTGAGATTAATCTGGCCGAAATGCTCGTTTTCGGCCTTGTGGTCAATATTGATAATAGTGGTGTCGTAAAAAAATTCCGTGAAATTATGATAAATTTTTCCCAGCGAATCAAAATCAGCGGCATCTAAGGCAATAATTAAGTCGTATTTGTAGTTAGAGCTTTCGGCCGTCACCTGGTTTTTAGTGAAAGACCCGGCTTTCGGGGTGATGTAAATTTTTAGCTTATTATTTTCCAGGTTGTAGCTGAAGTTTTCAATCTGGTCATCGGCCAGATCAACACTGATGACAAATTTTTGTAAATTGGCGATTTGGCGCTGAATCCTGTCGGCTTGAGGCAAGAAATTTAAATTTTTAGGCAAACTAAAATCCGAGCAGACAATGTCAACCAATTTATTCTGCTTTTTTAAAATTAAATAGAGCGCCAGGCTGGAAGCGACGGCGTCTATTGAAAAATTTTTAGGAAAAGTAATTAAAATATGATTACTTTTTTTAATTACCTCCCTCGTTTGTTCAATTTCGGTTAAAGCCATAAATCAGTAAAATCCTAAGCACTAAATTTAAGTGAACTCAAAGCTCAAAGTTTAAATGTCAAAACCACAACTTAAAACCGGAAAATTTATAACACACTAAAGTGTGTCAAGCCGGTAGGCTAGTTTTGAGTTTTCAGGCTGTGGATTTGAGTTCTGCGTTTTGAGCTTTGAACTTACTGAATTTCGGATTTAGAATTTTTTATCAAAGTTTATCATTATACCCCAGCTTAGGGGATTTGTCATCTTAAATGTTAAGCAATATTATGTCAAGAGCGCGGTTGGTTGTTTGAGGCGGAAACTTGAAAAAAAGCCAAAAATAGGTTAAAATAGGAGTATTATAACGGTGTAACATTTTAAAATTTCTATGACGCTTCAAGCTTTCATCAAACAAAGACCTTATTTAGTCTGGTCGGTTAAGGATTTATCCCATCTTTCCGAATCGGCAATTACGGAAGCAGTTTTGAATTACGGTGATTTTGATGATGTCAAAAAATTGATCGCCATTTTGGGAATGAAAAAGACAGCGGCAATTTTCAGGAAACAAACGACAAAAAGGAGAAGAGTAAATTATAACCCTAAAATAGCGAATTATTTTAAGCTTTATTTTGAAAAATATGCACGTTGAAGTCCTGACCAAAAAGCAGGCCGCCATCCTGCCTTTGCTGAAAGAGTTTAAGAATAGTTTCGGCTTAGTCGGCGGCACTGCCATTGCCTTGCATCTTGGCCATCGCCGCTCAATTGATTTTGATTTGTTTTCGCTGAAAAAATTTGATAATTCAAAGATTCAGCGGTATTTCTTAGTTAATCACAAAAAAATTGAACATGTTTTTATTGATCAGGAAGGAGAATATAGTATTTTGGTCGGCGGTGTTAAAGTTACTTTTTTATTTTATCCTTTTAAAATAAAATTTAAACAAAAATTGAATAATTATTTGAAACTGGCCGATTTACTGACTTTAGCGGCGATGAAAGCTTACAGCTTGGGGCGGCGGGCGAAGTGGAAGGATTATGTGGATTTGTATTTTATTATGAACGGCCATTTTAAAATTAAGGCGATTACTAAGAAGGCGAAAGAAATTTTTGGCGGCAATTTTAATGAAAAAATTTTCCGGAGTCAATTGGCCTATTTTAAAGATATTGATTATTCTGAAAAAGTGATTTATTTACCTCATCGGCAAGCGGCCGATGAAGAGATTAAGAAATCTTTAATTAAATTTAGCTTGGATTAATTGACTGTTAAAATGGCTAAACTTGAAATTCCTAAAGTCTACGACCCGAAAAAGGTTGAAGACTCAATCTACCAAAAGTGGGAAGAGTCTGGTTTTTTTAATCCTGATAACCTGCCGGGTAAACGAGCCAAGGCCTTTACCATTTCCCTGCCGCCGCCGAATGCCACCGGCATTTTGCATATTGGCCACGCGGTGATGTTGGTCATTCAGGATTTGGTCATCCGTTTTCAGCGCCTCCAAGGCAAAAAGACTTTATGGCTGCCCGGCACCGACCACGCCGCCATTGCCACTCAGACCAGAGTCGAAAAGATCATTAAGGAAAAAGAAGGAAAGACCCGTCACGATTTAGGCCGGGTTGAATTTTTAAAGCGGGTTAGAGATTATGTCGCCCAGTCGCAGGACACCATTAAAAATCAGATCAGAAAAATGGGCTCAAGCTGCGATTGGTCGCGGGAACGTTTTACTTTAGATGAGGGTTTGACGCGGGCGGTTAATCAGGCTTTTGTCGAGATGTATGACGACGGCTTGATTTACCGCGGCAACCGAATCGTTAACTGGTGCCCTCATTGCGCTTCAACCTTGGCCGACGATGAAGTGGAGTATCAGGAGCAAAAAGGAAAATTTTATTATATCAAATACGGCCCGTTTATCGTGGCCACCACCCGGCCGGAGACTAAAATTGGCGATACGGCCGTGGCCGTTAATCCCCAAGACCAGCGCTATGAGCAATATTTTGGCCGGGAGTTGAATATTAATTTAGGCAAAGTTGATATTCGGGTCAAAGTCATCACCGATGAATCAATTGACCCGGAATTTGGCACCGGCGCAGTTGGTGTCACCCCGGCTCATAGTCTGATTGATTTTGCGATGGCTCAAAAAAATAACCTGCCTCTAGTTCAAGTCATTGGTGAAGACGGCAAGATGACCAATCAGGCCGGTCCTTATGCCGGTATGCCGGTAGAGGAATGTCGGCAACGTTTTGTTGAGGATTTAACCCGGGCGGGCTTAATTGAAAAGATTGAAGCCGTTAATAATAATTTATCCGTTTGTTATCGCTGCGGCCATACCATTGAGCCTTTAATTTCCCGGCAGTGGTTTATTGACGTTAATAAGCCGGTTCAAAAATTTGGCGGTAAAAGCATCAAAGACCGGGCGCTGGCAGTGGTTAAAAATGGCGACATTGAAATTATTCCCAAACGTTTTGAAAAAACTTATTATCACTGGCTGGAAAATTTGCGCGATTGGTGCATTTCGCGCCAGATTTGGTATGGCCACCGGATTCCCGTTTGGTATAGCAAAGAACTTAGAACCAAGAATTTAGAACCAAGAATAGGAGGCCAAGAGTTCAAAGTTCAAAGTTCAAAGTTCAAAGTCAATGAAGAGGAGATTTATGTTGGCACCACCCCGCCGAAGGGAAAAGGGTGGGTCCAAGATCCCGATACCCTTGATACCTGGTTTTCTTCCGGGCTTTGGACTTTTTCCACTTTGGGCTGGCCGGAAAAAACCAAGGATTTAAAAACTTTTCATCCGACTGATTTGATGGAAACCGGCTATGATATTTTGTTTTTCTGGATTGCTCGGATGATTATCATGTCAACTTATTTAGTGGAGGAAATTCCCTTTAGGCAAGTGTATCTTCACGGTTTGATTAGGGATGAGAAAGGCAGAAAGATGAGTAAGTCCTTGGACAATTTTATTGATCCGCTGGAGATGATTAATAAATATGGCGCTGACGCCACGAGGTTGAGCTTGGTGATCGGGACGACGCCGGGTAATGACATGAATATTTCCGAGGCAAAGATTGCCGGCTATCGCAATTTTGTCAATAAGCTTTGGAATATTTCCCGTTATATTCTGCTGAAAGCTGAAAAAGTTGAATTGGTCGAAAAACCGCCTAAACCAAAAACGTTGGCGGACAAATGGATTTTGTCAGAATTAAATCAACTGATTAATTTTGCCACCATTAATTTAGAAAAATATAATTTTTCCGTGGTCGGCGAAAAAGTCTATGAATTCACTTGGGCCAAATTGGCCGATTGGTACATAGAAATTTCAAAAGCCGAGGATCAAAAGGATGAAATTTTGCTTTATATTTTGCAAAATTTGTTAAAGCTTTGGCATCCTTTTACCCCTTTTGTCACGGAGGTAATTTGGCGCAAGCTTAATGGCGAACAAATGCTGATAGTTGCAGATTGGCCAAAAGCTGGCGGCAAGGCGGATCAGAAAGCGATCAAGGATTTTGAACTGATTCAAAGCATTGTTACCGCCATCAGAAATTTGCGGGCCGAAAGCAAAATCGCGCCGGCCAAAAAGCTGAAAGTCTTTATCATCTCAAAAAAAGAAAAATTAATAAAAGACCAAAGCGAAACGATTGAAACTCTAGCCCGGCTGGAAGATTTGGAAATTAAGGCGGCCGGTAAAAAGCCGCCAAAATCGCTTTCGGCGATCATTGCCGGCGTTGAGATTTATTTGCCGGTTTCTGGTATGATGGATATAGGCAAAGAAATTAAAAATTTGGAGTCAGAAGCCAAAAGGATTGAAGAATTCATCGGCCATTTGCAGCAAAAATTGCAAAATGAAAGATTTTTACAGCGAGCGCCCAAAGCGATTGTTCAAGCCGAAAAAGACAAATTGCTCGTTCACCAGGATAAATTGGAAAAAATAAAGCAGCAGCTGAAGACATTGAAATAGTCATTAAAACATTAAAACACAAGAACCCCTCGGCTTCTCTCGACTTCGCTCGACTTCTCTCGACTTCTCTCGACTTCGCTCGAGACTGGTCGCTCGGGGCAAGCATTAAAGCAAGCTGTTTAAATGTATTTGTTTTAATGTTTTCATGTTTTTGCGTTTTTATGAACTATGCCTGACAAAGCTCAAAAAATCAAAGAAGCCCTAGAGCGCGGGGTAGAAAATATTTATCCAAACAAACAGGCCTTGGAGAAAGTTTTAAAATCCGGCAAAAAACTGCGGATTTACAACGGCATTGATCCAACTGGCAAACTTCACATCGGCCATGGAGTGGTTTTAAATAAGCTGCGTCAATTTCAAGAGCTAGGCCATGAAGTTATTATTTTAATTGGTGATTTTACCGGGATGATTGGCGATCCGACCGGCAAATTATCTTCCCGGCGTCAGTTAACTCAAGAAGAAGTTAAAAAAAATGCGGCTAATTATAAGGAATTAGTTGGCAAGGTTTTAGATACCAGAAAATCTAATCTTCGCTTTTTGCACAACGAAGATTGGACCAATAAGCTTAAACCAATTGATCTGCTAAAGTTAGCCTCTAATTTTACGGTAGCGCGACTGCTGGAACGCGATATGTTTCAAGAGCGCATCAAAGCCGATAAAAATATTTTTGTTCATGAATTTTTATATCCAATTTTTCAAGCTTATGATGCCGTGACGATGGATGTGGATATGCAAATTGGTGGCTCCGACCAGACTTTTAATATGTTAGCCGGCAGAACTTTAATGAAAAAATTAAAAAATAAAGAAAAGTTTGTTTTGGCAATGAAATTATTGGAAGACCCAACTGGCAAAAAGATGGGAAAAACCGAAGGCAATCTTGTTGCTTTAGACGATAAGCCAGAAGAAATGTACGGCAAAATTATGAGCTGGACTGACGGAATGATTGTTCCGGCTTTTGAAATTTCCACTCAAGTTCCTTGGACAGAAGTTGATCAAATCAGAAAAGATTTAAAGGCCGGCAAAAACCCCAAAATTTTGAAAATGCTTTTAGCTTACAAAATTACGGAAATGTATCACGGTACCCAAGCGGCCATTGCCGCCGAAGAAAATTTCAAGCAGGTTTTTGAGGAAAAATTAAACCCCGATGATATTCCGACTTTCAAGACGGCAAAAAGAAATATCGTTGAAGTTTTAGTGGCGGCTAAATTAGCTTCTTCAAATTCCGAAGCCCGACGGCTGATTAAGCAAGGGGGCATTAAAGTTGACGTTAAAAAAGTGACTGACGAAAATTTTAAGATCGGCAAGATTGATCAAGACGGCGTGGTAATCCAGAAAGGCAAGCGGCACTTTGCCAAGTTGGTTGATTAAGTAAGTCCAGTAAATAAAGCCCGCTTCGCCTCGCAGAAACTTCGCTTTATACTGGTTATACGCAAGCGAAGCGAGGCGAGTGAAACCAGCTGGCCAGCTGGATTTGCTGGACTGGCTTGATTTACTTAATTCTATGCCTAAAAAAATACTAATCATTGAGGATGAACCAGCTTTGATTAAAAATTTGGAAATGGCCTTAAAGTCGGACTATGAAGTTTCAGCGGCGGTCAACGGCCAAGAAGGTTTAAGGAAAGCCAAAGGAGAAACTCCCGATTTGATTTTATTGGACGTGATGTTGCCCGACACCGATGGCATTGAAATTTTGAAAAAGTTGAAGGCTGACAAAAAAACTGATGACATTCCGGTGATTGTTTTGACCAACTTAAGCGACAAGGAAACGGTCAGTAAAATTCTTGCCGCCGGCGGCAAAGAGTATCTGGTCAAGGCCGACTGGAACATCAATGACATTGTTGAAAAAATTAAAAGCCTTTTGTGATATAAATAAAACAAGGTCGAATAATTTTTTAGAAAGGAGAATTTATGTACTCCAAATGGTTTGCGATTATTATTGGCGTGATTTTGGTTTTGGTTGGTTTAGACCCCTGGTTGCCGACTGGACCGGAGGTAATGGTGATGCCGTTGGCTGGCGTGGTTTCAATTGTGGTCGGGATGGTCGGAGTTGTTTTGGGGGTTTTAGAGCTTAAGGGTAAAAAGGCGGCGGGTTCGATGGCCTCTTCAGGAGGCCAGTAATTTTGACTTTTTAATCAAGGATTAACAAAAAGAATTTTTAAAACCCTGTTTTTGGGCAGGGTTTTTTTTCATCAATCTATTGACAAAAATGTTTTTTTTAGCTATCTTGTGGTTATTGGTGATTTTCGTGGCGTAGTGGTTTAACTGTAAAGGAGGAAAAAACAGTGGAAATCACGCAGTTGGAAGAAAGGTATATGAGGGCAAGAGAGATTTATCTAGCCATTTCAAAGCTGATGGCTCATTCGCCGAGAAAGAAGGAGCAACGGCTAAGGGAGATGGCGATTATCAGGGCGGCAGTTGTTGCCGATGGGTTTAGTTGGGAGGAAGTTCTTTTGGCAGGTTTAACCGTCGATGTCGGCGAATGGCAAAAAGAATTGGCAAGTTTTACGGTCAGCGACGACTCGCCTGCGGTTTCTCAACGGATGCCGGTTCATTTTGATCCTCGGACCGAAACAGTTTCTCTATTGGAAATATCACCGGAATTTGGAGCAGGCTGTTGTCATGTTTCATCCTTGCCGTAGCAATAAGGGGGGGGGATGCCAAACCTAAAGTCGCCAATCAATAGTTGTTCCTTGGTTTTGTTTTACGGTTCTTGAGTATTACTGGCCGCGGGATTTCCCTCGGTCTTTTTTTATCATCACCCAAACTTATCGGTTAGCGAAAGGAAAGGGACGAGATGAGGATAAATAAGAAAAAGGCAGGGGGTAGCCCTGCCTTGAGGATTGCCAAGTTCGACCTTTGGCAACTAAACTAAGAATTAGAAATTCTGGTTGTCAGTGAGGCGGAAACGCTTAAGTGACCTGGCCTCGGAAACACTATTTGTGGTTTTTAGGCCGGTCTTTTAGCTATTTCTCCTACCCCCTGCACTAATTTAGACGAGGCAGCATTTAATTTGTTACAGCAGTTTTTGGTAGATTTTAAACAGTTGATTAAAAGCTTTGGGCCAGCTTTTTTTTAAGGCGATTTTTCTGGCTTGGCGGCCCATTTTTTCCCGGCGAGCCGGGTTTTTCAATAAAAAATTGATTGCCTGATTGAAATTTTTGACGGTTGGCTTAACCACTAAGCCGTCAATTTTATTTCTTACCAATTCCTTGGGTCCGCCAACGTCAGTGACGACAACCGGCAGGCCTGAAGCCTGGGCCTCCAAAACGGCGTTACCAAAGGTGTCGGTGATTGAAGGAAAGACAAATATATCAGCCGAGGCATAAATTTGACTTAATTTTTTGCCGGTTAAGTAACCAAAGAATTTTGCTTTCGGCAACTGGGCCTTTAAGCCATTTTTGTAAGGACCGTCGCCCGCCAGCCAGAGTTTTAAATCCTGACGTTTTTGGAAAATTTTAACCAATAAATCAAGGTTTTTTTCGGTTGACAAGCGGCCGACATACAGGGCGATTGGTTGGTTGCCCTTTAGCTTTTTGTTGGAGTATTTTGGATTAAAATTTTCGGTATCAACGCCCCGAGGAAAAATCGCCAACGGCCGATTTAAAATTTTCAGCCTTTTTTTAATCGTTTGGCTGGGAGCTAAAACCAGGTCGGTTTTGGCATAAAACCATTTTAGCATCTGCCAAACTGCCGCCTGCGAAAGCTCAGCCAGCGAAAATTTGAGGTTGGCGGGCAGTTTTGCCAAACTTTTTTGAGTCCAGTTGCCCAGATATTCTGCCAAGAGGGTATGGAAAACTCCCACTTTCGGCGCTGGGTCGTTAGTTAACATTAGGCGAACCGCAATGCCGAGCGAACCCGGAGTGGCGAGATGGATAATATCGTATTTGTTTTTGGTAAATTTTTCTTTTAGGCCTGGTGAAATTATCCTGACGTCAAAAGGCGGCAGGTCGTAATAATATTTAACCGGCCAAAAAGCGGCGAACTGATAAATATTCACCGAACCTTTCTTTTGCTGGCGGCTGGTTTTGCCCAGGGTGAAAATATCAAGCCGGATGTTTTTCTGTCGGCAATATTCGGCCAGCTGCTGGTAAGTCCGGGAAACGCCGTTAATGGTGTAAAAAGTGTCGGTGATTAAAGCGATTTTCATAGGAGTTATTATAGCAATTATAATGCTAATCTACTAATACTACGAATTACGAATCTTGACGAATATACCAATACTAGAACCCGTCCGAAAAACAACTTCGGTGATTACCAAATCAGATTCAACTCCCAAAATTCGCTTAACTATAGGAAGGGGAACGAAGGGAAAACTCCAAAATCAGTGTAAATTTTATTTTTCGGACGGGTTATAATAAATAGCGTCTGCTGAATTCATTCGTAAATTCGTACTTATTCGTAATTCGTAGTAACTAATTCGTATCATTTGCACGTATCAGTATGCGCGCATTCGTGGTGCGCTATTCGTATACCACTATTCGCATACTATTATTCGTATGTGCGCATTCGTAACACTATTCGCATACAAAAAAAGACCGGAAGCAGGTTTTCAAACCTTACTTCCGGTTTTATGAAGTGTTATATCAATGAGCTTGGATCAAGCCGCCTTGCCTCGGATATTGGCGATCATCTTTTCCAGATTCGCCCGCGAGCGGCCGTAGCACTCAAACGGGTCTTCGCCGGCCGGGTCAATGTCGTGCTCGGCCGTGATTTCAACGCCCAGGCTGTCCAAAAGAGCTACAGCCTGCTGTTGGTCGTCCCAGCGATTTCGGCCGCCCTCACCCACGGCCCAGTCCTTGTCATCGCCGGGTGCGCCGGAAATTATATTCAGTCCGATGTCACTCCAGTCAACCTGGGCTAACTCCGCCGAGTTGACATGAACCAACCCGCCGAATAGACTGGCTTTAAGTTGCATCACGGTAGCCTCACAAACGGTCTGGCCGCCGATTAAGGCATGGGCCCATTCCAGATTGATCACCATTGCCCGGCGACCAAGCTGCAGGTTGACCTCTTGGCAGAAGTCAATGGCGGCCCGCATGGTTGGGATGAAATCCAGAACTCCGGGCACGCTGGGTTTGTATTCCAGACAGGCAATGGCGTCGCTGTCTTTGAGGATGCCAATCCAGAATTTTTGCAGGGCCAGCCAAGCACCGTCGTGTGACATTTCCGCCAGTGGGCCGCGGTTGTGACGCGAGTCAAAGGCCGGCCACCAGATCACGTGGCCCAGTCCGATACCGCGCTTTTTGAATTCAAGACTTCTGGCGATGGCGATGCGATGGCCAAGCACAGCCAGCTCGCGCATTTTTGGGTCGGGATTGAGAATAGCGCCGTTCTCGGCTCCGGCATAACCAAACGCCGGATGGGTGAAGGCCGAAAACCGTGGCATATCATTTCCCTCAATCTCGAATCCCAGGACATTTTTGGATATAGCGTAGGGGCTATTGAACGGGGGCAGTTCTTCATTTTCTTCGGAGTAAATCGCTACTTCGTGAAGATTGTGGGCCGAGGTTAGGTCTTGAGGAAAACGTTGATGAAGTTGGGTTAGGCGATCTGATACCGACAAAATTCCATTGATGATTACGCCGCCGCCGAACTTGGGGTGAGCACTTCTGGGGCCCAAAATCCAGGTCGGGCAGGAATGCGTCCAAGTGGAACGTTTAGTTGTAGGGTCCATTTTTCGCTCCTTGTGTTTTTTGTGCTATTTTTTGGCAACCTATTTTGCCATCAAAAGCTTAGGTTAAAAGTCAATTTTTGTCAACTCCGCCTGACTTTTTTGTTGCTTAATGATAAAAAGAAAAAAGCAGGATTTTAGATCCGATAAACTTAGACCCTTGACACAAAAAATTTATCTGCTATCATATTTTCATCTTAATTTTAATGAATTAAATTTTTTTATGCATCATCGATTACGACGAAAAAATTTTTTTTGGGCGGCAATTTTTTTTGGTTTGATCTCGCCGGTTTTAGCCAGCGCCAATTCGGCTGATTCAACTCAGGCCATCACCAACACTTTTTTGTGGTTAGCCTTGATTTTACTGGCGGCGAAATTGGCGACTTTGGTTGAACGTTTAGGCCAGCCCGCGGTTTTGGGCGAGTTAATTATCGGAGTGCTGCTGGGAAATTTGGTTTTGGTCGGCTTAAATATTTTTGAGCCGATTAAACAGGATCAGTTTATCGCTTTTTTGGCGGAACTGGGGGTCGTAATTTTATTGTTTCAAATCGGGCTGGAGTCAAACATTGAAAAAATGAAGCAAGTCGGCTGGCGCGCTTTTTTGGTGGCTTGCGTGGGTGTAGTTGTACCTTTTATTTTAGGCACTTACTTGGTTGGACCCTGGCTTTTGCCCGGCTTGGATTTCAACGCCTATTTATTCATCGGCGCGACCTTGACCGCCACATCGGTCGGGATTACGGCGCGAGTTTTCCAGGACTTGGGAAAATTGCAGACTAAAGAAGCGCAAATTGTTTTGGGCGCCGCCGTCATTGACGATATTTTAGGCCTGATTATTTTGGCGGTCGTTTCGGCGATGGCTACCGGCGGCAATGTCGGTTTGGGCTTTTTGGGAATAATCACCCTAAAGGCCTTTTTGTTTTTAGCGGGAGCAATTGTTTTTGGTCGGCTTTCCGCCCCTTATTTAGGCAAATATTTGGCCAAAGTTCATGCCGGCAACGGCATGAAGCTGACTTTGGCTTTGGTTTTTTGTTTAATTTTTGCCTATTTGGCTCAAAAAATTGGGCTGGCGCCGATTGTCGGCGCTTTTGCCGCCGGCTTAGTCTTGGACCCGGTTCATTTTAAAGACTTTGAAGAACCAAAGGTGGTGAAAGACGTCGCCGCCACCTTGGCTCATCGGCAGTCAGCTCAAGATTCGGCGCTTGAGCAGGTTTTAGATGAGCACCGAGAAAAACACATTGAGGACTTGGTTCGGCCAATTGGTTATTTCCTCGTGCCGCTATTTTTTGTCATCACCGGCATGAATGTCCGTTTGGAAACTTTGTTTGATCTGCCGATTTTACTTTTAGCCCTGGGCATCACGGCGGCGGCCTTTATCGGTAAAATTGTTTCGGGGCTGGTGGCCGGTAAGGTTGATAAATGGATTGTCGGCTTCGGGATGATTCCCCGCGGTGAAGTCGGTTTAATTTTTGTGATGATCGGTAAAACTTTGGGGGTGATTTCCGATCAGGTGTTTTCCGCCATTGTCATTATGGTGATTTTAAGCACTCTCTTAACCCCGCCGATTTTAACGATTTTACTCAAACGTCATGCCCGCAAGGCCCAAGCCGCTTGAATTTGGCGTAAAATGTAAGTTTTTCTCCCGGTATTCGTCAGCTTATTATAAAGGCAGCCATTGATCGGATTATATTAAACAAAAAGTTTTATTGTTTAAAATTTTGTTTTCTGCTACAATAAATCCCGCACCTTTACGACTACGACTCCGCTTACCTTTTAATTAATAACTCACTAATTAATAACTCAAAAGATCTATGACAAAAAAATTTATTACCAGTTCCATTGTCGCCGGCCTGGTTACCAGTTTAGCCGTAGTGGCTCTGGCGGTCAGTTTTGCCGCAGCCGAAACCTCCTATCTCGGCCAAGTGGTGAAGATTGAGGGCAGTGACACCCTTTATTATATTGCTTCAGACGGCAAGCGCTATGTTTATCCTAATGAAAATATCTATCGGAGCTGGTTTAATGATTTTACCGAGGTTGTCACCATCAGCCAGGAAGATTTAGCTCAATACCCGTTGGCCGGCAACATCCTTTATCGGCCGGGCGTGATTTTGGTTAAAATCCAAACTGACCCCAAAGTCTATGCGGTTAGTAAAGGCGGAATTTTACGTTGGATTAAAACCGAAAAACTGGCCAAGAAACTTTATGGCGAAAGTTGGGCGATATTAATTGACGATTTAGCCGCTTCATTTTTTACCAATTATTCTGTCGGTCAGGATATTAATGATGACGGTGATTATGATGCCGATGAGGAAATTAGCGACATTGATACCTTTGAGGAAAATCGCGGTTTAAAACTCGGCCATTATAAGAGGGCCAATACCATCAAGTGTCGCGCTGTCCCGGCCGAACCGGCGCGGCCCAAGGAAGGAAAAAAGAGAGCAACGCCGGCCATTTCGGCGCGCCTTTGCAAGCTTAGCCAGGCCGGTGACGCCACTGCTCCGGTTATCAGCGGTATTGGCGCTACTGCCGCCACCTCAACCGCTACCATCTCTTGGGTTACTGATGAGCCGGCTTCAAGCAAGGTTAAATATGCCAAAGAAAGTTTGAGCGCCACCACCACCATTCAAGTTGTCACCGATTCAACTTTGATTTTAAATCACTCCCTTGATTTAACCGCCCTGACTCCCAGCACCACCTATTACTTTATTATTGAGTCCAGGGATGTTGCCGGCAATAAAGCCACCTCAACCGAGCAGATGTTTGTCACTGGTTCAGCGGCTGATACCACGGCGCCGGTTATCAGCGGGATTTCAGTGGATGCCGCCACTTCAACGGCCACCATTCATTGGACCACCAATGAAGCGGCAAACAGCAAGGTGACTTATGATGACGAAAGCTTAAGTACCTCCACCACCATCTTGTCCGTCTTCAATTCTTCATTGGTCACCAGTCATTTCCTTAATCTGTTAAGCTTAACTCCCAGCACCACCTACTATTTTATGGTTGGGTCGGCCGATGCCAGCAGTAACGCGGCGACCAGTAGTGAACAAACCTTTATTACGGATTCAGAGTAATTCAATTAAAATTAAGTCAGCAAAAAATTCCGCCTCTCGACTCCCTTCAACCTTGTTCAGGGCAGGTCGCTCGAGGCGGAATTTTTTGCTGACTGAATTTCCCAGACCCCCTCTCTCTAAAGGCTGGAATAGTCTGTCGCCCGCTGGATAATTTTACTTTGCAGAAAATTTAATCCCATTAATTTTTTCCAATAGATTGATGGTTGCTTTTACCGAGAGGTTGCTTAGATCAACGAGAACCAGCCGATCTTTGAACCGTTTAAATATCGGCATTATAAATTCGTCCGCCCAGGAAGGTGAAAAAGTGTTAATCCCGGAAAAATTAATTTCAATAATTTCATTTTTCGTCACCTTGTTCAGATTAGGCTGAAAAGCGGCCAGAGCTTCTTTTCCGTCGTCCCGGGACGTAAGCGTTAATCCAAATTTTTTTAATTCAATAATCATGGGCATTAATTTAAAAAGTTAATATCGCCAAGCATCCATTCATGAATTTATCGCTGTTTTTTATAACCAGGCCGCCTTTTTTATCAAGATTTAAAATGGCATCACCGGACTGAAAAGATAATTTAAAATCATATTCCCTAACAACTTCTTTGACGAATTTTAAGCCGTTGCCGCGGCTTTCCGGGGAGCGGCCGGAGATAATTTCGGTAAAAGCGACTGTTAAGGCGTCAGTGTAATTTGACAACGACGGCTTGGCGCGTTTTAAGGTCGTTAAGACGCCTTGGCCCCTATCGGCCAAAACCAGCTTGCCGGCGCTTAAGTTGTATCCGAAAAAGATTCCATTAACGTCGCGCCAATTGCCGAGGTTGTGGTCAAAAGAATTATTGCCGATTTCACCAGCAACGGCGACTATTAATGAAAATATTTTGTTGAATTTTTGATTTTTGCTTAGATCAAATTCAAATCTTGATAATCTGGCTTTAAATATCGCTTTGTCCGGGCAGTATAATTTTTTTGGTAGTTCAATCGGCACGGTGCTAAACGACCATTTCATGGCCAATTTCAAAAGAACCGAAAAATTTTCCGATAAAAAATCATTTATATCGTCCATTTCGTAAAAGTAAAAATTTTTTTTGCCGGATTTTTTCCGTTTAGCTTTAAGGCGGCCAGACTTATCCCATCGGCGTAATGTTTGAGTATTGACACCTAGTAATTGAGAAGCTCCTTTAATAAAAATTTTTTCATTCATATATGTCTAATCTACCACATTTAAGCTATTTTAGCAAATTATGTATACATTTATTTAATAAAAATTGGCTAATTTATAACAAATTTATATTATTATATATACTTTTTTAGTAAATTTATATCTGCCATCGGTGCGGCCGGGCATAGAATTTGAGTATGAGCATTAGAATATGGCAGCTGCAATAGTTGACGATGATTCGTTGATATGTCGTTAATTTATAGCAAAACATGGCTAAATTAACGCGAAAACCGAGGCCTTAACCTCGGTTTTGACGCGATGGGGTGGCTATCGGGATTTGAACCCGAGCCAGAGGTGCCACAGACCTCTGTGCTACCACTACACCATAGCCACCATAACAAATAAAAATGAAAAATTTAGGTAATTATTCCGTTCGCCTCGAGGGGAAGTAGAGAGGTGACCTCCATAAATTTTTATTTTTACGTTTTTCATTTTCTGGTGCCCCGACCCGGTCTGGATCCACCGTCAAGGGGGCAGTTGAGAGCTTTTCCGGCGACCGTTCAAGACAGCTTTTGAGCCCTCTCGGTTGACCCGCCTTGACGGCGAGGCAAGGGCAAATGAGACAGTCCTTGAAGGTAGTGTTTTCGTGCCTCATTTGACTAAACAGAATAAATGTAGTCTATTATAAATTTAAGAAAAAGTCAACGCTCTGCACGCCCCCATGTTACACTTTTTTGATGATTTGGAGTGTAACATTTTTTTATGAAAAAATTAAACATTAGCCAAAACGGCGGTTATTTAAGGATTTAGTTATCTTTAAATTTACCAACTGCCCGATCCGGACTCACTGGCGGGGTTGCGTCATCAATATTAGTGATACCCGAGAATAACGTAACAGACCAAAAAATGAAGGCGAAAAATTTTTGATTTTTTGGCAAAGTTAGGTTGTCGCCCTAATTTTAGATGATTTAATCAGTATCCTTGACGGGATTTTGAGGTTGATTTATAATAAATAAGCTAACCTCGCACCTTTTAGCCGATTATTATATATAATCCACTGATGATAACGAACTGGTTAAAAGTTGAAAGGTTGGTTGAATAAATTACTAACCCCCACCCTAGTCGCCAAAAGGCGCCTGTCGGTTAAAAGGTGCGGGGTCAACATAGCGCGCCATCTTGGGGTGTTTTTTGTTTGATTTTTACTGTATAATTGCTAGTACAAACATATTTCATTAAATTAAACTAAATATTATGCCTACTCTTATTATCGATATTGAAACCATCGGGGAGGATTTTGACTCTTTGGACCGAGCTACTCAAGATTCTTTAAGTTGGTGGATTAAAAGGGAAGCAGACAGCGAGGCTGAATATCAAGCCGATCTGAAAACACTTAAGGACGGTTTGGGTTTTTCGCCGCTGACCGGAGAAATTGTAGTCATCGGCGTTTTGGATGTTGAACAAAATCAAGGCGCGGTTTATTTTGCCGCCCCGGGTCAAGACTTGGTCCCGTTTGAAGAAGGAAATTTTAAGTTTGAAGCGCTGAGCGAGAAAGCCATGCTGCAAAAATTTTGGCAGGGCGCTTTGCGCTATACGGAATTTGTCACTTTTAACGGTAAAAGCTTTGACATTCCGTTTTTATTTGTCCGCTCGGCGGTTAATGCGGTTAAACCGACCAAAAATTTGATGTCTAACCGTTATTTGTCCAGCCAAAAAGCCGGCTGCCGGCACGTTGATTTACTGGATGAACTGAATTTTTACGGCGCGGTGCGGAAAAAGGGCAATTTGCATCTATGGAGCCGGGCCTTTGGCATTGCCAGTCCTAAGGCCGGCGGCATTACCGGCGATGATATCAGCCGGCTGTTTAAAGAGAGGAAATTTGTTGATATTGCCAGATACAATACCGGTGATCTAATTGCCACCAAAAAATTATATGAATACTGGAAAAATTATTTTAATTTTAATTAAATTTCATGCGCCAGTCACAAGCATTAGATATAATGAAATCCGGTGTTAATATTTTTTTAACCGGTGAACCTGGTTCGGGCAAAACTTATGTTGTCAATCAGTATGTTTCCTATCTGCGCTCGCACGGTATTGAACCGGCTATTACCGCTTCCACCGGCATTGCCGCTACTCATATCGGCGGGCTGACGATCCACTCTTGGTCTGGCCTGGGTGTTAAAAAAGAATTGAGCCGATCCGAGTTGGCTGCGATTGCCACTAACCGACGTATCGTCAAACGGTTGGCCGCTGCCAAGATTCTGATTATTGAAGAAGTTTCAATGCTGCCGCCGGAAGTTTTGGCTTTAGTTGACGCGGTTTGCCAAAAAATCAAAAAAAATTCAGCGCCGTTCGGCGGTTTGCAAATAATTTTAGTTGGTGATTTTTTCCAGCTGCCGCCGGTAGTAAAGACTGAAACAGCCAAGCCCGCCGCTTTACTTGATTTGCCGGTCTGGCGGTTTGCTTTTCAGGCGTCAATTTGGCAAAAAGCGGGCATGGCAGTCTGTTATTTAACGGAACAATACCGGCAGTCAGACAGTGATTTTACTAAGATACTCTCAGCCATCAGAAAAAATGATTTTACCCAAAGTCATTTATCTTTAGTCAAGTCGCGGCTGATTGATTATTCCCAATCGCCAGGCAGCGCGCCTAAGCTTTTTTCGCACAATGCCGATGTCGACCGAATTAATAATGATAGATTGGTTCAGCTGCCCGGCCGAGCAAAAAATTTCATTATGTCTGGCTATGGGCCAAAGCCGCTGGTGGTTGCTTTGCAAAAAGGCTGCCTTTCGCCCCAGGTTTTGGATTTAAAAATTAATGCGACGGTAATGTTTACTAAAAATGACCGCCAGGGCCGGTTTGTTAACGGCACCTTGGGCACGATTTTGGATTTTGATAAATTAAGCGGCCAGCCGATAGTGGCGACCAAGGCCGGTAAAAAAATTGAGGTTGAACCAGCGGACTGGACTTTGGAGGAAAATGGCAGTGTGCGGGCGAAAATTACCCAGCTGCCTTTGCGTTTGGCCTGGGCGATTACCATTCATAAAAGCCAGGGCATGAGTCTGGACGAGGCGGTGATGGATTTGTCTGAAGTCTTTGAGTTCGGCCAGGGATACGTGGCGTTATCGCGAGTGCGCCGGCTTTTGGGTCTGCATTTGCTTGGCTACAACCAGCGCGCTTTTGAAGTTGATCGGCAAGTTCTGGCCAAAGACAATGAGTTTCGCGCCAATTCTCTTGAAACTGAAACTGATTTGGCCAATAGTTCGGCTGTTGATTTGAAAAATAAACAGCGTGATTTTATTTTAGCTTGCGGCGGCAAACTTGAAGAGTCCGGTTTTAGCCCTAAAAATAAAATTAAAGTTGATACTTATTTGCAAACTTTATTGCTTTGGCGGCAAGGCAAGAGTTTAGCCGCCATTGCTAGGCAGCGTGGTCTAGCCGAGGGCACGATTATCAGCCATCTGGAAAAACTGGTCAAACGGAACAAAATAGACAAAAACGATTTGTCTCGTTTGTTTTCACCGGAGTTGAGCAAATCCCTGCCAAAAATCAATGCAGTTTTCACCGAGCTGGGGTTTGAACGGCTGTCACCGGTTTTTGAAAAACTGGCCGGCCGATATTCTTACGACCAATTGCGGCTTTGCCGCCTGGCGCTTGATTGTTCTGAGCCGGCCGAGCCAGAAGAAATCCCTTTTTAAAATTTACAAAATTAATAAGAGGAGGTTGATTAATTATTATACCTCGTCAGCTTGCTGCGAGGTAGTTGATTTATAGCAAAAATAGGGTTAATTTAACCCTATTTTTAATGAAATCCCCGACGCTTATTTAAGGTATTCAAAAATCTGTTTACCCCTGACCAAGATATTTTTTAGTTTTTAACAAAATACCTCCGGACCGGAAGTATTTTGTTTAGGATGATCAAGCTGTCCTTTAGCTTTTTAGTTTGTAACTTTGATGTCGCTTGCTTGATAAACGATCAGAATCGGTCCGATCGGAGTTTGCAAGAGACGGCCGGTGGCTTCAATATTTGATTTAAGCCTGAGCCGAGGGTGGAAAGCGTCCAAAATCAAAATTTTTAGGTTATCAATCATCAGGACATGACTAAGAAAAACGAGCGGCCTTTTAGTAATCAAACCGCGGATTTTGATTTTTTGGCCATCAATGAGATTTGGTATTTCATCAGTTGAAACTTCAATGGCGGTATTAAGATCGGGTGTCGGCGGACACTCGGGTATCTGGGGGCACTCCGGTATTGCTGGGCATTCGGGTATTACTGGGCATTCTGGAGTTTGTGGACATTCAGGCGCTGGCGGGCACTCAG
>Ga0209541_10005758_pt1 | contig 21482 bp, 23 predicted proteins | sample RifCSPlowO2_01_FD_184027 | JGI IMG/M metagenome (GOLD analysis project Ga0209541, IMG submission 184027) | Groundwater microbial communities from Rifle, Colorado - Rifle CSP2_plank lowO2_0.1 (SPAdes) (version 2) | ecosystem: Environmental > Aquatic > Deep subsurface > Groundwater | place...
TCTAAGCTGTTGATAGGTCCCTTCTTCAAGTTTCACGTCAGCCAGTAATTCTTGACTTCCTTCTGCTTTCAATTTTAGCAAGTCAAAAGTTTGTGCTTCACTAGAAACAGTTACCCATCCTTCGGTTGCACTATGTACACGCACTGAATCAACCGTTACCATAATGCTGGTTACTGCGCTAATATTTGCAGCTGCATCAGTTATGGTAAACACAACTCTTCCTTCTTCTTGTTTTTCCATTGCCTGTTCTTCAGCTTTTTCCATCTGCTGCGGCGGAACACAACCTACTGCCAGAAGGAGAAGCGCCAGAATTCCGACCATAACTATCCATCTTTTCATAAATTTCACCTTTTTTAATGACTAAGTAATACGGATTAACATATCTCCTCTCTTTAAATATTTTTTCAAGAAACCTTTTTATAGAGAATATATATTAGCTAACTATGTTCCAACACTTTTCCTACAGCTGGCAATTAGTAAAAGAAAGTTTTGCCGTTCTCAAGAAAGACAAAGAGATCATGCTCTTTCCAATTGTTTCCGGTATTTTAACCGTTATTGCTTTCCTTTTACTTTTTGTTCCGGCAGGTATTCTTACCTTAGGAAAGGACCTTTCTTCACCATTCTTCTATGCATTACTTTTTATTTACTATGTCATCACCTCCTTTATCGTCATTTTCTTCAACACCGGATTAATTACCTGCGCGCAGATGCGCTTGAACGGGAAAGATCCGACCTTCAAAGATGGAATAAAACATGCCTGGAAACATCTCGGTAATATTTTTGTCTGGTCATTAATCTCTGCTACGATAGGATTGATTTTACGTATGATCGTTGACAGAATAGAAAATAGCGAACGTCTTGGTCCAATAGGAAAATTGGTTGGAATGATTTTCATTGGCATTCTTGGCATGGCCTGGAGTTTCTTGACTTTCTTCGTCATTCCGGTCATGGTTTTCGAAAATAAAAATGTCTTTGCTTCCATTAAGCAATCAGGATCGCTCTTCAAAAAAACATGGGGAGAAAATGTTATTGGACAATTCTCGATGGGCTTGATTTTTGGATTATTGTTTTTAGCTGGAGCAGCAGTCGCATTTCTGGCCTTCCTTTCTGGATCATTGACAGTTTTAGTTATCGTTGGTGCACTTACTTTAATCTATTGGACTATTTTAGCAATTCTAAGCACCAGTTTAAATGGCATATTTGTTGCTGCCATGTACAACTATGCTAAAACAGGCAAAGTTCCTTCCGCATATAGCCCGGAATTAGTGAAGGGGGCGTTTAGGCACAAGAAAAATGTTGGATTTCAGTAAGATTTGCTTAGTCCAAATAGGCCTTTCTTTTTCTCTAACTCTTGGATTTTTGTACTTGTTTTTTCATCAAACCACTGTTCATTGCAGGCATTACAAATTCGTGCCGGGAATTTTCCTAGCTCTATTTCATGGACGGCGTACAAAACCTTCTTCGACATAAGCGTTCCTTTACCGCATCTAGGACATTTCATCGTAATTTATTCCCGTCTGGGTTAATACCCCGCAGCTCTGCTGCGACAGGTTAATAACCCCTACTTTTTTCAATCAGTAATGCAAGTTCGCCATGCTAGTCACTGTACGTACCGAATTCGCTATCACATGGTCTTTGTACTTAAATACAGAAAAAAGCTTCTCACTCCTGAAATCTTTGATTTCATAAAGATAATCTGCAAGGGCATTGAGCTTCGTTACTATTTTCACTTTGATGCTCTTGGCAGCGATGGAGATCATCTCCATTTAGTCGTAGAAGGAGCACCCCGTTATGCTCCCTCACATATTATGCAAATGTGTAAAAGTATACTTGCAAAGCAAGTATTCAAGCAATTTCCAGAATTGCGAGAAGAGCTGTGGGGTGGAGAGTTTTGGTCTGATGGTGGTCACATTGACACGGTTGGAGATGGAAAAGGTCTTGATGCAATAAAGAAATATGTTACTAACCAAGGTCAAGACATGAACCAGCTAACTCTCCACGCGTTTTAACGAGATACCCCGCAGCTCTGCTGCGATTGGGAGTTTCATTTTTTAGCTGCTTTCAATAAAAAGACCCTACCAGAAATCTTCGTGATCTTCTCTTCTTCAAATGGCTTTGCGTCTTTGCAAATTCCAAAACCATCAATCTTCTTCATTTTTAAAACTAAAGAGGACAACTATAAAAACTTTACTCCACCCTTTCTCCCACAATACTTCTCAACATATAATCTACCACTTTAATCTTAATTTTTTTGTTCAATGGCAACCTTCCTTTTACTCCGATAACTAATGGGTACGTCCCCATCTGCCGGCAAAAGGTAGTTTTACCGTCGTACATTTCGGTAAAAACATCAGTCATAATGGTCCCTTTTGGTAGAATCATTCCTAGCATTGGATAGTCGATCTTCTGCCTTATTTCGTTCCGCCATTTCCAATAATATTGCTTATTTTTCCTCAGATATTTTGTTCCCCCATGCTTTTCTAGATAAGTATCAGGAAGCACTGCCACCTGCCTGATATTAATGCGCCTCAACATCAATCCTTCGCTGATCACTTGCTGCAATGCTTCCATATTTTTCTTGTGTGTCTCTTTACTTTCTCCCAGCAAACCAAAAATGATATTTATCCCGGGCAGAAATTTTGGCAGGCCATTTTCTCCTCGTTCTGCGCCATACTTATTAATGATGCCAATTGCTTTCATAGCCATAGCGGGAGCGGTGTTCAATAAATTTTCCTTCACCACAACTGGATCAAAGCTTTCTACCCCAAACGCAGCAATATTTCCTGAAGTGCAATGCTCGACAATAGCTTTGGTGATCTCTTCTCCCCCTGGAGCAACCACAGAATTGGGATTTACGTTATCTATCTGCAGCACTTCAATCTCCGGGCATTCTTTTCTGATCTGCTGCAACAACTCAATTGGTTTATCTGAGGCATAGAAATCGGCTTGCTTTCCCAGACGAAAATATCGTGCTCCTTGCTTGTAATATGCTTCTACTTCTTTCACTACCGATTCCATCTTTCTATTGACAAATTTACTCTTGATTGGTTCAGTACAAAAGCTGCATTTACCAACTTTACATCCCCTGCCTGTTTCAATCTCAATCATGGTTCGATAAGGAATATGCTTAAGGATCTCTGCTCCGGCCAAAGCGAATTTGTCCAGATCATTAAATGAAACTCCATAATCTTTAATTTCAAAGTCATGCTGGACTTTTTCGTAGAATTTTCCACCTTCTAACTGCGTTCCAAATACTGCCGGCCCGGTAAGAATTTTCGTGCAGGAAATATCTGCCAGCATCGGCACAACTTCATGCAATGTTCCAGGTAAGGCCGTAAGATATTTTCCCGGTACGTGCACACCTAAGACAATGATCAGCACTTCGGTCTCAGCTAGCACTTCTTCTGCATCGTTCTTGGTAAGATTGTAGATCAGAATATTGGTTTTCTCTTTTTCAGAAGGTTCTTTTTTGATTTTTTTGTATCTCTTCCAGAGACGAAGATCATCGATGGTAATATAGCTGACTTCATGCCCTTCTGCTTTCAATTGCCCATAGATATATCGCGGATATGTGCCGAGATACGGCGGTACACCTAATCCAGATGCTTCATCAGTGTAGCAGTCGAGGATAGTGTATTTCATAGGGATAGATGGTCTAATGGCTATTTTATAAAACTTACTTAGATTTAATGATTTTTATTCTTGGAAATATTCAACTTTTCCTGCCGAAGAAAGGTAGAGAATTCCTTTTAATCCTTTGTCAACAATAACACTTACGGGAATTGGCAATCCCTCTAAAAAACCTCGCATTTCCCGATTAAAAAAAGATGCTCTTTCTAGCGGTGAAAGTGATTCACGACATAAACGAGTATCATAAAAAAGCAGATCATATTTCCTAAGGAGGGAACCTTTACACCTAATTAATTCAAACCTAAAATCTAACCATTTGTTTTGAAAATTAACCTGGTGTCCTTCAGAAAGTTGCGCTACTAAATCTTTATTCGGTTCCGGAGCTCCATACAGGATCTGTGCCACAAAAGACCTTTAGCTTAGGTACCCTATAAACTTTCTCATAAAACCATTTACCTACCTCACCCGCAATGCAAAGAAAGAGCAAGGCTTTTCTGGGTTTCTGAAGTAAAATATTCAGAAACTTTAAAAATAATCTGCCTTTCTGTTAGTATTAAGGCCCCATAGCTTAGTCCGGTGGAGCGCACGTTCCGCAAGGATGCGAAACTGATACACTAGAATAAGTGAAGACATCGTGAGGAGAAATCCCGATAAAGGTCCGGTGTTCAAATGCCAGCAATCTAGGCAAGTTGGGCGGGTTACCAGTAACCCACCGCGTTCAAGTCAAATAGGTTGTTGGAGGAAAGTCACCGTGGGGCCATTTTTTTCTTGAAAAGATGGCTTAAGGGTTTTTATTGGTAAATATCTTCTTTTTGTATAGTTAAAGTACAAGTCGGCGCTTCCATGCAAGCAGCATGTTCGATAACTTTGTATGAAATCATTTTATCTCTGAAACGCTGCATCAAATCTTGAGTATGTAGATTACCTACATGTAATGGAATTAAATGCCCTTCCTTAATTTTGCCAGCATACTCCTGGATATTTATCACCATATGGCCATCTCTAATTCTGATATGTTCATTTTCTACCGCTCTGAAAGTTTTTTCTGCTTCTTCCGCCTTCTTTTTATCAGGAGGATTAAGATGTTGAGCTTCGTAAAGAGGGCCCGATGCATTATATAATGCAGTTTTTGCATCGTCAAGAGCTTTCTGGTTTTCTACACCAATTGTACGTACCTGATTTAGGTATACGGACTCGAGTAAGACGCTGGCCATCATGGGCATTACTTCCTCCCAGTTTCTAGAAGGCTTATCAAAGAAAAAGTTATGCCAATATTGCGAGGGAAAATTGTGATTTAACTAGATAATTCCCCACAGCTTGCTGTGGGGTAAGAATCTTATAGTTCTGCTCTTTTTCTCTGTCTATGGTGCGAAAAGCTGCTCATAGTGCCTACGATATTCACTACCATCTTGTCATTGTCATGAAATATCGTAGAAAGATCCTTGTGAAACAAGAATACATTTCATACCTCTGCTCCCTCGTCGACGAGATAGCAGCTCGATACGAGTTTGAGATTGAAGAACTCGGTTCTGACGGAGATCACATCCATATTCTTGTCTCCGCTCCACCTCGTTACTCTCCGTCCAACATCATGCAGATCATAAAGAGTATCACTGGTCGCATGATGTTTAAGCATTTTCCAGAAATTAAGAAACAGCTCTGGGGCGGAGAGCTGTGGAGTGATGGCGGTTTTGTAGGAACAATTGGTCAAGCCCAAGGGATAGAAGGAATGAAACGATACATACAGCGTCAAGGTCAGAAAGATAAAAACTATGATCTTCGTAAGTTCTTAACGTGATACCCCGCAGCTTGCTGCGGGGAGAGGTTCATTACCCGTGATCTTGCTTGTTGTTGTCGTTGTTCAAGGGGCAAATCTATCAAATCTTTATAATACTGGATCTGTAAATTACGATCAAAATACTTTTTAGTTTGAAACGCATCACTTTCGTGTTCAGTGGGGCCTACTTTCCCTTCTCTTGCAACAAATTTCACGTCGCCGGAAAGAACTAATTTTTCTAAAGTCAAATAGGTGCTTGCCTGGCAACCATATGAAGAATGTTTATCAGGAATAATGGCGACAGTAAAGTCACTTTTCCCTTCAAATGGTTCTGTCTCTTTGCCTTCTTCAATAACATAGTTAACATCCCTATCCCAAGGATTTCCCTTCATTGCCGGCAGAGATGCACATCCAGTTGCCAATAAACCAGTTAATAAAATTGAAGTTGAATTTTTCATAATTTTCACCCCGAACGAAGCTGCTCCAACAGATTGGATATATAATCCTTCTCTCTAGATAGAATATACCTCTTCCCAAAATATTTAGCGCTCATTATATATTAAAGCCTATATTATTCTGTCTCTAAATCTTTAAATAGCGGTTACTGTTCCAGAATGATTACAATTTATATCATTGGGGGTGCCAGTATAATGAAAAAAGTAGGGATAATACTATCAGGTCTTGTACTATTGATTCTTCTTGTAGGTTGTGTTAATTATAAATCATCCGAAGTCACAGAAGATACTAGCTTAGTAAACGAAATTGCCAGGATAGAAGAAGAATTAAGCTTGGGCGCAGAGCCAGAAGCAGAAGTCGAAGAAGTGGAAAAGCTTAAAGAGGAATTAAACGAAGTGGAAGAAGAGGTAGTTTTACCTGATCTTGAAGAAGCAGAAACCAACACTGTTGATGAAGAAGTAAAAGTAATTGAAGTTGATGAAAACGAAATGGTCAAACTCAATGTCAAAGTCAATGATCCAGATCAAGATGCAGTGCAGTATTCATTTACCTCGCCATTAAATAAAGTTGGCCAATGGAAAACCAACTATGGCGATGCTGGTGAATATATGGTTACGCTCAGCGCTACTGATGGGGTATTAACCACAGAAAAACAACTAAAAATAGTGGTAAATCGAGTAAATGTTGCGCCCGTTATTAACGGCGTAAGCGATCTTCACGTTAAAGAAGGAGAAATAGTCAAGTTCAAGCCCTTAGTTAGTGACCCAAATAAAGATGAAGTCACTATTACTGTTTCCGATCCTTTGAAAGAAGGAACCTTTGTTACTGACCATACCAGCGCCGGCGAATACCAAATAAAAGTTGTTGCCAGCGACGGAGAACTGGAAACAGAAAAAACCTTCACCTTAGTAGTTGATGATGTCAATGAGCTGCCGGTGCTTACCAACCTTGAAGATTTTCAGGTCAAAGAGGGAACTGTCGTTAAGCTCGAACCAAAAGTTACCGACCTTGACGGTGACGAGGTAACTCTTACCATCAGCGAACCAGTTGGTGATGACGGGGTTTGGGAAACCCGCTTTACCGATCACGGCGAGTATTTTGTTACTATAACTGCTAATGACGGAAAAGGAACAGTGACGAAGAAAGTCAAAGTGGTTGTTGAAGACGTCAACATGCCTCCGGAAATCGTAGAGGTTTCCTTGGCAGTAAATTAATTATTTTCTTTTTTTAATATCATTAATCAAAATGAGGCGACATGGCTCCCAATACGGCTAAAATCATCCTAGTATCCTTAGTTCTTCTTATAATACTCCAGGGTGCCTTTGCCATCAAAAGTTTTCGAGTGCAGGAAACAGATTTAGTTACCCTCACACCAGAAGCCGTTGATCCAGATCAGGATGATGTAACTTACAGTTATTCTCCCCCGTTGGATAAAAATGGCCAATGGCAGACTGGATATGATGATGCAGGAGAATATTTCATAAAAATCAACGCCTCGGATGGGGTTACCTCGACCACGAAAGAAGTATTATTGATTGTAGATAATAAAAATCAGCCACCCTATCTTACTGAAAAAAAAGTGCGGGTTAAAGAATTGCAAAGTATTGACTTAAAGCAGTTCGTTGCCGACCCCGATAATGACCCTTTACAATACTCTTTTAGCAAACCGTTTGACAGTAGCGGAATTTGGAAGCCGAGCTATAATGATCAGGGAAGTTTTGTTACTTCTTTTACCATAAACGATGGCGAGTTTGCAGTTCCCGTAAAATTAGAAGTAGACGTGGTTAACACTAACCAACCGCCCTTGATACAAGTAACTTTCTCAGAGGAAAAAGTGGTTAGGCTCCAAGAAAACGAAGAACTTTCTTTTTTTGCTACCGTTGAAGAAGGTGACGGCGATGCAGTTAGCTATCTCTGGACTCTGAACGAGAAAGTAATTGAAGATACTTCCCAAGGCCACTATTTTTTTGATTTTGACAGTGCTGGAGAACATCTACTAACCTTGGTTGTTAGTGATGGCCTGAAGACTGTACAGAAAGAGTGGCTGGTTCAGGTTGAGAACATTAACCGTGAGCCAGAGTTAGACTTATCGCCAATAACCGTTGAAGAAGGGGAAACCATACAGCTGTCCTTGCCCACAAAAGATGCCGATGGCGATATTCTTACTTATTCCTTCGAGGAAAAATTTAATGAAGAAGGAATTTGGAAAACCTCTTTTGATGATGCTGGATCACACTCACTTAGTATTTATGTCTCTGATGGCAAGAAAACTGTCAAGGAGAGAATAAAAGTAACTGTTCTTGACGTTGACCAACCGCCACTGTTACTGCTACCATCGCGCTTGGAAGTACGTGAAGGAGAAGAATTATCTTTTACTGTTGAAGCTCTTGATCCAGATGGTGACGATGTTTCTGTCACCGTTGAAAATGCACCAGAAGGAGCTCTCTTTATGTCTGAGAGCAAAACACTTTCCTGGAAACCAGGATATGATTTTATCTCCCGTCGTTATGGCTTGTTGAGTAATATTCTCAATTCCCTGCGCTTGGAACAAAGACTATTGCAAGTAAAAAAGATTAATCTACACGTGAATGCTTGTAGTAAAGAGTTTTGCACTTCCTCCTTCTTGCCTTTGTTGGTGTATAATACTAATAGAGCTCCGACCTTAGAAATTCCTACCAACATTACCGTCACCGAAATGGAAGTAGTTTCCTTAAAACCGCTTGCTCTTGATCCAGATGGTGATATTGTAAGGTTCTCTTTTAGCGAACCTCTGGATGATGAAGGAAATTGGAAAACTAATTATAATGATGCTGCTAGATATGTTATGTATGTTAATGTCAATGACGGAAGTGCTTCTCAAACCTTACCGATAAATGTAACAGTTTTACAGAAAAATAGGCCACCGACGCTTAAAGTACCCCGTGATAAGGTTGTAGTCAATGAAGGAGAAGAGTTTTCACTTTCCCTTAAAGCAGCTGACCCCGACAGCGATACTTTAGTTATGCGAGTAGAGGATCTTCCACTCAGATCTTTATTTGCCAATAATTCTTTTACCTGGAAGCCAGGATATGAGACTGTACACAATGTAGCCCCTGATGATTCTCTCTTAAGTGAAGTAAGTTGGCTCAGCAAAAAATTTGCTAGTGCTGAAGTAGAACGCTGGATCAGCTTTGTTGTTTCTGACGGAGAATTTGAAGTATATCACCCAGTTAAAGTCGTGATAAGAGAAGTAAATCAGCCGCCAGAAGTTATCGATCTCCTTCCAGTTGAAGCTGTAACTATAACTCAAAATAAACCCTTGCTGTTTAAAGTTAATGCTCGAGATAATGATGGCGACGATTTGACCTATAGCTGGAATTTTGGTTCAGGTGAAGAGATAACCGGAACAGATGCAGTGGAGAGAACTTTTGTCAATTCCGGTGAGAAGAATGTTCGCGTAACGGTCAGCGATGGCCAATCCGAAGTTCAGCAGGAATGGAAGGTTACTGTTCTTGAAGATAAAGTTCCAACTGAAATTGCTTCTGGAGTTCCATCGGTTGCTTTAGAGTCAGCTAAGCCAGTCAAGTTTAAAGTTTATGTGATTGAACATTGAATTATTTACACTCTTCCGCGCAAATTCTGACTTTGATGTAATGTTCTGGTTCAAAAGGAATAAAACTTCCCCTGCTGTGTGTGAATTTTAATTTTTCTCTTCCTTCAAAATCTTCAAGTGCAATAGTATGCGGGGTGTAGCGAGAAACAAAATCAAAGAATCTGCTCATTTTGGGATGTATTCTCACACAGCCATGTGATACGCCCCATCTTTCTACACTATAAGGCCACGCTGTAAGATGTATCCCGTAGCCATTATATCCTGGCTGTTCCACCCCAAAAGGATCTTTTGGGGGCACATTCTCATTGTAAAGAGGCATGAGCATCATGCCAAAGGCATTAAATGGTCCTGGTAAGGTCTGTTCTTCTTCAAGCCCCTCTCTCTCTGCAGATTCGGTAGGATTCCAATGCGGCATGAGCAAGAGATTTTTCATATAAAAAATTTTTTCGGGAGTGTCATAATCTTTTTCTGATTTCCTGTTTTTACCTCCAACCACTACTTTTGTCGTAAATAGTTCTATCCTTTTGCCATTCTCTATCACATAAAGATGTAATTTTGATTTTGTACGATCCTCTTCCCATTTCTCGACTTCGACTTCAAAATTCATAAAATCTTGTTGATACCGCTCAGGAATATCAAGCTGAAGCGTAGTGATTTGGTGCTCTGTCGCAAAAAAATCCCGTACTCCTCCTAAACTTCCTAAGTTGAGATGTTTTAATGTTCTATCAACTAATATTTCTAATTCTGGTTGTTCGATGACATGAGGATATTTTCCCGCACATCTAGCGTGCAGTACTCGTTCTTCTAGCACTCTACGTATTCCTTCAAAAGCATAGTCCTCAAATGATTTGTTCAAAAGTTCTCTGGTAGCCTTGTTAAAAGAACCATTGGTTGGCAGATCTTCTGCTTTTTCGTTAATATACAGAACTGGCACGATTAACCGTTGCACGTGAAAACGTTGATATTGAGCCATCGCCGGAACTGTTTCCGAATAAATTCCATTAAGCTCTCCCTTGTAAAAACCTTCCCATTGCAATACTTGCTGAATTTTTTTAACTGTTTCAATTCTCTGCAGGGTAGCCTCTTTCTCTTTTTCTGTAGATTCAATATCTTTTTCAATTTTTTTAATGGTGATTTCATTTTTTGGGATCATCCCTTTTATTTTTGATAATGTTTCTTCCAATTTTTTTTTCTTTGTCTCAAGATTGCCAATATTCTTGATAGTCTCTGGTGTAGTGGTCCATACGAAATCCGTTCCTATGATTGGTTGTTCTTGATCTCCTCTGCGTTCAATCGCTTTGACATAATGTTCAAATGGTTTTTGGTGATGCGCAAAACTAGAAAATATGCCAAACCGTTCCCGTTGGAATGGATTGTAGAAGCTTCCCTCCTTGCTGAAATATTGTTGTGCATCCCGAGATAATGATAAAAGTTCAGGAATGAACTTATTTGAAATATTGATGATGCACTCTTCTCCCTGAGGTTGCACTTTTTCTTCCAGCTTTTCCAGTAGTTTGCTTTCTGGAATACTTACTTTCGGGATAGGCAGATCCTCTAAAAAAGCTGGCTTTTCTTCCCCGCAACCAAGAAATAACGCACTGAATAGAAGCAGCTCTTTTTTATCCATGGAGAAAAGCAATTTTTCGGTATTTATTAAGCTATCTTATATACTGAAGGCAATAAATTATCGAATTTAATAGTTATTGCCCTCATATATAGTTCGGGCAAGATTTGTTCGGATATTTATTGCCCTCACTATATGTTGTATTTTACTACAAAAGATTTAAATAACACATGATAGTTCTATCATGTGATGAAGCATTCCTTAGAAACATATAAGTTTTTTTTCGGCGCCTTGGCAAATCCAAATAGGCTACAAATTATCAATATATTACGGCAAGGAAAGAAGAATGTCGGAGAAATATGTGAAGTTACTGGATTCGAACAAACCATGGTTTCGCATAATCTTAAAGTGTTAGAATATCATGGGATGGTCTTTATGGAAAAGGAGGGTAAGTTCAGAAATTACACTGTAAATAAAAAGACCATCAAGCCGTTGCTGGAATTTATTGATGCCCATATGGAAGAATATTGCTGTAAATTGTTAGAGGAACAACATGAAAGAAAAAAATAAAAAATTTGAGAACATAAAATTCTTTGATCGTTGGGCAAAAACATATGATAAACCTCTATTCCAATTCTGGATGAGAAGATTCTATCACCCAGCATTGAAGTTGATTAATAGCGGCAAGGTTCTTGACGTAAGCTGCGGCACAGGAGAATTTTTACGAGAATTAGCTACAAAAAAGAAAAAAAAAACTCTTTACGGCATTGATCTTTCTTCTCAGATGATAGCAAAGGCTCAAACAAAGTTAGGAAAGCGTTCCCACTTACAAACAGCCGATGTCCACCAATTGCCATTTCCAGATAATTCATTTGATTACGTTGTCTCCACAGAATCTTTTCATCATTATTACGGCCAATCTCAAGCTCTTGCAGAAATGAAAAGAGTCACAAAAAAAGGCGGAAGAATTATGGTAGTTGACATCAATTTTTTTCTTCGACTGATACATTGGTTGTTTGAAAAAATTGAACCTGGCTGTGTTAAAGTTAATAGCAGGAAAGAAATGAGAGATCTTTTTCGGAAAGTGGGATTACACAACATCATTCAATATCGAAGTTTTATCTTTTCAGTTCTGACTATGGGGGTTAAATCATGATTCAGAAAATATCATCTATCATTTTAGCCAGAGCGATTGCAATAGCATTATTTACTGCCGTTCTTGCCGGAACCTGGGACGCTTGGTGGCATGGAGCATTAGGTAGGGAATCACTTTGGTCACCTCCACATTTGTTGTTGTATTTTTCAGTAATCGTAGCTGTAGTTTTTGGTATTTATGGATATTATCAATTTAAAGAAAAACGCTGGCGTACACTTGCTCTTGTTTTGCTTTTAGTTCCACTCTCTGCTCCGTTTGATGAATTATGGCATAGAATATTTGGCGTAGAAGATTTATCAAGCCCCTTAATTATCTGGAGCCCGCCGCATTTAGCAATTATTTTTTCTCTTATTGCCAGCATGGTCTTCCTCCTTCCAATCCTTCGAAGAGATACAAAAGAGATGCAGATTCTCTTTGGAAGCATGATTTTCGCTTCCCTGCATAATCTTATTTTGTTTGTACTTTCTCCGTTGGAACCAGAAGGATCTTGGCATTTGCTAGGGTTTGCTGGAGCCGGTATTGTTGCTGCAATGATGTTTGGCGTCATACTCCTTGCTCAGCGGTGGATTCCAAGTAAGGGAGCAGCAGTTTTCACATCAGCATTTGCGCTTATGGTCGCGGCAATAGGATTTAATGAGCAGATTGCTGAAGGAGTAAAAATACTTCCTCATGAACATGCGCCGCCATTCCTTTTGATTTTTTCCATGCTCGCAGGCGCGGTTGCGCTTGATTTATTGTATTCCAAAAAAGAATGGATCAGGGGAGCGGTTGCTGGACTGTTATGGTCAGGGATATTGTACGGCTTTGCCTGGATGTTTTTTAAACCAGAATTTGTGTACGGTATAAGTGAAGCTATCATTGCTATTGTTTCTAGTACGGTTGGAGCGGCTTTAATAGGTGCGATAGTGTCTAAAATTAATTCTTGGGGGTTAACCAATGGAAACTAAAAATAAAGAAAAAATACAAACATCTACACTAAAGATTTCAGGCATGCACTGCGCCAGCTGCAGCACTATACTGACAAAAGCCTTGCAGAAAGTTGATGGTGTTCAGTCTGCCGTAGTCAATTATTCAACGGAGAAAGGAACAGTTACTTATGATCCTGCAAAAACAAATGAACAAAATTTAATCCAAGCAGTACAAAAAAAAGGGTACAGCGCAGAAGTGCTTACCGATGAAAGTTATGCTCGTGAAGAACAATTGAGGAAGAAAGAAATTCAGAAATTGAGATCAAAATTAATTCTCAGCGTAGCGCTTTCCCTACCGGCGCTTATCATTAGCATGGTTTTGATGTCTCTCCATTACCGAGAATACTTCCTCTGGATTCTGTCGACTCCAGTTCAATTTTATATCGGCTGGCCTTTTTATCAAGGCACCTGGGCAGCATTGAAAAATAAATCTGCCAATATGGATTCCTTGATCGCCATTGGAACTAGTGCAGCTTATTTCTATTCTGTGTATGCTGTTTTATTCAATGGTGGAGAACATCAATACTTTGAGATATCATCTATTCTTATCACCCTGGTATTGCTGGGAAAATATCTTGAAGCAGTTGCAAAGGGAAAGACCAGCCAGGCTATTGCTAAACTAGTAAAAATGGGCGCAAAAACTGCCACAGTTATCCGCAAAGGAAAAGAATTGAAAATCCCTATTGAACAAGTTATAATGGGGGACATTGTAATCGTAAAGCCGGGAGAAAAAATCCCTGTTGACGGTGTAGTTATTGGTGGATACTCGTCTGTTGATGAAAGTTTAGTGACTGGGGAGAGTATGCCTGTAGAAAAAAAGAAAGGAGATGCAGTGATTGGTTCGACTATTAACAAGCAGGGTACATTCAGGTTTAAAGCAACCAAAGTAGGAGCGCAAACTACGTTAGCCAGGATTGTAAAATTAATTGAAGATGCGCAGGGAAAAAAGGCTCCGATTCAGAGATTTGCGGATCGAATTTCTGCCTATTTCGTACCCATAGTCATAGGTATAGCGGCGCTTACTTTTTTAGTTTGGTTTGTGTTTGCGGGAGCCGAATTAGAATTCGCCTTAATTACTGCAGTTGCAGTATTAGTGATTGCCTGTCCTTGCGCTTTAGGATTAGCGACACCGACTTCTATTATGGTGGGGACGGGAAAGGGCGCAACCCATGGAATTTTGATTAAAGGCGGTGATATTCTGGAAGCTGCTCATAAAGTGAAATACGTTGTCTTTGATAAAACAGGAACCATCACCAAAGGGAAACCAGAAGTAACGGATCTTATTGTTGCAAAAGTATCTACTGAGAAACAAGTGGTGGAAATTGCTGCGAGCATAGAAAAAAGTTCAGAGCATCCCTTAGCAGAAGCGATTGTGCAGAAAGGAAAAGAGAAAAAAATCTCGTTCAAGAAAGTAGTTGGTTTTCAAGCCCTGGTTGGAAGGGGAGTAAAAGGTAAAATTGGTTCTAAAGAATATTATCTTGGCAATCCAACATTGATGAAGGAAAAGAAAATATCCCTTTCTTCCTATAGCTCTACGATAGAAGCACTGGAAAGTGAAGGAAAAACCGTCATGGCCCTTGCAGATAAGAAAAAGATTCTTGGATTAATTGCTGTCGCTGACGAACTTAAAGATGATTCATCGGAAGCAATTGCCATTTTAAAGAGCATGGGTTTGGTTCCCTACATGATTACCGGTGATAATTCGAGAACTGCCCAAGCAATAGCCAAAAAAGTGGGCATTGAAAAATTCTTTGCCGAAGTGTTGCCAGAAGAAAAAGTAAAACATGTCAAAGAGCTTCAGAAAAAAGGAAACGTTGCTATGGTCGGAGACGGCATTAACGATGCTCCTGCCTTAGCACAAGCAGATATAGGTATCGCTATGGGCTCTGGAACTGATGTAGCTATGGAAACAGGAAACATTGTCCTGATGAAAAATAGCTTGTTGGATGTTCCCAGAGCGATCAAATTAAGTAAAATTACCATGGCCAAAGTTAAGCAGAACATGTTCTGGGCCTTGATTTACAATATCTTGGGTATTCCAATTGCTGCAGGGGTGTTATATCCATTTACTGGATGGCTGTTAAGCCCAATTATTGCTGGTGGAGCGATGGCTTTAAGCTCTGTGAGTGTAGTTACTAATTCCCTGTTATTACGAAGAAAATCTTTAAAACTGAAGAAGATTTAGGGGTGATGAAGATGAAAAAACTCAATCTCAAAGTTCAAGGGATGACTTGTTCCAGCTGCGAAGTACTGATAGAACGTAATCTCAAAAAAGTTTCTGGAGTAGAAAAGGTAAAAGTCAGCCGGGCAAAAGAACAGGCAGAAGTTGAATGCGCTGATGAAGTTCAATTACAGCAACTACAGGATGCAGTCAAAGAGAAAGGATATGCTCTTTACGCTTCAAACGATCCTATCGAAAATCCGCCAAGAAATTCTTTTATCAATTCTTTCATCTCCAAAGATAAACAACGTTATTCAGAGATAGGCGCAGTATTAGTAGTGCTGTTTGCAGCGTATTTTCTCTTAACTCAATTTGATCTCTTGCCAAAGAATTTTGGCGTTACTGATAATATGAGTTATGGATTTATTTTCGTGATAGGTTTAGTCGCCGCCACTTCCACCTGTTTAGCGGTAGCCGGGGGTTTATTGCTTGCAGTGTCAAGTAAATTTCATGAAAAAAATCCTCATCTAGCAGGCTGGCAGAAATTCAAGCCACATATATCTTTTAATACTGGTAGAATCGCTTCGTATACCTTGCTGGGTGGAGCTATTGGTGCGCTTGGTTCGGTATTAACACTCTCTTCAAGTGTAACTGGAGTAATTACCATTATTGCCAGTTTGCTAATGATCGTAATGGGGTTGCAAATGTTAAGCATATTTCCTTGGTTGAATAAAATCCAGATCAAGATGCCTAAATTCATAGCCCATAAATTGTATGATGCAAGTCATAGTGAACAGAAATCTGCAAGTAAAACTTCCTCATTCCTCTTTGGCGCAGCAACCTTCTTTTTACCCTGCGGTTTTACTCAAGCCTTACAATTGTACGTATTGGGAACAGGAAGCTTTATCGTCGGCGCATTAACCATGTTAGCATTTTCCTTAGGCACATTACCTGCGCTCGCTTCCGTCGGCGCATTTTCCAGCTTCGCTAAAGGAAATCTTAAGAAATATTTTATGACTTTTTCCGCGGTGTTAGTTATAGTTTTAGGAATTTTTAATTTAACTCCAGGATTTAATCTGGTTGGCGCAGCAGTTGCCTTGCCTTCTGTTGACGACAGCGTTGATAATGGTAATAGCAATAATGATCTAACTGTAGTCGGAGAAAAACAAATCATTGATTTGAAAGTTGATGGGCTAGATTACTTTCCCGATAAATTTATCTTGAAAAAAGGAGTTCCTGTCGAATGGAATATTGATGGAAGAAATGCGCAAGGGTGTGCTGGAATAATCAGTGTTCCAAAATTGGGAATTATTGAACGGTTATCCAAAAATGAAATTAAAACTATAGAATTTACTCCCCAGAAAGAAGGTAAAATCACTTTTACCTGCGGCATGGGTATGGCTGGGCCGGGAACATTTGAAGTAGTGCCATAAACAATGAAAACAACAATAACTGTAAAAGGTACCCACTGCAATGCCTGTAAGATGTTAATCGAAGAAGTTTGTTCTGAAATGCCAGGAGTAAAATCTTGTGTCGTCGATTTCAAGACCGGAAAAACAGTCATTGAGCATGACGGAAAACTTGATTTGAAAAGGCTGAAGAAAGAAATTGAAAGTTTGGGAGAATATAAAGTAATTATTTCTGCAGCCTGAAATATTCTTCCAAGGCAGGCCCAACTACGTTTTCTGAAGCGACGTATAACTTATCATCTGCTTCCCGCTTATATCTCCTATGCACGCCCACTATCTTTTGTTCAGGAACTACAAAAGGCCCGTCGCTTTCTGGAGCATATCTAAAGAAGAATTCTTCCATAAGTCCATCGGGGCCGAAATGGGCAACTTTTCCTAAACCGGTATTTCCGTAGGCAGTTCTTTTGATTTGGTAAGCATGTACGTACGAATCTTCTTTTGTATGGGTGATGGGCAAGACCATAGCCAAATCCGATTTTGTGCCGATCTGCTCGTCGTATTCTTCCGGGCTCATCACCGCAGCATCTTGGTAGATAAAATTCGCTGGCAGGTAACATTGATAAGAATCCCTCGCCGCATTCATTTTTGGGGAACTGTTGCCGAACTTTGATATTCTGGAGATGCTTTCATTCTTTCCATCATAGACGAATGCGCCATCTTTTCGGATGTTGCGAGACAGGTAATCCGTGAAGGAATCATACTCTCTGGCGGGCATAAACATGGGGGTGGAGCGGTCTAAGATGATCTCTTCTTCTTTCAGGCGCCGCACTAAACTATCCCCGTTGGATAAGATTAAAACACCTTTAGTATCGTCATTCTCTTCTCCTTCTTCTATTTTTGCGCCGCCTCTCGCTTTTAAATACTGGCCATCTTTAATGAAGGGAAGATTGGGTATCAGATTATTCTGCAGATGATATTGTGCTAGCCAACTAAATAGATCGTACCCCATGATAACCAGTATACCTTTTCCTATATTTATACTCTTTGGAGCTTATTTTTTTCTTTTTTGGTATAAAATACATAATATTTATTAATAAATAAAAGAAAATAGCTATATGAACCAACTAAACCACTCCTTGGTCTTTCTCCGCTCAGAGAATATCCGCATGAGTTTTAAAGAGCTTGCTCGTCTTACCAAGAAAAGCCCTCAGCTTCTCAAATATAACGTCTCAGTCTTAGAAAAAGAGGGTATTTTACATGATCCTTATTGCATCTTTGATTATTCTTATTTTGGCCTTCTTTTATTTCGGGTCTATTTCAAGGGTGTATACGTCAAGGAACAAGACAAACTTAAAGTCATAACCGAACTCCGTCAAAATCCATACATATTAGCAATCTACGAACTGGTGGGCGAATTTGATTTGGGTGTGGAATTTGCTGCCCCTAATCCCTCAAAATTTAACAAAGAATTCAAGAAACTCATCAGCACCAATCCGTTGCTGAAAGAATATAAGATCGTACTCAATATTGTAACCCATATTTACCCTCGGCATTATTTAGTAAACAGCGCAGAATTGCTTACGTTATATGGCCAGAAAATTGTGGGGGGAGATCGTGAGAAGGAAGAGTTTACACCGGAAGAATTAGCAGTGCTCCGGGTTCTTCTTCATAATCCCACCATCCGCTACACTAAACTTGCCAAAGAAACAGATTTAAACGTCAAGACGGTAAAATCGATTCTACAAGGCCTTACCAAAAGAAACATCATCCGTGGCTGCAAGTATCTTATCGATAAAAACAAATTAGACGTTACCAAAAATCGCTTGTTTTTGAAGCTTCATAATCTTGACGTAGAATACGAATCAAAGCTGCTGGATTACTTGCACGATAATCCAGAAGTCATTCAGCTCAACAAAACTGTGGGCGATTGGGACATGGAGATTGATCTGGAGTCGTTGGACAAAAGCAGAATTCGATACATTATTAGTAAACTACGGGAAGAGTTCAGCGATTTAATTGCCGGCTTTAATCTGATTGAAGTGTATGATTATTACAAGAGGACCTATTTGCCGGAGTATTTATTTGAAGAAGAGTGAATGGAGTTCCTGAGGCAAGATTTTTTATATTAAGAACCACTTTTTTCTAATATGGATGAAGATTTTATTAAATTAGCAATTGATGAAGCAAAGAAATCTGTTGATGATGGAGAAAAGACTCCTTTTGGTGCTGTTATAGTTATGAATAATGAAGTAATCAGCGTTGCTCATAATACAGCTATAAAAAGTTTTGATTCCACAAATCATGCTGAAATTAATGCGATTAGAAAGGCAAGTCTGAAATTAAAAAATCATCATTTAAGTGATTGTACGTTATATACAACTTGTGAACCATGTGCAATGTGTTTTGCTGCCGCATGGTGGGCAAAGATTCCAAAAATTGTTTATGGAGTTAAATTAAATGATGTTGTAAGGAAAGGTCGAAGAGAAATTAATGTGAATTGTGAATTTCTTAATGAAAAAGGTGGTTCTGTAGTAGAGATAAAAGGCGGAGTTTTAAGGCAAGAGTGTTTACAATTATTTGATTAGACTCTTGGAAACTCAATTGAGTTTAACAAGAATAGATAAATAATTACTACCACCTTTCTGTGTTTAGCTTTCAGTTCTACCTATCCCTCTAAACTTAAACGACAGCTCATTATACTCAACCGTATCATAAACGCAAATTCCCTCTTCCCGCCACAATACGAATTCACTTACTCCCACATCCAAACTAAACTTACTGCAGATAGTACAGTAAGGATCACCTGATTTTTTCTTCTGTCCTTGTTCATCCAGTCTGATAAAATATAACAGTGATCCGGGAAGCTTGTCCGGGTGATGCTGAAGTGCATCCATGATGGCGCGTTGTTCTGCGTGCATACAGCAAGTTTTGTCCGTTACCTTTTTATGATATTCATCTTTGTTATAAGAACATCTTCGTTGAGTATCATTATCTCGCGGAGGAGAATTGTATCCTTTTCCAATGATCAGCTCATCCTTGACAATTACCGAACCACATTTGGAACGAAAACAAGTAGCATACATCGCCGCGGTTACGGCATGATCAATATATCCCATCGCTTTTACCGCTTCTTCATTGGAGAGAATTCTCATTATTTTGAAGCAAAGCAGAAAATATAAATATTTATTGGTTCTGCAGAAGAGTTATTTCCTGACCAATCCTTTCTTGATATTAGCCATCAACTTGTCGATCTCTTGAGGATCAACATTATCATGCCGCGTCTGCGGCTTGACTTCCTTGTTTTCCTGCGCGCTTTGCAGCATCGAAGCGACAAAGATAGAAGCACCATCTTTTTTAACTGGTTGTTTTTGATTGTTCATAGAAGAAAGAGAAATGGTTTTGATATTTAAGTTTTGTTGTACTGGATAGTTAGCAGTTTAGCAAAGATACTTTTATATATTTTAAAGAATTAACCTAACTCGTGAAAACTTACTCCAAGATCATTGTGGCTGTTTCAGCTCTTTTCACTTGGATCGTTATCGGAACACTGCTTTTCCACCGCTTAGAAGCTTGGAGTTGGGTGCAAGCACTCTATTTTTCTGTTGCAACTATAACCACAGTTGGATACGGCGATTTGTATCCGACCACTGATCTTTCCCGTATTTTTGTTTCATTTTACATCTTATCCGGGGTTTCTATCACTCTGGTTTCTCTTACCGTTATCGGCTCGGCCTTTTTAGCAAAACATGAAAGAGATCTTTTGAGAAGAACACGGAATTCTTTATTTGGGAAGAAGAAATAAGTTCCAAAACGTATATTTTATTAAGCATTAAATACTCCTGATTTTATGAACAAAGCGGTGCTTATTATATTCTGCATATTTCTTCTGTCTTGTACTAATCCAAGTGATAATCAATTAGAGACAGTTTTAACTGAAGATACTCCTCCGCAAGAATCACCAGCAGATCCATTAGTCGCCGAAGATGGTCTCCGCTTCATCATTGCCAATCCGCTAGACCTTTCCCAGATCCAAAGGATGTCCACTTTTCGGAGCTGTATCGGACATGATTATAGCGGCTTAAACACTGACGGAGAAAAGGAAACCTTGCGATCGATGAAGCATTACCTTGAGCCGCTTCCCCCCTTAATCGGCACGGACCAAATTAAGATTTTCGCGCCCTTTGATGGAAAAGTTGTTGAAATTCTAGATGGGCCTCCGGGCAAAGGAATATATATTTCTGCCAAGGCTGCTCCCAGCTGGAAATTTATTTTCTTCCATGTGATTCCTGCGGCAGGGATTGAGGAAGGTGCTTTGGTTCAGGCCGGAGAGCAACTGGGAATAGTTTCAGGAGACATTCACAGCAATTTTGACTTTGCGCTCAAACAGTTTAGCTGGAAGGGCCAGGTCTTTGCTTCACCATTTATGCACATGGCTGATTCAATTCTAGAGGAGTACGCTGCAAACGGCGTTACACCGGAAAATATCATTTTCTCCAAAGAAGCGAGGGATGCTGAACCCTGTCTGGTGGAAGGAACTAAGAATGGTGATGCGCTCTTTGTAGGTTATAGAGATGAAGATTTTGTGACGCTCTCTGGGCTGAAACAATAACAATTATATATTCATAAAAAGTACCAGGCGTTATGAAAAAGGCGATGGGTTTTCTGTTATTGTTGTTATTCTTAATGCTGGTAAGTTGCGCTCAACAATCCAATCTTGAAGAAAATTCTGAAGAGGATGAATCAGCTAATCTCTCTACTGAACATGTAGA
>Ga0209541_10005759_pt1 | contig 21480 bp, 28 predicted proteins | sample RifCSPlowO2_01_FD_184027 | JGI IMG/M metagenome (GOLD analysis project Ga0209541, IMG submission 184027) | Groundwater microbial communities from Rifle, Colorado - Rifle CSP2_plank lowO2_0.1 (SPAdes) (version 2) | ecosystem: Environmental > Aquatic > Deep subsurface > Groundwater | place...
ATTTTTGAATTCATCAAGTGGAAACAAATACACGACATGTACGATGATTTTATTTTTAATCATTCTTAGCGAATGCTATGCATTTTGTTTTGATGATTTATTTTTAATCCCTCCTAGCGAATGCTATACACGACATTAAGAAAATAATTTTTAGCGTCTAATATTGGATGATACTTATCATAAATCTTAAATTACACTCTATTTTCTTATTATTTATGAGCAATAATTTTGGTATATTTTTGTTATTTTCTATACTTGTTACAGGACTAATAGTTAACCCTCTTGCATTTGCACAAGAAACTCCAGTAAACGCAACTGAAACTACAGACATGACTGAATCATCAAACTCTACATCAACTGAAACTACAGACATGACTGAATCATCAAACTCTACATCAACTGAAACTACAGACATGACTGAATCAAATTCTACATCAACTGGAGATGAAACAATGGTAGTTGAAGATGAAATGATTCCAACTGTTCTTTCACCACTTAAACAAATCAAGGAAGGTATTGTGCCTGAAAATGTAGTTTGTAAAGAAGGCCTAGGACTTGTTTTCAAACTTAACGGACAACCAGCTTGCGTTAAAACAACAAGTATTGAAAAATTGATTGCTTGGGGTTGGGCCCGATAATTCTCTATCTGTTTTACTCATAAAATTCTAATCCGTAAATCCTGTTATTGCTGAATCTAAATTTCAAATCTTAGATGATGCTGTTTATTCTTCAAATTCTATGTCTTTTTCCAGTTCTTTAGGAAGTCCAATCCACCATTTTGTGTTCTCAGACATTTCTTAAAATAAAAATACTCAAAGTTGGTAATAGATCTACTGGTTAATTCTATAAAACAATTGTATAACAAAATATGACAAAATTTAGTCTTTTTTATATCTGATATTTTCTTTATTTTCTTCTGGATTTTTTATTTTTATTATGAGTGTATCTCCTATTTTATTGAAAATTCTTTGGCGTTTTTCATTTGTAAAAATCCATCCTAATACAACATCTAATGGTAAAAGAAATGTTTTGCCAAAACTACTAATCATCACTCCTTTCCAATCTGGCGGCTTTCCATGCATGTCTGTTATTTTCAAATTTAGAATTTTCTTTCCAATTGTTTGGCCTTTTTTATATTCTAAAATTATCCAATATACAAAAAAGAAGATACTAGTTGGAATGAATGTTGTTTCTGCCAAAATCCATTTTTCGCTAAACTCATAGTCAATTGTTCCAAAAACTAAAGAAATTGCTAATATTGAAATTGTTGAAATGATGCAAAAATCAATTAACCACGCAAAGAATCTATCACTCCATTTTGCAATCACTATCTCTGAAAACTCCGAATCTGGCTCACTCATATTCTTACTATTGTGATCAAATTAATAAAATGTCTCCAACTGGTAAAACATGACACAGAGCTAATCTTTAGTTAGCACTGATTACAACACAGTCAATTTATCACTGACATACTATGTAATATTATGAAAGCAAAATTTGCATCCTCCTGTATATCCTGTGGGGATAAAATCCAATTAGGCAAAGAAATTGCTAAAAATAAAGATGACAAATGGGTTCATAGGCACTGCGTTGATGATGCTGAGGGATTACCCTAGAAATTAATAAGATCTAATTTCAACTTTATTTGAAAATCTTTTTGATCTTAAATCCTCTTGATGTCTTTTTTTGGACTATTAGAAAAAATGAGAAAGACGTCATAAATCTCTACAATTCTCTTTCACCAATAATGCAACTTGCAACAGGTGGGTCAATGCTGAATTTTGGCTATTGGATGGAAAATACAACTGACCCTATTTCTGCCCAAGAAAACTTGTGTTCATACTTTGGTAAACTGGCAGAACTAGAAAATGCAAAAAATGTTGTTGATGTTGGAAGTGGGTTATCCGCACCAGCAATTTTTTGGAAAAATAATTATGAAAAACTAAATCTATTTTGTGTAAACATCAATCATGATCAATTATCTTTTTCAGGTCCTCAAAAAAACATTGAATTTTTCAACTCAACTTCTACAAAATTGCCCTTTTCTAATAATTCGGTAGATCGTGTGTTGGCATTAGAATCTTCACAACATTTCAAACCTTTGAAAGATTTTATTTCTGAATCAAAACGAATTTTAAAGCTAGGTGGAATATTGACTTTGGCATTACCTATAACTCTTCCAAGCGCTTCTTTTGCAAAATTAGGGATTCTGAAATTTACTTGGTCCTCTGAGCATTATAGTTTAGAACATGTAAGGGAACTTGTAATGTCTGGCGGCTTTACCATTAATGATGAAAAATTAATCGGAAAAAATGTTTATACTCCATTGGCAAATTACTATATTAAAAATCATGCCGAATTAAAAAAATCCATACTGCAAAAATATCCAAAATATGTCGAAAAAATACTCTACATGTCTATTCTTAAAATGAAAAAAGCATCTGAACAAAAAATTATTGACTATGTTGTTCTAAAATGCAGAATCTAAATTATATACGTATAATTCCTTGTTCCAGTAAATTTTCTGTTGCATTTAGATATTCTGATTCTGAAATTAAATCATCTATTAGCCACATTGTGGTTGTCTTGAACCATTTTGGTATGGCAAGTTCATGTGTTAGATATTTTTTCTCAAAAATATTAGTGTTTGTTAATTCTATTTTTCCCCTTATTAATCCCTTGTAGAAATTCTCTTAACTTGATGACCAATGTGGAATTTCAATTCTAAACGTGATTCCAACAAATTTGATAAATACTGCATCATTGGCTAAGTTTTTATTTTTGATGTATTGACTGTACTTATTGTCTGCTCAAAATAACACCGTCCTTTACAATGAAAAATGTTCACAGATTCTCAAAGAATCTGAAATTAGATTTGCAGGAATTGTAGATAAAGATGGAAAATTAATAGCTGGTGGTTTTAAAGAAGGGCTCATCCCTCATGAGGGTGATGAAACTAGGTTACATTCATTTTTGGAGTTTGTATCAAAAGCTTCTATTAGAAAAGAATACGATGAAAGCTTGGGCCCAATTAATTATCTTGCAGCAAGACGAGACAAGGCAGTACTGGTGAGTTTTCCATTTCCAATTACCCAAATTCTTCTTTTGATCTCCGCAGAGCCTTCTGCTAATATTGAAAATTTGGCTAAGAAGGTCGTTAAAATTTTTACCAACGTTAATTAGAATTACTTGCTATCTGGCAAATTCTTTAATATACCCTAATTTTTTGTTCTTGCGTTGTATAGGCCATTTCTAATTTTATTTTCAATTTTACTTATATCTGGTAATTTCATTTCCGTGTTTGGGTCTGTCCAAAATTTTTCTATAGATAAATCCATATATCATGACGGCGATACCCTCAAAATTTCAGGTACTGTAAACTATGATACTACAATTCCTTCTGTAATAATACAAATAATTACCCCTGGTGGAGCTGGTCTTGCTGGAATTGCAAATATATTGCCAAAATCTGATGGTTCCTTTTCTACTACTTTTCATGTGGGTGGTCCTACGTGGTCTGAAGATGGTACATACACAATCAAAATATCATATGGTGGAAATCTTGAAAAAATATTTTCCTATCAAAAATTATCTGTAAATTCTGATGATGCATCTATTGATGTTGATAATCCAAATGAATTATTTATTGAAAATCCTAAAATGCAAATACCTGGTTTTCCTTCTCTAGAGCACTCTCCACAATATTACATTGATAGATACAGCAATGAACCTAGCTACAAGTCTTGGTTTGACTCTCAATTTCCTGATTATCTAATACAAGATGTTGTTGGATACAAACCAACACATGTGCAAAACTTTCCTTCTCTTGACCGTTCCCCACAATATTACATTGATAGATACAGCAATGAACCTAGCTACAAGTCTTGGTTTGACTCTCAATTTCCTGAACAATCCATCTATGACATATTGGGTTTTTCAACTTACATCCCTGACTGGATTAAGACATATGCTGAATTGTGGGCTACAGGTGATATGTCTGATTCTGAATTTATTTTAGGATTGGATTTTATGTTAGAACACCACATAATTGTAATTCCAAATTTACAGTATTCTGAAGAAAATTCTGTATCTAGTATTCCAAATTGGATACGCAACAATGCTGATTGGTGGGCAAATGATTTGATTTCACAACAAGAATTTGTAAATTCTTTAGAATATCTAATTGAAGAACAAATCATTGAAATTCACTAGTTAATTGGAAAATATATTTGATCTCTCATTACTATTGATCAAATAGTTTTAATTTGATAAAATTATTATTAAAATCATGAAAGCAACATTTGGTGCAGGATGTTTTTGGCATGTTGAAGACTTGCTTCGTAAAACCAAAGGTGTAAAATCGACACAAGTAGGTTACATTGGAGGCAAATTAACACATCCAACTTATGAAGAAGTCTGTACTGATACAACTGGTCATGCCGAAGCAGTCCAAGTAGAATATGACCCAAATGAGATCTCTTATGATGAATTACTCAAAGTATTTTGGAGTAATCATGATCCTACATCGCTAAATCGACAAGGACCTGACGTTGGGAATCAATACCGTTCTGCAATATTTTTTCATGATGAAGAACAAAAAAAAATTGCACAAAAATCCAAAGAAGAACTAGAAAAATCAGGAAAATTTCAGAAACATGTTGTGACTGAAATTGTTCCAGCTCCTGAATTTTACAAAGCTGAAGAATATCATCAAAAATATTTTCAGAAACACGGACTATCTTAAAATCGTTTTATTACAAGCCTGGAATTGTGCTGATTTTTTTTATCTATTCAATCTGTTTTCTCTTTAGATCTAAAAAAATGTGATCTCTCTTATCATATGCGTGAAAATTTAGAAAAGTAATAAAAACAACTGATCGGTAATAGTAACTAAACTTAACTAGCTAAATAATTGACGCTAAAATGGTGAAAGAAAATTTTATTCAAGTGGATGGAAATAAAATTCGTTATCTCGAGTCTGGAGACTCTAAAAATATTCTAGTACTAGTTCATGGATTGGGTGCATCTGCTGAAAGATGGAATGGTGTAATCCCTAATTTTGCAAAACATTATCATGTGATAGTCCCTGATTTGATTGGATTTGGTTACAGTGATAAGCCCATCATTGATTATACACCTGATTTCTTTTCAACGTTTCTTGGAAAATTTTTTGATGCATTAGGAATTAAACACCCAAATGTAATTGGTTCTTCTTTAGGTGGTCAAATAGCTGCAGAATATGCGTCTGCACATCCTAATAATATAGAAAAATTAATTCTTGTATCTCCTTCAGGCGTAATGAAGAAATCCACTCCGGCATTAGATGCTTACATAATGGCTGCATTATATCCAAATGAACAAAGTGCTAAAAATGCATTTGAGATGATGGAATCTTCTGGTAATCAAGTCGATGATGGAATTGTTCGTGGATTTGTTGAACGAATGCAATTACCAAATGCAAAATTGGCCTTCATGTCTACAGTTTTGGGACTCAAAAATTCAGAAATTATTACAACTAAACTACATACCATTAATAGTCCTACTCTGATAATTTGGGGTTCCAAAGATCCAGTGATTCCAATTCAACATGCAGAAAGTTTTGCATCTTCTATCAAAGATTGTCGGTTTTATAGAATGGATGGCTGCGGTCATACTCCATATGTACAAGATCCTGACACATTTTCATCTATAGTTTTAGAATTTCTTTCACGTTGTTAGCTTTACTTATATACCCCTTAGTTCCTACTATTACCAATGAGCGGTAATTATAACCAATTTAATCCTTCAGAGATGTTCAAAGATTGGATTCAAAAAAATGGTCGTGCACAAGCTGAATTTATGAAAAACTTTGGCTTGTTGATGACAAACCAAAATACTCAAACATTCAATCCTTTAGAAACTCTAAGAGAAGTATCTGATAATACACGAAATGCTCAGTCTGATTTAATGAAGAATATGTCTTCTATGCAAAACAAAAGCATGGAAACAATGTTTCAGATTGGTCAAATGCTCCCATCTTTTATGAATTGGGGTGCTTACAAAACAACTGTCAGTAGTAATGGCAGAATTTCTATTCCAGAGGCAGAACGTAATGCACTTGGATTAGGAGAAGGCGACTTGGTTCAAGTTATAGTACTTCCAATCGCAAAAAAATCAAAAAATAAGGAGGTGAAACAATGAGTACAAACGAACAGACACCAGAAACTAAAGATATGTTTTCAGTTTATCAGGAAAACGTAGACAAGATATTCTCTGGTATTAGACATTCAGTACCACAGTATCATCAATCAATTACTAACGTTCAGCAAGAATATCTACAAGCATATGAAAATATTGTTGATTCTACAATCACACTACAAAAAGAATATGCAAAGAAAGCAGGTATTGTAACTAACATTCCGCAAACAACCCTCAAAGTAATTCATGATACTACAGAAGAATTTGTTAAAGCAGCTTCAATACAGAACCAAATAACACTTGCAACAATTGATGCAACACAACAAAACATCAAAACATTCAATGACAACGCAAAATCATTTGCTGATCTAAACAGAAATATTCTACAGTCCTGGATCTCCGCATTAACCACAAAGAACAACTAGTGGTAAAATTTTATTTTTTATTTTTTTATTTTATGATCTTTCTGCAAGCCATTTCCCTAACTCTGGGAGTACTTTGGTTTGAGACAATGAGCTAGCAATCATGCCCACGTGGCCTGTTGGGTACATCTTTAATGTTTTATCTTCGCTTCCAACTGCATAATGAAGCGGCATACTACATTCTGGCGATACCAGATGATCTCCTACTGCAACTTGTGTAAATAATGGCATGTCTATTTTTTTCAAATCTATGTGGCTTCCACCAACATACATTTTATTTTGAATTAGCAAGTTATCTTGATAAATATCTTTGATCCATTGTCTGAAAAGTTCACCTGGTATTGGTGGTGTATCTCCTAACCATTTTTCTACTCTTAGGAAATTATCAACAAATTTTTTATTTTCTATATTTTTGAAAAAATTTACGTATTTTTCAATTCCTTGCTCAAATGGTTTTAGTACTGAAAAGCAGTAATACATGAATTCAGGAGGCATGTTTCCTATGATTTCCACCATTTTATCTACATCCATGTGTTTGGCTAGATTACTAATTACTGTGGTATCTCGCCATCCGTCAATTACAGGTGCTGTTGCAATATAGTTTTTCACACTTTCTGGATGTAGTGACGTGTATGCTGTTGCTATTGTAGCTCCAGTGCAGTATCCCTGCAATGATATTTTTTCTGTAGCTGTTTCGTCTTTGATAAATTCCACACTACTATCTAAATATCCATTAACATAATCATCAAAATCTAAATACTTGTCCATGCTTGTTGGGGTTCCCCAATCTAACATGTATACATCAAATCCTTGTAGCAGTAAATTTCTAACCCAACTTTTTTCTGGATGTATATCTAAAATATGATATCTGTTAATTAATGCATAGGAAATCAATAATGGTGTTTTGTATTGTTTTTCTGTAAGTGATCTGTAATGTAATAATCTTGTTTTGTCTATCTCCTGTACTATATCGTGTGGAGTTACCTCTAGACTGATTTCATCTGGAACTGAAACAAATTTGGGTGCATCAATAATGTTTTTGCCAAATTTTATCAACTCCTCCATGATTTTAGGGTCAAATTTTGATTCACTTTTCATTTTTTATATTACCTTCACTTTTTGTGTCTCTTTTCTTTTTTAATTCAATTTCTAATTTTGTCACTCTTTTTTTAAGCGCATGTATCTCTTTATACACTTCATCAATTTCTTCTTTGCTTGGCAAATTTGCTGACTGTAAAATCACATTTGAAATATTATTCCAATGTTTTGTAAGTTCAAGTTCTTTTGAGACTAGCTTTCCATAGTTTTCTCCAAATTTTTCTGAATCAAATAATTCTGTATAATCATTGTCAAAAATATCTATCCATATTCTCTTAAATGACTCCATCTGTTCTGTGTCATGTGGCACATCTGGCGCTTTCAGATTAACTTTCTTTTGTGCTTCACTCCAAGTTTCTGATAACTGCTTATAGTATTCTGTTACAAGCTTGTTAAACTCCGTTAAATTTTCATTAATCTGAATTAGCTCCGTTGAGATTTTCTTTGAATTTGAAGCAAATGCACGCATAGGACCTATTGAGGTCAATGCTTGTGGTTTACTTGCCATTAGATGAATAATATCTGTCCAGAACAAGGACAGATGTTTGTAATACTCTGTAATGTCTTTTGGAGATTGTGATTCCACGGCTTACTATTACTACAGATCTCAATAAATAGATCGCTTGTTTAATTAGACAAATGGTTAGTGTTGAAGAACTAGAAAAAATATGCCAAAAAATTACAAATCTAGACACTAAGATGAGATCTTGTCGAATTATCAATAGTCGTGGGCATCTTGTTGCGGGTGGTATGAAAAAGGGGCTGCTGTCATTAGAAGCACAAAAACAAGATGAGATGATGTTCATGGAACTTGCACTTCGAGTTCGTATGAGGCATGAATTTGACAAAGAGTTTGGTGAAGTACATTTTTCCATGTCTTATAGAGATAAGGTAATTGTGATGAGTTTTCCTTTGGCAAACGATGATGTTTTGCTAGTATCTTCTGAAAAAGAAGCAGATTTTAGTAAAATTGCTTTTAAAATTCTTAAACTTATTGTACCACTCAAAAAATCTGTTCTGGGAACTTTTTGACTTGTGCAACTCCATTTTAGTAAAGTGAATAATAATTATGAAAACTGATTCTCAAAATATGGCATGGAATGATATTGAAAGACTGACTAAATTACTTGCCAAGAAAATTTCTATGTTATCAAAAGATTTTTCAAGTATTTCTACAATTAGTCGTGGAGGACTAGTTCCAGCAAGACTGTTGGCTGATCATATGGGAATAGACACGATACTTGTAGATAAAAACAAAATTCCTCCTGATTCTCTTTTTGTTGATGATATTTACGATTCTGGTGACACATTTAAAAAAATAATTCCAAAAGTAACTGATCCTTCAAATTTCGTGTATGCTACATTATTTGCAAGACAAGGTAAAAAATATCCGAAGCAACTAGTATATGCTCAAAAAACAAAAGGTAATGAATACATTGTATATCCATGGGATAAACTGGAATATCGTCGACTCAAAGACTTTGCATTGTAATTTTTAAAATTGCATAACACATTTAATTTTTTAATATACTTACATACATTGAGGATGTTTTCCCTCATGTCTATCTTTATAATCTTTCATCAAATCATTTGTGATTTGTTCATAAGATCCAGTCTGCATGTATCTTACTCTTGTAGCTCTTGATATGCATGGATCTTTTTCTTTGTCTTGAATACTTGTTTTGATATTTTCAGAACCTCCAATGAATAAAATTTTCATAGATGCATGCATCATGTAGACTCCTGCAGATTGTGGCATTTTTGAAATCGTTTCTTTATTAAAGTCTAGCCAATCTGACCATGCATTTTCATTGTCTGGCATTTTTCTCACACTAGTTTTGCAACATTTTTCTCAAACCTGCACATCTGTTTCTAATTGTTACCTCTGTAACTCCTGATGCAATTGAGATATCTTTTTGTGATTTTACTTCACCCGTACTAATACATGCCAAGTACAATGCGGCTGCTGCTATTCCCATAGGATCTTTTCCTGCAACCATCCCTATTTTTTTTGCCTGTTCTAGTATTACAACTGCTTTTCGTTTACTTTTTTCGCTTAATTCTGCAATGCTTGCAATTCTTGATACTCCTTTTACGGGATCTACTACTGGCATTTTTAATTCCAATTCTCTAAAAATTAGTCTATAACATCTTGCAACATCTTTTCTTCTAATATTGATGCCCTTGGCAACATCATCCAAAGTTCTCGGTGTTTCAGTATTTCTACATGAAGCATAAAGACATGCTGCCACTAAACCTTGAATAGAGCGACCTCTTACAAGTTTTTTCTCCATAGCCTTTCTGTAAATATACGCAGCCTTTTCAACTACTGCATCTGTTAGTGCAAGTTTATCTTTTAATTTGTCCATCTCATTTAGTGCTTGTCTTAGATTTCTATCTGCAGAAGAGTGTGCTTGTGTTCTACTATCCCATGTTCTTAATCTCTCAATTGAACTCTTCATTGATGATGTGAGTGGCTTTCCAGTAGAATCTTTGTTGGCAGCGCCAATTACTGTTGATAATCCCATATCATGCATTGTCAATGATGTACCAGCACCTACTCTGGTTCTGTTTGTATCATCATTTGCAAAGGAACGCCATTCTGCTCCTGTTTCTGAAATTTTATCTGAAACTACAAAACCACATTTTCCACAAAACAATTCTCCAGTGGTTTCATCTGTTACCATTTTTTTATCACCACATGAAGGGCATTTTGGCCCGGAGACCACGGGACTTTTAAGCATTAATTACAAATTCCGTAATTAGCTTATTATTCATTTTACCTAATTTCTGCAGGTTAATTGGGTGTAGGTTAAGCTAATGCTCATTCTAATTCTATAAAATTAGAATAACACTGAATAATCAGAAATAGTTGTCTTATTTTTTAATTTGAAAAATTATCCTAATAGGCAATATGCATAACTAGGTTTTAACGCAGTATACATTATGTTATTTGTATCAGATACATGTTCCAATCCTATTGAATGACCCAGTTCATGCGTCATTATTTTTTCAACAGTTTTTACATCATACAGCTGAAATATCCCATCACAGTTATAATCGCCTAGTGTAACTTCGACTACTCCTTTTCCCAAATGTGCATGACCAAGTACGCCTTGTCCTATGTCTCGTACTACCCATGTAACCCATACATTTGCTTCATGTTTTTGATTAGTAATCTCAAATTCCATTCTGGCTTTTTGTCCGTTGGTGCTTAATTCTTGATTTTCCCAAAACAAAAATGAATTTTGTAATGTACTGACATGATCTAATGGCAATCCTGTTGGCTGTTCATTTACAAAAACCTTGTAATGAATAACATATGTTTCATTTATGATTTGGTATGTGGGGTTTGGGAAGTTACTTGATGCTGTTTTTACCTCTTCTTCAAAATTCCATTTTATGTAATCTCTGAGGAATTTTTTTATTACCTCTTGACTCGGATTTGGGTCTTCTATGTATCTTTTTTCATCTGCAACATTTTTTGAAATACTGCGTAGGTATTTTTCAAACAAATAAAATTCATAATCTTTTTCTTTCTGAATCGCGTCTTGTGATTTTTTAATATTTACGATTATAATTCCTTTTTCTATCATGTATTGTATGCCTGAAACAAACTCTTGATCATTTATCGTATTTTCTGCCCACCACGACGCATTGTTTCGTATCCAATCTGGTATTTTATCGACTGTCTCTGATTTTGTTTCTACTAGTGGAATTTGTATGATTTTATTTTCTATCATAAATAATAATGCTGAAACAAACTCTGAATCTTTGATTTGTCCTTCTGACCACCATTTTGCAATTGGTTTGACCCAATCTGGAATTTTTATTACCTCTTCTTTTTTTAGTTCAACTGGTTTTTCTGTTGGAATATATGGATATTTTGCAATCACTTTGTCTGTGAATTCTTTATAGTTGTTAATCACAATACTATCTGATTTTTTCTTAATTGCTTTTTCAAAATAATATTTGGCTTCTTGATATTCCCCCAAATTTCCAAATCCAATGCCCATTCCAGTAAGTGCTGTAATGTCGTCTGGTCTGGATTGAAGAATCTTGAAGAACTCTTTTAATGATTTTTCGTGATACCCAGAATTACTTAGGGCAATGGCCTTCATTTTTAACGTCGATAAATTATTTGGAGCCATTTCTAAAATATCGTCATAGATTACCATTGCTTCGGTGTATTCTCCTTTCACAAAGTGTTCATTGGCCTGTTTGAACATTATCTCTGCATCGCTTGTAGTTTGTGCAACCACAGGAACTGAAACAAAACTAGAAAATAGTAAAATTGCACCTAGAAAAGCACGAATCATCAATACTTGATGTTTGGATTTTAGATATATTTTATTTCTGTTTTGTGACAAATTATGACTATTGGCAGGTTGCTGTCGTTTTTAGTTTAAAATTATGTTCCTCTCTTAGCAAATCTTTAATCTTCTAACAAATACATGTTTTCTAGATTGAGTAAGCTTGGCGTAGGTGAAATTATCTATGAATTTAGCAAGAAAATTCAAGACATCAAATCAGAATTAGATGAATTAGGAGATCCAGCTTCAGACATGCCTGAATTAATTACTTCTGCTAACCTCTTACGCTCAAATGAATATCTTGCCAAAGTATCTAAAAAACAATCTGAGTTACTATCTGCATACGGTCAGTATTCTAAGGTACTAGAAGACATGATTGCAATGGTTTTTGATATCCAAAATGATCTCAAAAACATCTTGAGGGAACAATCTAATCTTATCTCAGATAGAAAGTCTAGAAAATCATCTGTATCAAAAAAGAGAAAATCTACAATTAAAAGAAAATCTTCAAAAAAATAATATTTCTCTTGTTTATGTCATTTTGAAATATATGTGATGTCCCCTGAAGTAATTCGCCTGTTTTTCTTATTTTCTGATATGACTAACGCTCCGTCGTCATCTATTTTAATTGCCTTACCTGTGATTTTTCCATCATCTGTGTGTAGTTCTATGTTTTGACCAATTGTTGATGATTTTTTTGTCCAGTCTCTAATGATTTTTTTAGTATCACCGGCATTCAATAAATTGTATATCTGTTCTAACTCCATCAAAAATGACTGTACTAGTAAAATTGGTTTTACTGTTTTATTTTGTTCGCTCAATGATGTAACTCCGTAAAAATTCGGTGTATCTCTTAAGATCTTTTCAATTTGCTTAACGTCTACATTAAAATTTATTCCAACACCTAGGATAAGATTTTCTATTTTATTTGATTCTAATGATGCATCCACTAACATTCCTGCAACTTTTTTACCTTTAATTGTTATGTCATTTGGCCATTTCAATTCTGATTTGATATTCAATGTTTTTTCTATTGCATTTGATAGTGCTAGTGCAGAAGCTATTGGAAATAATGTGATAACTGATATGTCAAATTTTGGATGTAAAATTATTGAAAGCCAAATGCCTCCTTTAGGTGAAATCCACTTTCTACCTAATCTTCCTTTCCCACTAGTTTGTTTTTCTGCAATTATCACTGTTCCATTATTTACTTCATCTGAAGCAATTTTCATTGCCTGGTTTTGAGTAGAATCAATTGAATCAAAATAATATACTTGTTTTCCAAATATTTTGGTCTTTAACCCTGACGTGATTTCCCATGGCAGTAGCATATCTGTACTGGATTCTAGTCTGTACCCTAGCTTTTGTTTTGATTCTATTTTATATCCCAATTCTCTGATTTTTTTAATATGCTTCCAAACTGCAACTCTGCTTATTCTTAAGACATCGCTCAAATCTTGACCTGAGAGATATTCAGTATTGTGTGATTTTAGAAATGATAGTACTTTGACTAAACCTGGATTGTCATACGAACTGTAAATCAATTGTATGTGTTCTTTATTTCAAGTATAAAATATCAACTTTAACTTAGAATCCGACATCAAAGTCAAATCCGCCACCATCAGATCCTCCGCCATCAGAACCACTGTCTGATGAACTATCTGCTCCTGCATCACTTGGAATGCTTTCTGCTGGTACATAGTCTGTCATCATCATACCCATCATGCTAAACATCATTGAAAACATGATCATATCCATTACTCCAAAAAACATCATCATGGGAAGAATTGACTTGTTATCATCCATGTATTGCTTTAGTTTTTGCTTGTCTCCACTTTTGTACAATAATGACATTTGGTCCCACTTGCCTTGTAACTCATGAATTCTTTCTTCTACTTCTTTTGATCCTTTTTCTGTGATTTTAATCTCTATTTTTTTACCTAGCCAACTCTTTTTTTCTTCCACTGTAATTAGCTCTCTCTTCTCTAGTTTTTCGAGAATTGAATTTAATTCCTCTGCATCTATTTGAGCTGTATTTTGTATCTTTTCAAATTTTTTAGCTCCTTTTTTAATTGCCCCAAGAACAATTACATCTTTTGGTTCTTCTGGAGTTGGTTCCATGAAATCTGATTTTTGTTATTATTAAAATACCCTGCGATTTTGCTTTTTTTTGTCTTGATAATTCTTTAATGTCACGAGTAATCCTATTCTTGTTTATTTCAAAAATTATATTCCACTATACTTTAGATTTTTCATGGAACATGATTCTTACACTGATGCTGAAATCCGAGACATTCTTTCTCTAAGACATGTTGTAGTAGTTGGTATGTCTAAAAATGCCTACAAGGCAGCACACTATGTACCGAAATATCTTTCTGAAAATGGGTTTGATATAATTCCAGTAAATCCTACAACTGATGAGATTTTAGGCAAAAAATGTTATAGTGTTATTTCTGATGTTGATGGTGATATTGACATTGTTGATGTGTTTAGACCCTCTGATCTGGTGCTTCCTGTTGTAGAGGAAGCTATAAAGAAAAATCCAAAGGTAATTTGGCTTCAAGAAGGAATTCACAATCCTGAAGCTGAAGAAATGGCAAGAAAAAAAGGCATCAAAGTTGTATTCAATAGATGTATGTTGGCAGAACATCAGAGACTATTCTAAACATGACTTCCTTTGATGCTTTTTACAATGATTTGCTTGAACTAGTCAATAAACATGAAAAAAACAACACTCCACTAAAAGTTGAAAAAGATCTAGAGTCTAACATTGTAAAAATTTTCGGTGAAAACATTACTGCTCTGACAAGAGCTAAAAATGGATTAAATGATGTGACTGAGCTTGCATATGCCACAGCAGAACACCATCCATATTGGAATCTCCTCTACAACTGCTCAGAAATAGCAAATATTATTTTAGAGAAATGGAAAAGTGAACTTTCAAAAAAAGACATAAGTGACATTGAGTGGTCCATAAAGGAATTAATACAATCCCTTGAAAAGATCACTGAGAAAATTAACGACTCTGAATCTAGGCAGAGATAAATATTCTTTTACTGTACTCAAACCATGCCAATTAAACTCGGACTGATAGGCAAAACAAATACTGGTAAAACTACTTTCTATAATGCTGCCACTTTATCTTCTGAAGAAATCTCTTCTTATCCATTTACAACAAAAAAACCTGTTTCTGGAACCGCACACGCAATTACATTATGTGTACATCCAGAATTCAAAATACAAGACAATCCTAATAATTCAAAATGTGTTGAGGGCTGGAGATACATACCAGTTGAATTAATTGATTTACCTGGTCTTATCAAGGATGCATGGAAAGGAAAAGGATTAGGAAATCAATTTCTTTCCATTGCCGCACAATCTGATGCATTACTTCATGTAGTTGATGCATCTGGAGGCATAGATTCTTCTGGAAAAATCAGTGAGGTTGGAAGTGGTGATCCAATATCTGATTTTGCAGATATTGAAGAGGAATTAATCATGTGGTATCATAAAATTTTGGAAGGAAATAGAGACAAGGTTTCAAAGTTAATCCGAACTGGCTCTGGAACTATTGATGCTATTACTGATTTGTATCGTGGCGTAGGTGTCAATAAAATACATGTGAAAGATGCACTGATTGCACTTGGACTAGAAGAGAAAGAATTTGATGATTTTGATATGGTTGATAGCAAAAAACTTGCTACACATATTAGAAAAATTTCAAAACCTACCTTAATTGTTGCAAACAAAATAGATGTTGAAGGTGCGGACAAAAATTTTGCTAGACTGCGAGAACGTTACAATGATTCCATTGTAATTCCTGTCAGCGGCGACAGTGAATTCAGTCTAAGAAGAGCAGAACAAAAGGGACTGATCAAATACTCTCCTGGTTCAGAACAATTTGAAATAATCAAATCCGGAGAGCTAAATGAAAAACAAACACGCGCATTGGATTTCATAAAACAAGGAATAATGGGTGAATACATGAGAACTGGTGTGCAATTTGCAATAAACGTGGCAATCTTCAAACTTCTAAAGATGAACTCTGTTTACCCTGTAGCTGATGAAAAACACCTTGCAGATAAAAAAGGACGTGTACTGCCTGATTTGCTCTTGCTTAAGGCTGGAGCAACAATTGCTGATCTTGCAAAGGAGATACACACTGATCTTACCAAAGGGTTGCTTTATGGAAAAGATTTGAGATATCATTTGAGATTGCCTGTAGACTATCAACTAAGGGATAGGGATGTAGTGTCTCTGGTTAGTGCATCAAAGAAAATATCCTCATGATGTGTCTTTTAGGGAATTGTTGCAAAAATACTAGAGAAACGTGATAAACAGTGTTTCAAAATATATTTTATGATTAAATCTAACTGTTAGTTAATCATTCCAGATTCTAATGCTGTTTATTTTTTAATGCATATACATCATCAAGTTCTATTAGAATTGCATTCTCAGTGTGTTCAGTTTTTATCTTAGAACCCAACTCGAAAAATACTGTCTCATAATATGTTTTAAAAAATAGTGACCATTGCTCACCCATTTCATGGTGCAACACTAATTTTGTATTGTTATTCTCATTATACTCTTTAATTGAAAATCCTGATGATTTGGCACGATCTTTCAAAATAGAAATCCATTCCTCCACTCCATATTTTCCTCTCATGGATAATGCAATTTCTTTTGCACCACTTTCAGCTAAATTTTTTGCTATTTTTATTATTGTTTCATTATCGACATACTTTACCAATTCTATTAATGCAGATTTTAGCATAACAATCCAACCTATCTCTGAGGCATGTACATCCCAGTTTACATGAGAATCAAAAATTTGGTTTACGTATGTATTGAGACTTAATTTCTGATCTTTGGAAATTTTTTTTAAATTATCCAAAGTAGGTGTGTTTATTCTAAAACTTGCATGTTCTGTAGGCGTTCTTTTTTTCTGAATCATTGTTAATCTATCTTGGTGAATACATGCCATTTTAATTTACTTGAAAACTAACAATATCTATAATTGTAATTTGTACTTATAACCTGAAATCCTTGTTTTAGAGTCATGCTCATAATTTTGTGTTACAGTGTACCACATCGTATACTGAGAAATTATATCTACATATGATCTTCAATCCATGTGTACAAACTAATTTGTAAAGATCTTGGTTTTGACTGTGATTTTATTGTAAATAATAGATATAAGGAAATTCTTGCAATTAATTTTGGAAAGCATTTACAAGTTAGCCACAAGCAATATTACCCAAAAAATGAGATTTTTGGTTTTATTGATATTCAAAATAAGAAACAAAATAATCCTGAACCGATGAAAAATAAAAAATCAACATGTGTTGATGACTATGGGTCATTTAGATTGGAAAAATGGAATCTAGGCCATAGAAATTTTCCATAACTAAGAAAGGAGACAATATAGAAATTGATTAATTGTAATCGTCTAGATACAGGTATCTCTGGAAATTCTAAATCAATAAAAGGAAATTGAATTGTCAGAAAATTTATCTATAGTGTATGTTATTATTGCATTTTTTTCTTTAGGTGCAACTCTAGGATTATTTACTAGAGGACAAAAATATCACGCATATTTCACTTATATCCCATCTGCTCTTGCATCTTTTTTAACAATTATTTTGTCCCTTGCTATTTTTTCTTCTGAAAGCATACATCTGACTTTTTTTAATATACAGCACCTCTTTGATTTTGAAATTTTTATTGATGGGGTAGCCGCATTTTTTCTCCTAATAATTGGATTGATCTCATTTGCTGTTTCGATTTACTCGCTTTCTTATTCTAAAAAATTTGATGACAAGAAAAATAATTCTGCACTTGGAATGCTGTTCAATGTTTTTATCCTCTCCATGATCTTGGTAGTAATTAGTAACAACGTATTCTTTTTCCTAATATTTTGGGAATTAATGTCACTTACATCGTTCTTTTTGGTTATTTATGAGCATGAAAATAAGAACAATCTCAAATCAGGTCTAACCTATCTAGTAATGACTCATTTAGGAACGGGATTTATTTTTGCATCTTTTATGCTTATGTATACTCAAACTGGGAGTTTTAGCTTTGATTCTTTCAGAGATGTTGCAATAATCCCACAATACGTAAAAGATATTGCATTTGTTTTGGCTTTTGTAGGATTTGGGACAAAGGCAGGAATGATACCTTTACACACTTGGCTGCCAAAAGCACATCCATCGGCACCAAGCAACGTATCTGCTTTAATGTCTGCAGTAATGCTCAAGATTGCAATTTATGGCATAGTTCGATATCTTTTTGATTTTAACGCAATTGATAGTTCTCCTGATTATGTATGGTTAGGCGTGGGAATAATCGTTATTGGGTCAATTTCAGCCTTGGTTGGAATTCTTTACGCCTTGGTTGAAAATGACATTAAACGCGCACTGGCTTTTTCTAGCATTGAAAATATCGGAATAATTTTCATCGGATTGGGACTCTCAGTAGTGTTTGCTGCATTTCATCTATTGTCTTTGTCTGTTTTAGCTTTTATTGCCAGCATGTTTCATACTTTGAATCATTCAATTTTCAAAGGACTGTTGTTTATGACTGCCGGGTCTATTCATTATAGCACACACACAAAGAATATAGAAGATTTAGGAGGCTTGATTAAAAAAATGCCTTGGACTGCTATGATGTTTCTTGTTGGCTCTATTGCCATAATTGGATTGCCTCCACTTAATGGATTCATAGGAGAATGGTTGACATTACAATCACTTCTCGCAGTATTTCAGATACCTTCAAATATTTTACAGGTTTCTCTTGCATTTGTCATATTGGTATTTGCACTCACCATCGGTCTTGTAGGTGCAACGTTTGTAAGATTATTTGGAATGATTTTTCTGTCAAAAAGCAGAAGTTCAAAAGCAATAAACGCAGTAGAAGTTCCACGATTAATGCTAATAGGAAAAGCAATCCTTGCATTATCATGTGTTGTATTGGGTATTTTGCCTTTTATTGGAATAAATTTGATTGTGTCTGCTTTTGATTTACCATATACGCCATCTAGTCCGTTTGAAACAATTTCAATAACAAATGCAGATGGTAGTAATTTCGCTAGTCTTCTAATGCCTGGTGTACTAGTGATTTTTGCATCTGTAATTGTTGGAATTTTTGTATTTGTACGAATTGTTGGTGGTAAAACAAAGACAATAAAATATGGTACATGGGATTGTGGATTTGGAAGTTTATCTGAAAGAACACAATACACTGCTACATCACTGGCAGAACCAATACGCAGAATTTTTGGTGTTTTTTATAAACCTAATAATGATATTGATGTTAATTTTTATGCAAAAGAAAATTTATACCTTAAAAAATCTATCGATGTAATTTCTACAACTAGAAATATTTTTGATGAAAAACTGTATGGAAAAGTAATTTCGGGTAGCTTGTTTGTGTTAGATAAAATACGAAAAATTCAGTCAGGAAAAGTTAATGCATATATTTTGTACATTATGCTTACCCTAATTGCACTTCTCTTATTCGTAGGATTTGGTACACATGAGTGATTTTTCTATGTTAGACTATGGTCTTGGCATACTTCAGGCTCTTTTGATCATAGTTTTGTCTCCTTTAATTGTTGGAATGATGAGAAAAATCAAGGCAAAATCGCAAAAACGAATAGGTTCTGGAATTTTTCAGCCATATTATGACATTATAAAATTACTAAGAAAAGATGAGATAGTCTCTGATCAGAGTTCTTGGATATTTCGAGCTACCCCATGGATAAATTTTGTTACAACTGCATCAGCTGCATTTTTTATTCCTGTATTTCTTGTCTATTCTCCTTTTGGTGTTGTAGGTGATATTTTGCTTGTTGTTGGTTTGTTTGCACTTGGACGATTCTTTACAATGCTTGCAGGACTAGATGTAGCAAGCTCCTTTGGTGGATTGGGAAGTAGTAGAGAAATGATGGTTTCTGTACTTGTGGAGCCAGCATTATTTATGACACTTTTTGTAATTGCATCATTTTATGGTGGAACAAACATCAGCACAATTGTTTCATCTGCAAATGATACATCTATCTTAGTTGTACCTGGAATTCTATTTGCATTAATCGCATTTTTTATTATCATGATGGCAGAAGCTGGAAAACTCCCATTTGATAATCCCTCCACACATCTAGAATTGACAATGATTCATGAAGCTATGGTGCTTGAATATTCTGGAAAAAGTTTAGCACTGATGGAATGGTCTCATGCAATAAAACAAATGATTTTGTTTACATTATTTGTAGACATATTTCTTCCATGGAATTTTGCAGAACAAATTTCATTAGTTGGAATTAGTTTTGGCATAATACTTTTCATTGCTAAGGTATCGGCATTAGCGAGTTTCATTGCATTTATTGAGACACGAGTAGCAAAGTGGAGATTATTTAGAGTTTCAGATCTAATTGCAATGGCAATATCTAGTTCTATGATAGGAGTGATTTTCTTTTTCTTGTAGGTATGTCTGATTTGCTCTTGCCAACACAAATTGATTTGCTACATGTATCTGCAGTGATTTTGCTAATTGCTACTTTTGGAATTGTTGTAAGAAGGGGATTTTCAGACTGGTTGCATGCATATCGATATCAAACAATAATTCTTGCAGGGATTGTTGCTCTTATTGCATTCATAACTAGTATTTGGGAGCTTTACATAGTATCTGCCCTTACCTTGGGAATCAAGGCAATAATCATTCCCAAAGTGTTGTTTTATGTAACAAAAAAACTAGATTCTCCGATTAAATTAGAGATGAACCCCTATGTTAGCCTCAGAATCTCTGTAATAGCCTCGGCATTGTTAGTTGCAATGTCTTATTTTATGGTTTTACAATTGCCCATATCCTCAGATGAGACAATCAGCGTGTTTCTGCCAGTGTCGTTTTCATTATTCTTTATTGGTCTGTTTATCATAATTAGCAGAAGAAAAGCGCTCAGCCAAATAGTGGGGTTGCTAACTATTGAAAATGGTTTATTCTTGTTTGCTGTGGTAGTTACACACGGATTTTCGTTAATTATTGAGATAGGGCTCATGGCAGATATTTTAGTAGGTGTGATAGTATCTAGCATCTTACTATTCAGAATGAGTAAGACATTTGATAGTATAGATATTGAGAATCTAGAAAGTTTGAGGGATGACTAATGCTTGCCAATCTATTTTCATCTGTAGAATCTGTATTAGTGGTTTCTCTTCTTTTAACTCCAGTAGTCAGTGGTTTGCTAATTACATTATTGAAAAGAAAACAAATTATTGAAACCACTACCATAATTTCTTCATCTTTAATATTGATTCAAGGATTATTTTTGTTACCATATATTTTAGAAAAAAAGACAATCTCTATTTTTGATGGTACATTTTATCTTGATTCTCTAAGTGCAATTATGATAATTACAATTTCTCTGGTGGGATTTCTTGCATCTCTTTATTCTGTAAATTACATAGGTAGGC
>Ga0209541_10005761_pt1 | contig 21475 bp, 26 predicted proteins | sample RifCSPlowO2_01_FD_184027 | JGI IMG/M metagenome (GOLD analysis project Ga0209541, IMG submission 184027) | Groundwater microbial communities from Rifle, Colorado - Rifle CSP2_plank lowO2_0.1 (SPAdes) (version 2) | ecosystem: Environmental > Aquatic > Deep subsurface > Groundwater | place...
GATATGAATCCAAGCCCGAAATCAATGAAATAAACTCTGCCATTAAGTATCATGTTTGATGTTGTCAGGTCTCCATGAATGATACTGCTGTCATGCATTCTTGCAATTGAAGCCCCTATTTCCTTTAACAATTCATCCCTGTTTTTTGCATCATCCAAAATGTCTTTTATCAATTTGCCGTCAATAAATTCCATCTCAATCTTCATTTCTTTGTCGTCAACCGAAAAAACTTTTGGGGAATTTTCCACTTTGTTGAGCAGGTTTGCCTCTCTCCTTGTCCTGAATTTTCTTAATTTTCCATCAATATGCTTTATCCTGTAGCCCTTGGAAATTCTTTCCTTGATTACTCTGCCGCCGGCAAGATATATCACCGCCTCTGCCGCCCGTTTTATTATTTTCATTTTATTCTGGCTTCCCAATAATCCTCATTGTAATATCTGTCAAATTTCCTCTCAAGGGCAATCAAGTCCAGGCGTTCAAGCTTAATCAGGATTTCTTTTATTTCCTCTGCACTGAACTGCGTAAATGCCTTTAATTGGCATGTGTCTGAGACTCCATCTTTTATGTTTTCAAAAATTTCCTCTTCAAATTTGTTTAATTTCATTTTAAAATTTTCTCAAGGACTATCTGGTTATCCCATCCTTTTATCCTGGCCTTTCTTATCATTTTAGCTTAAAGTTAAATCCTTTTTTCTTCAGCATTTTTTCAGGATCTTTTCCTTTCATCATCCTGAAAAGTTTCTTGCTCTGTTTGTACTGCTTCAGCAATTCTCTGATCTCTGAAACTGGAATTCCTGACCCTTTTGAAATCCTTTCCAGCCTTTTTATGTCAATCACGTCGGGATTTGTCTTCTCATCCCTCGTCATTGAGTCCATGGCAATCTTCCACTTTTCCATCTTCCCTTCTTGATTCTTTAAGACATCTTTCGGCAGTTTAACGCCTCCAAGCCCAGGTATCATGTCCATGACTTTTGTCAGCGGGCCCATTTTCTTCATGGCTTTCATCTGCTCATAAAGATCCTCAAGGTTAAACTCGCCCGAGCTGATCCTGTCCTTCATTGACTCTGCATCCTCTTCAGTAATCGCCTCCTTTGCTTTTTCAAGCAGGGCTTCCAGGTCACCCATTCCCAGCAATCTTGAAACAAATCCCTTCGGATTGAAAGCCTCTAAATCATCTATTTTTTCTCCGACGCCAACGAACTTAACCTTGGCCCCTGTGACTGAAGTTCCCGTCAAGGCTCCCCCAGCTTTGGCAGTTCCGTCAAGTTTTGAAATGACGACGCCAGTAACCCCTGCATTGTCCTTGAATCCCTGCGCTAATTTTTGTGAAGCCTGGCCTATATCAGCAGAAATTACAAGCAGCTTCTCATCAGGATCTATTTTCTTGTTTAGCTCTTTGATTTCCTTGATAAGTTCAGTGTCAAGAGCGTCTCTTCCTGCAGTGTCAATGAATAAGATATCATAGCGGGAGTATTTGTCCTTGAAGTTTTCATAGATTTTGACAGGATTCTTTTCATCCTTTTTTGTGTAGCAGTCAACGCCTATTTTTTTGCACAGCTGCTCTATCTGGTCTATTGCAGCAGGCCTGTGAACATCCAGGCCGACGACTCCAACCTTATATCCTCTCTGCTTGTAATAATGGGATAATTTTGAAATACTAGTCGTCTTTCCTGAACCATAGACTCCAAGCATCATAATCTTGAACGGTTTTGCCTTTGAGATTTCAATTTCGGATTTCTCATCGCCAAGAAGATTTACCAGCTCCTCATAGACAATGCTTACAAGATGCTCCCTCTTGTCCAGTTTTCCCTTGTCTTCAAGAGCCTTTTCTTTTATCTTTTTTGTAAGTTCAGAAACGAGCTTTACATTGACATCAGCCTGCAATAATGATCTTTGTATGCCTTTGATTAATTCATTAAGTAGTTTATCATCAACAAAAACAGCTCTTGCTATCTTGTTTAAAGTTCCCCTCAGAGATTCACCAAGCCTGTCCAAAACCATAGATATTATCTGAAATCAAATCTTATAAAAGTTACTTCTCAACCAAAGTCAGAGAATTAATGGGTATCTTTTTCCTGTGGGCTTTGGACCATCATCAAAAACATGCCTAAGATGGCTTCCGCACTTTCTGCATGAAACTTCTATCCTTTTCATTCCGTGGCTTAAATCTTCTTTGAGGGTTACATTACCATTTGAAGCAACACCCCGGAAGCTCGGTCATCCTGTTCCAGATTCAAATTTCTTATCTGAGCTGAAGAGCAGATTGCCGCAGGCCCTGTAGAAGTATCTTTTAGGAGTTTTATCATCAACATATCTTCCGGAAAAAGCCTGTTCAGTCCCTTCCTCCTCAAAACATCAAACTCTTTTTCAGAAGGCCTCTTCCTAAGATTCTTCTCAAAGTTATCTTCCATGAGAATAAAAAAATCACTTCTTCTTTCGGGAAGTTTTTTTCTTTGGAACCGCTTTATTCTTTCTTCCGTGGATTAACAGATAAATTATGGGAAGAATCCCGAGAGTGCTTGTAATGAACAGTATCACAAACCATGTGAGATGCCTGTTCCTTGCAGATCTCCATAGTGAAATCCCCTGCCATATTCCGCTCCATGCTAGAATCAGCCAAAACCACACTGAATATACACTCATAAAAGTCACCCAGTTAAAAGCCATTTTATCACCTCAGTTAATATTTAACCATCAATTATTTCTTCTTTATTAAACTTTTCTAAAAAAGAAAAAATTAAGGTGCAAACCCAGTCTGATTTTGGACCATCAAACAAGCTCCATCAACACATTGAGATTCGCAATTTCTTGAACCTTGCACAACATCAATCCCCCAACAAAAGTATTCAAAAACAGTGTCCTCATCAAGACAAAAATCTTCTCTATACACTCCATAACCATCATTGTTTCCAACAGTAACTCCTGCAACATAGACGTTATCTCCTCCATCAGAGTCTGTACATTCAGTAGGAGGCAAACATTGTCCGTTTTCACAACCATTAGGACATAGCCACCGAGTGGTTCCATAAATTATTTGGGGTTGATCGCTACAATAATACTCCAAAATATACTCATCGTCTCCTGCAACAAAGCAAAAATCAGTATAATCATTACCCAAAGCATTTAATGTTCCCTCATCAAAGTACTCTATTCCCCCATCAGTATCTGTACAATCATTAGTCTGGTTCTGTGTTTGATTTACACAGGCGCCATTAATACATCCCATGCCAAAGTCGCCACAATTTTGTGCAACAAGAGCTGCATATGTAACATTGCCTTCATAACACCCATATTCTAATACAGTGGAGTTATTGGCATTACAGTAGTCATATTTTGTATAATTAGTATTATTAAGGTCAACACCATAAATATGCCCTAAACTTGTAAAATTTAAACCATCTGTATCAGTACATGTTAAAACTTCTTGGCTTCCAACCAACCACCAAGCAGAAACACCAATCGCTGCTAAAATAATTAAAACAAAAAAAATTCCGTATGCTTTCTTTATTCTAATGTTTCCACCCCCAAAAATTTTGTGGCATAGAGATGACGTTCTTTAATATAAAGATATTGGTAATTAAATATCATTATCTAAGAAGATATATTATATTGTATTATATATTCAAGGAGCTAATTATCTTATTTTTATCGAATTTTTCCAAATCATCATATCTCTGCCCGACTCCAAAATAAAGTATAGGCTTTGTGGTGGCATAGCTGACAGATATTGCAGCCCCTCCCTTGTCATCAACATCAAACTTGCTCAGGATAATGCCATCGATTCTGACAATTTCATTGAATCTGTTAACCTGCTCAACCAGATCATTACCTGCAATGCTCTCTCCGACAAATATCTTAAAGTCTGGCTTTGCAATCCTGTTTACCTTTTCAAGCTCCTGCATCAAGTTTTCATTGTTGTGTTGCCTTCCTGCAGTGTCAATCAGGACAACGTCCAATCCCTTTGCCTCTGCATGTTTTATCCCGTCATAGGCAACAGCAGCAGGATCAGCGCCGTAATCATGTCTTATTACATGAACTCCAAGCTTTTTTCCATGCTCTTCCAGCTGCTGGATTGAGGCAGCCCTGAAAGTGTCGGCAGCTGCAAACACGCACCTCAGATTATTCTTCAGAAATAAGTCAGCCAGTTTTGCCATTGTAGTGGTCTTTCCTGCTCCATTGACGCCTACAAAAAGAATTATATACGGCTTCTTTTGTTTGGCCCGCTTGACAAGATCTATCTCTGTAAAGCTCAGGATTCCATCAAGAGAATTGATCAAAGAGCCTCTGACAGCCTTCCTGACATTCTGGATGGGGACATTGACAAGGTCAACCTTAAGGTCCTCCTTGATCTTATCTATGACATCAAAGGCAACATTATTTTCCAGAAGAACAGTTTCCAGATCTTCAAATAATTTCTCAAACTTTTCCTCGGAGATTTTGACTCTAGTTATGCCTTTTATCTTTTCAAAAAATGATTTCTTTGGCTTCTCCCTTTCAATTGATGATTCTTCTTCATGCTTTTTTTCAAAAGATTCTTTAGACTCTTCTTTAATCTCTTCCTCAACTGCCTCTTCTGGAGCCCCCCCTTCCTCTTCAGCGGGCTCTTCTTTTATTTCTTCCTTTGGTTTTTTCCTGAAAATAGAAAACCTCTTTTTCGGCTTATCCTTCTTTTCTTCAGCCTCGCTTACAACCTCCTCGGCTTCTTCCTCCGCCTTTTTGCTGAATTTCTCCACAACATCTTTCAGCTTTTTTCGGAATAAATTGAACATAGGAACAAATAGAAATCGTAATTTAAAAAACCTTCTTAATGGAATTTATCATGTTCCTGTAAATAATAGCCATTAAAACAAGAACTATGCCTATTAAAATATAGACAACGTAAAAAATTGATTGAGTCTCAGATGGATTCAAATAAGTGACCGCATATCCGGACATCCCCTCCCCAATGTACAAAACCCCGATGCAGAACAACGCAGTAAATATCAAAAAGGCATTCATGTTATGATATATGAAGAGACAATATTTAAGATTAACTTATAGTGGTAAGGAAAAAATAAAGTATGGGGATAAAATTAATTTCTAAACACTCAGAGTAAAAAGAACAGAATAACTGGGAGAAGCAGACATCCCATAAGATGATTCTTTCCAATCCCCATCAACCCAGTTGTAATTCCCAAAAGTGTGCTGACTATCAGGACAAAGAGGACCTGTAAGGAGAAAAACAAGTATGACAATTAGGCTGATAACGCTCATGCAGACTTTGGCATAATTGACCCTTGACATTACCTTGCTGAATATCTTTGAAATCTTCAATGCCAAAAAGCTTGCAACGCCTGCAACAAACAGGCTGGCAAACAAGAATAAGAACAGATAGCTGAAATTAAATTCCAAAAGAATTTTGGATATGACCAGCACGGCGCCATTCCTGGCTTTATCAATCGCATATAGACTTATGAACGACACTACCATGACAAAGGTATTGATTGATCCCAGCAGGATAAGAAAACCCTCTGGTTTGTTTTTCTTTTTGATGGAGCTCGACATTATTGCAGCCTCGCTGGCTCCAAGTCCTGGAAGCGTGCCAGTCAATAGAGAAGCGATGAATCCAAGCCCAAGATAAGTCAAAGTTTCTTTGATCTCCAGCTTTGGATAAGTTATTCTCTGCTCAGGAATTTTTGTTTTCGCCATAAGACTGACAATCAAGATTGAAGTCCCGAACAATCCGCTTAATAATGGAAATAAAGGCTGCTCTAATGGCAGGTTTAAAACTCCCAAACCAAGCAAGCCCGCCAAAAGGTAAACCATAAGGGATTTGCTTCTTGATTTGGACTCTCTCCATATCAGGATTACTGAAGCCGCAATAAGGATATATGCAACATAATCCTCAATCAGGGGATATCCATGCTCAAGCATAGGTATCAATGTTGGAACAAAGAACAGCGCAATCACAACGGCAAAAAAGCTCCCTACAATTGTTAGAAACACTGCCTCGTATCCTCTCCCATCAAGGAGCAACCTGTGCCCTGGAAGGACGCTCAATTCCAATCCTGAATCAGGAGCCCCTAAAAATATGCTTGGGATCGAATCAAGGAACGTATGAGTGATTGACATTGAAACTATAAACAACGCCAGGCTCAAAGGTGAAAAATAATTCAGAAGAAAAGGGGATGAGCTCAGGATCAGGATTGACACCATATTTATGTGCACTCCTGGAATCAAGCCCGTAAATATCCCTGCAAGAACTCCAAGAAAAGTGACAATCAGGATTTCATAAAACAACTTCTTTGGCAATTATCTCTATTTCATCCCCATATTCCACAACGCTGCCTTTTACTTCAATAAGCTCTCCCTCAACCAGGTTCATTTCGTTTTCCTTAAAGACAACAACAGTGATTCTTGCAGAATCATCAACCAGGTTTATCAGGTAAAGCCCTGGAGTCTCATAAAAGGACTCTATGTTCCCCTTGACCCTTACAATCTCATCAACATTCTCTTTGCTCAGCTCTGATATTTTATAGAGCTCAGGCTGAAACACATAGGATATCAGGAGAATAATCAAAATGCCAATCAAAGAAAAAATAAATGAGACGGATAAAAGCTGCTTTTCATTCATGCATATAGATAAATTTATAATAATATAAAAAGATATTGAAAATATGGATAAGCTTGAATTGATTAAAAGGAATACAGCCGAAATTTTAATGGAAGAAGAATTAAATGAACTATTAAAGAAAAAAATGGAAATCTCTGTTTATTGGGGAACCATGCCCACAGGAAGTATTTCAATAGCTTATTTTTTCCACATGCTGAAGATTGCAGATTTTCTAAGGGCGGGATTAAAAGTTAAGATACTGATAGCAGATCTTCATGCGGCACTAAACGGAGTTCCCTGGGACATCTTGGAGGCAAGATTCGAATACTATCAAAGAGCAATAATAACTATTCTGAAAACAATTGGAGTAAACATAAAAAAGTTGGAATTTGTAAAGGGCAGCAATCTGCAGCTTAATGGGAATTATCTCAATGATATTTTAAAATTAAGTATGATCTCAAACATTCATGATTGCAAAAAAGCAGCTTCCGAAGTTGTAAAAATGTCTGATAACCCAAAATTAGGGAATCTCATTTATCCATTAATGCAGGCATTGGATGAAGAATATCTAAAAACTGACATCCAATTTGCAGGATTAGACCAGAGAAAGATAATGGTTTATGCGAGAGAAAATCTTCCCAAAATTGGATATAAACAAAGAGTAGAAATAATGTCCCCAATGATCCGGGGATTAATTGGGGAAAAGATGAGTTCAAGCATTGAATCCACAAAAATTGATTTATTAAATGATGAGGAAATAGTAAGAAAAAAGGTGAATAATGCCGAGTGCGCCGAAGGAGATCCAAATAATGGGATAATGGCTTTGTTGCAATATTTTATAATGGTGTTAAAAGAGGATAAAAAAGAAAAATTTGTTGTTGAAAGGCCAAAAAAATTCGGAGGAGATGTAAAGTATTCTAATTATAAAGAAATAGAAAAAGATTTTGTGGATAAAAAATTGCATCCATCAGACTTGAAGAATGCTGTTGCCGTAGAAATAAACGAATTGTTAAAAAACTTCAGAGGAAACAAAGAGTTGCACATCCTATATAAAAAAGCTTACAAATAAAATGGAAATTTTATTTGAGGAATGCAAATAGCAGGAAAATGCCAATGTGTTGAGAATTTTGAATAAACTAAAAGAAATGGCAAAAAAAATAAAATGGTGGAATAGAAATAAAAATTACATAATTTTTGCAAAATCTTTCTCAAGGACGACTAATGAGTTTAAAGGAAAGATTGTTTATTGCCTTGATTTAAAAGACATTGGGAAGTTATTATCTAAAAATAGTATAACAGCAAAGACAATTAATCACTCACCATGAGACTCTTCATAGCAATAAACCTCCCCAAGCAAGTCAAGGACTATTTATTTGAGCTGAAAGACGAATTCAGGGGCCTTGGAAAATTCAATTTCACAGCAAAAAGCAAGTATCATATAACAATGAAATTTTTTGGTGAAATAAAAGAAGACAAACTAGAGGAGATAAAGGAGAGGCTGTCAAGCGTGAAGTTTAGTTCATTTGAAACTTCATTGGATGAACTTGGGCACTTTAACAGCAGGGTATTGTGGGTTAACATAAAGCCAAACGAGAAAGTCCTTAGCTTGGCCAGGAAAATAGACGAGCAGGTGATTGAATTTCCAAACATTCATGATTTTTCATTTCACATAACTTTAGCTAGGATAAAGTCAATAAAAGATAAAAAGATGTTTGAAGAAAAGCTGAAGGCAGAAGTTAAAAAATTAAAGTTTGGGATAAACTCGTTCGAATTAATGAAAAGCATCCTGTCAAAGGACGGCGCCAAATATGAAATATTGGAGGCATACAGAGCCTCCACAATAACAAACCTTAAATACTAAAAAATATCCATTTAAATTTTAAGGTGTTTTCCAAAATTCTCTGCATTGGAATGATTTCTGCTAAATGGAGGTGTTTAAAATGAAAGATATTAGGGCATACAACACTATTGTAAATAAACTAAGGGCTTTTTTTCTTGAAAAAGGATTCATAGAAGTTCCAGCACAATCAAGACTGTCAATTCTAGCAGCCTGCGAAGACCCAAAAACAATTTGCAAATTTAAGTTTAATGGAGAGGAATTTCCATTGCCACAAACAGGGCAGATGTGGTTGGAGCATGAGCTTCTAAAAGATCTCTCGATAAGAGGTGTTTTTTGCATAACGACAAGCTATAGAGATGAACCAAATCCAATAGAAGGCAGACATGACAAGGTATTCCCTATGTTTGAATTTGAAGGAAGGGGGGATATACAAAATCTAACTTCCATGGAAAAAGATGTACTAAAATATTTGGGGTTTTCTGGGGAAGCATCGGTAGAGTATAATGAACTGTCAGAAAAATATGGGGTAAGGGAATTAACGGCAGAGCATGAGGAAAAGATGTGGAAAGACATAGGAAATGTTGTATTTCTGACAAGATTCCCGCAGCATACTCACCCGTTCTGGAATATGAAGCATCATCAAAATGGAATTTTCAATAAAATTGATGTGATATTGTATGGAATGGAAACGATAGGATCAGCAGAAAGAAGTTGCAACGCAAAAGAAATGAGGGAAAACTTCGAAACAATAAGCAATGGAGAATACGCCAGGCTGCTATTTGAAAAATTTGGAAAGGAAAGGGTGATGTCAGAGCTTCAAAACTATTTAAGCTTTGAAATGACTCCAAGATTTGGGGGCGGTATTGGAATAACCAGAATGGCCAGGGCAATGAAGCTTGCGGGAATATTATAATTGATATTCCTCATCAATGATTTTCTTTATGCTCTCTGCCTTCTTCTTTCCTATTTTATCAACCCTCTTTAGCTCCTCAACGTCCGCATTGAATATTTTTCTGACGGATTTAAATTCTTCAAGCAGATTCCTGCTAAGGTTTCTTCCAATGCCTGGCAGGCTTTCAACAATGTACTCTTTCAGCTCTTTCGAAGTCAGTGGCTTCCTTTCATTTCTTAAGTTGAAGGATTTAAAATTAGGATCCTGCTCCCTTTTTGCAACAATCTTTAGAATCCCAGCTGTATCCTTCGCATTTTTTGAGTATATTATGGGAATTCCATAGCTGACAGAGATTGTGGCAAGCATCCCTCTTATCGCATTTGGATGAACGTTTCTGATTGAGTAAATATCATCCTCTCCTTGAACAATCAGGAGGGGAATTTCAAAGTTCTCTCTCAAAAGCTTGAGCTGATTGTTGAGTCTCCCGTCAATCATTGAAGCGACGAAATCATTTTTTGTCTTAAGCTCGACCCCAACCTTGTCGCTGAGGACAAAATCTCCTGCCTTCAGCTCTTTGATTTCAACATCAACATCAATGTCCATTAATTCATCGGCCACTTTCCTTTCACGATGGTCAACTATCACTTTAGTTTTGCTGTTCTCTTTGAAGTCATTTAATGTCGGCTGTTTTTCCAGGGCAATCTTCTCGCTGAAACTCTTGATCAGGCTGTGCATTTTCTTCTCTTTATTCAATGACGTCCAATGATAGGCCTCATCTCTTGTATTCTTGGCTATGAGGATTATTATTTTCCCCTTGCTCTGCCTCCCTGTCCTGCCCCTCCTTTGGATGGCCCTTATTCCGGATGGTATGGGCTCATAAAAAACAACAAGATCGACTTCGGGAATATCGAGGCCTTCCTCGCCGATGTTAGTTGATATAAGGACATTGATTTTCCTTTCGCTGAAATCTTTGATCACTTCCATCTGTTCTTTCTGGCTCATTCCAAGCCCCTCTTTCTTCAGCTGCCCAACAAAAACTTTCGGCCTGATTCCGGGAATCTTTTCAATGTGCTCTGATATCATCTTTGCAGACTCTCTGTATTGGGTGAAAACAATGCACTTGAAATCTTCACCGGCTTCCTCGGCAATTATCTCTCCAAGCTTTATCATCTTCGGATGGATCACCCTCTCTTCATAGAGATTTTTGGTTTTGATAAATGCCGACTTGAAGTTGATGTCTTTGACAAGGCTCTTGACTGCCTTGACGCTTGTCTTCTCTGCGGAATCAAAAATATCATTCATGTATCTATAAAGCCCGTCGAGTCCCTGGCTTTCAAGCAGCTCAATTGAATGGTTTATTTTCAGGCACTGTGCACAGATGCTGATTCCGCTCCACATTCTTGCGTCTTTTATCCCCTGGGCAATTTTTCCATGCAGCCTTGCCTGCAGCTCAAGCAGCTGTTTCTTCCCAACCTGATCCTGGGACCTGCCAATCAGCCCCCAGCCTTTCAATTCTTTTAATCTGTGGCTCAGAGAAGTTTTCAGGAAATTGCCAACCTCCAAAAAGCTTTCAGGCAAGTCAACTTTGATCCAGTCAATTTCAACATCCTGAACATAGGGCCTCACATCATCGTCGAGATTTGTTCTTATTTCAATCTCCTCGATAAAAAGGTTTTTGATGACCTCTTCAATCTTGGCCTTGTCGCTCCCAGGAGAAGCAGTCAATCCTAAAATTCTCGGATAGCTTGACTTTCTGGCAAATTCTCCGGCGATTGACACATAATCATAATTGCCAACCGCCTTATGGGCCTCATCAAAGACTGCCAGCGAAAAGCCATTGAGGTCTATTCTCTTATTTGCAATGTCATTGGCCACAGTCTGGGGGGTTGAAAAGATGAGTGTATTTTCCATGTATAATTTTTTCCTCAGCTCAGGCTTGACCTCGCCAGTAAATATTTCCATTGGCAGATCAATATACTTCTTAAACGTCTTAAAATGCTGGGCAACCAGCGGCTTCGACGGCGCCAAAATCAGAATTTTCGAGTCCTTAAAATTCTTCAGCCTCTCACTGGCCAGCATCATAGCTATTGCAGTTTTCCCGAGGCCGGTCGGAAGAACAACAAGTGTATTTTTAGTCAGGGCAGTGTAAGCTATATTCTCCTGATAAAGCCTCGGCTTAAAATCTTTCAAATCCATATTTCTTCCTAAACTAAATGATTTATAATTATTTATATTCTATTTTTAAAAAGTACCAAAGAGTTATCAAAAATGCAAAAACAAGGCATATTACAACCAGCCAGGCCAGATTAATTATTCCTAACAACAGCAAAAAGAGCAGTATAAACACTAAAAAGAAAACATACAGTATTCTGTTGTTGAAGAATATCTTCGCCCCAAGAAGATCAGAAACTGGGAGCAGGCTCCACAGAACAAAATAACTTCCTATGACAACCCCTTGATGAATCTCCAAAAGGCTGAAAATCGCAATCAATGCAAGATTTCCGGCTAAACTCCAGACATAGATGAGAGCTTCGTTCTTCTCCCTAAGATAAAGATACTCATCCCCTATTCTCTGGGTTTTATTAAGGACGATTGTTGTCAATGAAGTAAAGTAAAAAGTTCCCATCGACATTAGTGTAAGAAGCAGGCCGATTAGTATTCCAAAGGGAATGAATTTTACCTTGAAGCCCAGAATATTCCAGTCAATTTTTGAATTGACCTTAATCATCCCAAGAATATTAAATTTTATTTTCTCCATGCCCCAGATTCTTAATTCAGCCTTCTGATCAAAATGGCTGGCCGCCAGTTTGGAAGAGATGATGTGTATAAAGAGTGTGATTGCCGCCAACACCAATATTATTAACAGGTTGCCAAGCCAAGAACTCAGGGTAAACACATCACTTGGATCATTGAATCCAAATATAATGGCAAGAAAGACAACAGCAAAAAGGCTATGCCTTAATTCCTTTGATGATTTCAAAAATCCCTTCTTCATGGCCTGCACCAACAACAGCTAGTATTTTCTTATCAGGATACTTGCTCATGAGTTTATATAAATTTTTTGACATGACATAATTCCTCTCCTCAATCAGGACATTGTAGATTGAGGGATACCTTCCCCTGATAATCTCCAGCAACTCCTGGATTAATTTGCCTGAAGGGACTTTTTTCAGGTCAAAGCTCTTCATCGGTTTTTTTCTGAAAACCATCCCCAACGTTAAGTCATAAAGCAGATTGCCCTTCTCTTTCCACGAAAAGTTTTTGACCAGTTTTTTCAGCGTAATCCTCGCATCCTGGTCTATCAAAGAAAGCCTCAGATTATTGTTTTTGGCCATTTCAACAGCTTTTAACATATCAGAGCCAGGCTTGACATTGACTATGTTCCCAAGTTTCTTCTGAATCCAGCTTCCGATAATTCCTATTAAAAATGGACCGACGCCCCACTCAAAAATGTCCTTAAAATTCATTCTTGATTCGCTCAATAAGCCCACTAATCTTCTCTTGTCAAGCTCAACAGCAATGATTTCTGGCTTGTTCTTGCCAACAAAGCTTCCAATTAATTCAACGCTTTCTTTGGATATGTGGGATGTTCCAAGAATCGTCAGATTTTGATAAGTTTTCATACGGAAAGAGAAATCTTTAAATATTTAAATCATATCAATTAGAAAATAAATGGAGGTAGTAAATATGCTAAAAACAAAAAATATAACATCTACGTACGATATGAAGGTTTTTACTGATGAGGGTTCCTATTTCGGAGACATTGAAGAGGCAATAGTGGCCTCAAACAAGGTTTATGGATGGAAGGTAAAAGCAACCAAGACATCGGCTTTGTCAAAAATTCTTGGCGGGGCAAAGGGAGTTATCATTCCACACCAGCTCGTTAAGGCGGTTGGGGATGTTATGGTGATTTCAAAAGCTGCTATCCCTAACTATGATGAGGAAGCTGAAGAATAATGGCATCCCCTTTAGGACAGGCTGTTGAATTTCTGCAGGATTTTGGATTCTTCGACGTAGTTTTGCCGTTCCTGCTGACTTTTACATTAACTTTTGCAATTCTTGAGAAAACTCAGATACTCGGAACTACAAAAGTAGGGAAGAAAGATGACCAGGAGACAATTCCAAATAAAAACCTTAACGCAATGGTTTCATTTGTGTTCGGGCTGCTGGTCGTAGCGACCGCAAACGTCGTGAGGGCAATAAATGAATCCCTGCCGAATATTGTCCTTCTTGTCGTAATTTCAGTCAGCTTCTTGATTTTGATCGGGACATTCATAAAAGATCCAATGGATTTCACAAAAAAAGGAACTCCGACCTATGGATGGTACATTGCATTCATAATCATAATGTTCATCGGGGTAGTCCTGATATTCTTAAACTCAATTTATTTCATCTACCAGGGCGATGAAGTTTCAGTCCTGGAATATGCTATAGGCTACGCCATAAAGTATTGGTCTGGAGCAGTGGTCGGTTCAATTGTAATACTTGGTGTCCTCATCGCCGGAATAATTATCGTCACGAAAAGCGGCGGGGGATCTAAAAATAAGGGGGGGGATTGAAGATGGTTTTCGCAGGTGATTTATTTTATTCGCTTCAGGGTTCAGGAATATATGAGTATGTTCTGCCGTTTCTGCTGATATTTGCTGTAACATTCGCAATTCTGGAAAAGGTAAAAATATTGGGGGAAGAGAAAAAGGGAATAAATGCGGTCGTTGCAATAATACTAGGTTTGATATTCGTGACCCAGTTTTCATTGGTTTACACATTGAACTCATTCCTGCCAAAGATATCTCTCTTCATAATAATAGCAGTCATGGTGCTGATTTTATTCGGGATAATGGGCGCTCCGGTTGACAAAGGATTAGGGCACGTGGGATTAATGATAGGCGCAGTAGTCTCATTGTTTGCAATATACTGGGCACTGTCTCCATCGCTAGGGTTTGAACTGCCATACTGGATTCAGTATAATTTTGATGTCATCATAGCAATTGTTGTTATAGTTATTATAGTTGCCCTTGTGATTGGAGGAGGATCAAAGAGTAACCAACATGACAAGATGGATGCTGCAAAATTAGGTGAGCTTATATTCGGCCAAAGAAATCAAAGAAGATAAGATGGCGACTTTAGACATATCAATACTTGAATTTTTAACCCCTGCATTTACATTTCTCTTCATATTGGTTATATCTTATGCAATCCTTGATAAATTCAAGCTGCTTGGGGATAAAGTTGCGCCAAAGCTGCTCGCTGCCTTCTCAGTCTCAATGCTGTTCATATTTTCAAAAGAGGCATTGAATGTAATAAACATGTTTACCCCGTGGGTTCTGGTCTTGGCGATAGCAGGCTTCCTCCTGATAGCGGTGCTGATGTTCTGGGGCGCAAAAGAGGAAAGCGTGATGAATGCTGTGACAAAAGAGGCATTCTGGCCGATATTTATAGTTGTCATTCTTTTTTTGGTAGTCGTGATAACTGTGGTATTCCAAGATACTCAGTCTCCATATGATCAAAGCGAAGACAAAACAAGAACATCTGAAGGATTCAAGACAATATTTCATCCAAGAATATTGGGGGCAATACTGATTCTCGTCATAGCCCTATTCGCGATAAGCAATGTCTCCAAAGGGCTGGCAAAAAAAGGATAATTATTTCTTCTTCAATTTATCAGTTATTTTTGAGAGCTCCTTGACATTCTCCGTCAGCGGCTGCAGTATCTTCTCAAACACCTTCTCCAAAGCCTTCATTTCATTGTTGATATTTATTATATTCTCATTGTAATCATGGACTTTCCCCAAGACAGCAGCCTGCAGGTTTTCAAACCTATTCTGGGTTCTGAGGATCTCCTGTTTTATAGAGGTCATATCGCTGTTTATCTTTTCCTTCCAAAGCCTTAAGTCACCAACCTTGTCCATCAGCTCATCCCATTTTTCCTCGACAACGCTTTCCGTAATCTCCTGAATCATATCTGTTGAAATATTCGGCTGCCCTGAAAAGCCCCCTGAAAAGCCAGCCTGAGAGTTTGAAGGCTGCCCTAACGGATAATCATCCCCGTAATCAGAGTACCTATTTGGAGGCTCTGGAATGCCTAAAGAACCTGATCCTGTGGACCTGCTCCTTTCAGGACTTGGAGATTCCGGCGCAGAAAACTGGTCCAAGTCTCCCAGAGGATCAGAGACTTCTGAAGCCGCCGGCCCATTCAACTTCCTGCCAACAGCCTCGTGAACATCAACATTGCTCTTCTCTTCCTGGTCTTCCCATTCATCTGGATTTTCTTCTTGTGGTATGCTCAACACCTCTTTTATCTTTGATTATTCTTAAAACTTCTTCCTCGGTTACAAATTTAAGGGGGTTCCAGAAGTTAATATATTTTTCTAAAACCTTAAAATCCTCAACTTTTGAAAAATTCTTGAGTTCCCTCGAGACAGCATTAAGGGCATCCTTGATTTGGATCATGTCTTTCTTGACATCCTTTATCTCTGAATCTAGAATTTTTATGTTCTGGCTGAGTTTTTTGTACTCATCAATCATGTTCTGGTTGACAATAATCATCCTGTCCCTCAGCATCCCGTATCTTGACTCAATCAGCCTCAGCCTTTCAAGAGAATCTTCCTGTCCATCCATTGAATAAATCTCTCTGCCAACAATATAAAAGTTTCTATACAAAATTTTTTATATACTTGAAACTTAACTCAAGGATGGATTTTAACAGGAAACTGAAGCCGTGCGAGCACGAAATCATAAAAGAGGGGAACAGTGACGTCCTTAGGATAAACTGTTTTGGTTGTCCGCATCTTCCAACCATCGAAAGCAGCTCCACAGGGATGGCTTTGGTGATTGACAAGCTGATAGAGGTTCCTTCCGCCTCAAAGATAGTCCTTCTCGACAGGAGGAATTACGAATACAACTACGACCAGACCTCAATCTTGAAGGAAATAGCAAATTTGTACAAGTACCTGATTCACGAAAAAAACATAATAAATCTTTCATTAAACAGAAGCATAGGCGCATATTCCGAATTCTCATCTGTTAACATTCAGAGATTGATAATGGGGAGACTGAAGCAGGATCCCATAGGGGCTTATGTAGAGATAAAGAGGATGATCAGGGAAGAAAAGATAAAGCTGGAAAAAACAGAGTTTTTCAATGAGTCAAGCATAAGAACAGACTATCTTGAGCTGCTGACAAAACTTCTTAGGTTGTTGGAAAATACTAAGATGATATCTCTCTCAAAAGAGTATTTAAATGGGCATGAAGTGGGCTCAAGAGAGATATACAGGTATATCCTGAAGCCAACTCTGACGCCTGACTTCATGTTTACAAAAATAATGGCAACGCCCCCATTAAACGGGGAAGAATTGGATTCCTATTCAGTGGGTAAAGAGACAGAGGTAAACATATTCAAAATCCCTGGAGAAATTCAGAACTTATATCACCTTAATCCTCCTGAATTCAAGCTAAGCGAGGATGAATATGAACTGTTAGATTTAGCGAGGAATGCGCTGATAGAAACAAAACCTGAGAAAGATAATTTTGTAGATCCATCAAGAATGAGGCAGACATTCATCAACATAGGAAAGGATTTAATCAATGAGCTGGCAAACCATAAGGGAATTGAGCTGAGCAGCGGCCAGTTGAACAATCTGTCAAAAATTCTAGTCAGGTACACTGTTGGATTTGGATTGATAGAAGTCCTGTTGGAAGATCCAAAAATACAGGATATAACGATAAACGGGCCTATAGGGGAGAGTCCGATCTTTGTTGTGCATCAGGATTACGATGAATGCATAACAAATATAATCCCAAATAAAGAGGACGGCGAATCATGGGCTTCCAAGTTTAGGATTCTTTCAGGAAGGCCTCTGGACGAGGCGAATCCTATTTTGGACACCGAACTGTCGACGGAAAAGGCAAGGGCAAGGGTGTCAGTTATGAACAAACCGCTGAATCCTGTCGGATTAGCCTTCGCATTAAGAAGGCACAGGGACAACCCATGGACATACCCTTTATTCATCAAGAACAGGATGATGAGCCCCTTGGCAGCGGGACTGCTCAGTTTTTTGGTTGACGGAAATAGGACTATCCTCTTCGCAGGAACAAGAAGCTCGGGAAAGACAAGCGTCTTAGGGTCCACGCTGGTTGAAATAATGAGAAAATACAGAATAATAACAATCGAAGACACCCAGGAGCTTCAGGTCGATTATCTGAGAAAACTTAACTACAACATCCAGCCGATGAAAGTAAGGTCTGCTCTGACAAAGACAACATCGGAGCTCGGGGCTGATGAGGGGATAAGGACAAGCCTGAGATTTGGGGACAGTGCATTAATCATCGGTGAAGTAAGATCAAAAGAAGCTGCAGCATTGTATGAAGCAATGAGAATAGGGGCATTGTCAAATGTTGTTGCAGGAACTATCCACGGCGCTGATCCTTATGGGGTATTCGATAGGGTTGTAAACGACTTGAAGGTTCCAAGAACAAGCTTCAAGGCAACAGATATAATTGTGGTCTCAAATCCTGTAAGATCTGCTGACGGTTTGACAAAAAATAGGAGAATCCTCCAGATAACAGAGGTGAGAAAGCATTGGGAAAAAGATCCATTAAGGGAAAAGGGATTCGTCGATTTGATGAAGTACAACAGCAAGACGGACACTCTGGAGCCAACCCAGGATCTGATCAACGGCGATTCTGAAACATTGAAATCCATAGCGTCAAACATAAAAGAGTATATTGGAAATTGGGACGCTGTATGGGACAATATAATGCTAAGGGCAAAAATAAAGCAGACTCTGGTCAGCTATTCAGAAACAATGGATATTCCCTCTCTTCTTGAGGCGAGCTTCGTGATAAAGAGCAATGACATGTTTCACCAAATTTCTGGAAGTGTAAAAAATGAAATCGGAAGCCATGACCCTAAAAAAATATTTTTTGAATGGGAAGAATGGCTGAAGAGAAGCATTAAAAACAAATCCATGTGGCAATCACAATATATTTAAATTCTCGGGAGAGTAGGCATCTATGAAAAAGACATTACTTTTAATAATGCTCCTTATCGGAGCGCTGATCGTTCAGGCAAAAACAATCGAGCAGGAAGTAAGATATTTGGACAGCTATGAAATTGCTGGAAACAATCTAACTCTGATTGGAATAGGAAATGACAAAAAATCAATTGTAATCTGTGTGAACAATGAAAGGAGCATCATTGAAAGAGGGAATGAGATTGAAATCAGCAATCTGAAGATAGAGCCTCTGACAATCTATGATTTAAGCGCAAAATTGAAGCTAATTTATTCGGACGAAGACCGTGAATGCGATGAATCATGCTCCAACACAGCATGTCTTGGCAGTGTGGCTGAGGAAATTGAAGAAGTGCAGGCTGAGGAAATTGAAGAAGTGCAGGCTGAGGAAATTGAAGAGCCTAGGCAGCCCAGCAACTTCACATCTATAAGTCTCGGATTGATGATTCTGGCAGTGGTTTTATTGATCATATTTTTCAGTAAAAAAAAGAGGTAATTCAATGGACAAGGAAACAGAGAACATTCTAAATAAATACAAATCTAAGATAAACAACGAAATAAAGGATTACTCTCCTTCTGAAACATTCTCATATGAATACAAGGAATTCAAAAAAGAGCTCCTGACAAGGAGGGTTTCATCATATGAAAGCATGTGCAATTCCTCTGAGAAAATATTAAACGTCGAGCCGAACAAAAAAGATTATGAAAAGCTGCAGGAGTCAATAGAGGCCGCCCACATTAACATAACTCCTATCGGGGCATACAGCTTTGCAGTCCTTGCTTCATTGCTTGTTTTCATCCTTCTTCTTTTAGTGAATGCGCTTTCATTTTTAGGAACTGGCGGGATAAACACAAATTTAATCCTTGTAACTCTGATTGTAGTGATAGTTTTGCTGTTCTCTGTAAAGTTAGTATCAAACATTCCAAATTACATTGCATCAAATTGGAGGCTCAAGGTGTCAAACCAGATGGTCCTCTGCATTCTTTACATAGTAATGTACATGAGGCACACCTCAAATCTTGAGCTTGCAATAAAATTCGCGGCAGACCACGTTGGAAACCCCTTGGCGCTTGACTTGAGAAAGATATTCTGGGACGTTGAAACTGGAAGATTTTCAACAATAAAAGAGTCCCTTGATTATTATCTTGAAGGATGGAGGGAATATTCCCTTGAATTCGTTGAGTCCTTCCATTTGATAACAGCGTCTCTGCAGGAGCCGTCTGATGAGAGAAGGGTGACACTCTTGGAAAAAGCATTGGACATCATTCTAAACCGGACTTATGAAAAAATGCTTCACTATTCTCAGGAGTTGAAAAATCCCATCACAATAATAAACATGATAGGAGTTGTGCTTCCAATTCTTGGCCTTGTCATCTTGCCGTTGATAGGCTCTTTGATGGGGGGATCCTCGCTGACGAAAATTTTGGTTATATTCGCACTGTATAACATTGTTCTGCCAGTAGGAGTTTACCTGTTCGGAATAAATATTCTTTCAAAAAAACCGACCGGATACTCGGACACGCAACTGATAGAAAAAAGGGAATATGAAAAGTACAAGAATATAATTGTAAAAGCGGGAAATTCCGAGCTGTACATTGACCCGGCAATAATAGCACTGTTCATTTTTATGGTATTTTTGATAATCTCTCTTGTGCCGATTATAATGTATTCCGTTGGAGCAGACTTCAGTTTTCTTGGGGCTAAGTTCGTTGACTTCAGGCAGCAGAACGGAGGCTTCTGCAGTCTTGAACAAACTTGCTATGGGCCTTTTGGATCAGGCGCCGTTTTGCTGTCCCTTTTCCTTCCGCTTGGGCTCGCACTGGCGCTCTCACTGTACTTTGGAATAAGGTCCAGAAAGCTGACAAAGATAAATGAGGAAACTCAAAAGCTGGAGCTGGAATTTTCGGGAAGCCTGTTCCAGCTGGGCAACAGAATAGGTGACGGAGTCCCTGTTGAACTTGCCTTCGGCGATGTGGCAGGAAACATGCACGGCACTCCCACAGGAAATTTCTTTCAGTTAGTGTCAAGCAATATTCAAAAATTTGGAGCAGATGTAAAAAGGGCTATTTTCGACAAAAACATCGGTGCGATTGCAAAGTACCCTTCAAACCTGATTGAAAGCTCAATGAAAGTTTTGTTGGAAAGTTCAAGGAAAGGTCCTCAGGTGGTTTCAAAATCCTTGACTTCAATATCAGCGTACTTCGAAAGGATCCATCAGGTAAATGAAAGGCTGAAGGATTTGCTGTCAGAAACCCTTTCATCAATGAAGTCACAGATATCCTTCCTGACTCCGATAATAGCAGGCATTGTCGTTGGAATATCTACTATGATAGTTACAATTCTGGGAAGATTGTCATTGCTCCTCCTGGAATCGACAAGCCAAGGCGGCGAAGCGAGCCTGGGTGGGCTTGAAGGCCTCACTGGATTGTTTGAGATACCAAGCATAATTCCAAGCTACTTTCTTCAGCTTGTGATAGGGATTTATGTGATAGAGATTGTGGTCATCCTGACAGCGCTGGCAAACAGCATAGAATCAGGAAACAAAATATCCGCGGAAAATAAGATAAGCAAAAATTTATTATCTTCAGGAATATTGTACTTCATAATTTCGTTGTTTGTGACATTAATATTTACGCTGCTTGCAACAAACATCCAACTGGGCTAAAATGAAAAAGGCAATCGCAACAACAGAGCTTATATTAATAGCAATCACAATAATCCTTATAGTGATAGTTTATGTGATAATAACAAATGGGCTGAAAAATGTTTTGGGATAAAAGAGGGGATTTTAAGTATGGAACATTGGCGAAGATTATCTTGGTTCTGATAATTGGGGTTATAATAATCTACTCAACTTCGCTGATTACAGGAGGCTCTAAAAGAGGGGTCGACATTTCTGCATGCAGGTCCTGGACTGTGTTTCAAAGCTCTGTAAAAGATCCTGCTCTTGGGGTGCCTCTGGTAAATTTTAAGAATCCATGCGTAACATTTAGGGATACTGCTGAAGGAAGCAGATTTGAAGTCTATGAAGTTTTGGCAAATGCTATGCATGACACATGGAGGATGTACAGTGAGGGCAAGGTGGATTTCTTTACAGACAGGGGCCTCGGAGGCACAAGTTGTTTTATTGGGAGCGAAAT
>Ga0209541_10005763_pt1 | contig 21474 bp, 15 predicted proteins | sample RifCSPlowO2_01_FD_184027 | JGI IMG/M metagenome (GOLD analysis project Ga0209541, IMG submission 184027) | Groundwater microbial communities from Rifle, Colorado - Rifle CSP2_plank lowO2_0.1 (SPAdes) (version 2) | ecosystem: Environmental > Aquatic > Deep subsurface > Groundwater | place...
ATTCCAATCAAATTTAAATGCAGCTTGCTTCCATTGCCCATCAACGCAGCGGTAATCTCTGCCATCAGCAACGTGTTCTGCTATCGTCGATAACCTAGCCATTGGTTTTACACAAGCATATCCATTCCAACAATGATTATCTGGGCAGCAGGCTACTCCTGATCGAGCGTCAAAGTTCTCTAATATTTCCTGAGTCTGGTATGCATATTCAGCAGGACCTAGTTCATCAATTAACTGTAGCATAGGTTTCTCTACTTCACAGGCGCCAGAGAATTCTACAATGACATATGAAGCATCGCCAGTTGGAAACTGCGGCAACTCTGCCATTTCACTATTTCCATCATTGTCGACCAAGAAAACTTTGGCATTGCATTCTTGAGCTTGGCTTAAGTGCAAATTTACATTTTGAGAAACTGCTATTCGCTCTGAGCGTAATTTTTCATTATTTCCTAACACCACTTTATTTCCTTGTGGAAGACTTTCTTGAGTATACCCTTCTTCAGCTTTTACAAAAGAACCATCAGGCTTGATGATATCCCAATACGGGATCTGGTTGGCTGCTCCTAAAGTCACAAATTCAGCATTAGCAAGAAAGTTTCTTGCCGGCAAAACCGAAGTAGTATGATTCCTTTTATTAGCTGGAATTGGGATAGTCTTGCTCTCTAGTTGTAAGTTTAGCTGCTGGTAATATTCAGAGATAGTTTGATCTTCTGTCGGATCAGGCAGATCAACAGTATTATACCCTACATATTTTATTTCTTCATCGCTCCAGGAATTGATAGCAGTATATCGATCCTTAGGATCATCAGGGGGTTGCACGATCACTGACGGAGAACAGAACATGCCGTCAATTACTGAGCAGGAATTTTTTGGGGTCAGATGACTCTGCAGGAAGCTAGCGGCATTACAACCGTAGAATCCGGAATCTTCTTCATCGCCCTCGTTATAGAAAAGAACTTGTTTTGCTATCTTTCGTGCTTTAACATTACCATATACTTCGAAGTGCTTATTTGCTGGAGTGATCAACTCTTCCTCTAATGACCCAGTAACAAAATATAACTCATACAAGTTTGGATTAGTGTTAACTATACCATAGGGTGGATTTCCAGGAAGCGGGAATAAACATTCGTGCTCTTTGCAGGAGAAGGTCTTTTTATCAGTATTTGGTTTAGAGATAGGAATGGGTTCAGAAGGAAAATAAGTATCTGGCTTTAGAGAAGCTACGATCGCAATTGGACGATTCCAGACTCGTTCAGTCTCATCTTCACCTAGATAGATAGCCGGCCCTTCGAGATAAGTGTTTCCAAATAAATCCTTCTTTTCCGTTTTAACAAGGTCTGTATCAAGATATTCATGAGTAATCATATCATAAAAATCAACCTCTATTTTATCAGTGCTTATATCCTTAAACCATAATTCTGTTTGGCGATGAAGAGAAAATTGATTGCGGAGGGTGAAATTACAAAGCACAACAAAGGTATGTTCTGGATCGAGAGTTATTGGATTGGTTGTACAATCCGGACTTTGGGAGATGTAATCTTCTGGCACTAAATCTTCTTCGGCAACAAATTTCTTTTCTGCCTCAGATGTTGCTAATCTCCTGAAATTAAGCTTCAGCGCATCAAGAACAAGAGGCGTATATTCAAATGTCTTTTTTTCTTCAGTAGAACTAACCTCAAACTCGACATTCATGATCGTCTCGCCAGAAGCGATTGGCTGTGAATTCCAACACCCATAACGATTAAATTCGCTTTGCTCTCCTTCTGCTAATTCAGTTGTAGCAGCTACTTCTACACTTCTGCCAGAATAATATTCGTTTGCGGCATTACCGCAGCAGTTGGCAGTTGTATCATCAAGCTCCTCATCACTGCCTAACCAAGCGTTAGGCCCATACAAATTAGTACAAAGAGCTGCTCCATTTATCTCTGCATCGGGATCGCCAAAATCGGCATCTTCCAGCCAGGAGGACGATCCTTCTTTTACCGCGTCTTGTCCAGAACACAGGGGATTCACTCCTTCCTTGCTGAGATAAATATCTTTCACTTGTATGGTATTCACTTCTGCACCAAGACTCGTACTCGTCCCAATCTCAAAGGACTTTACTGCTTTATAATCTCCTATGGGTACTTTAATATGCATAAAACTGTCTTTGCTAAATAGTAAGCCATTCTGCACATACCCGAGAACTTCTCCATCGAAATAAAGCTCATTTCCTGGACCATAAATTTTCAGATTTACGCCGGCAGGAAGATTTAACTCTTCACCCACAAAATGTACCATGAAATTAAAATAATCGTAATCAGAAAAATCTAAATAATGATAATCATCGTAAAATTTCTTATACCATTTTGAGTAAAAATCAATCAATTTTCCTTCTCTATAAGGTACAATGTCGTTCTCATCTGCATCTATATCTGGGGTTTCGTCTTTCACTAACGGCAAGGAAAATAATCCTTCACCCTCATACCGGCCCTTAATCCCGAAGTTTCTTCTATTATTCTGCGTATCAGTACATTCGGCTAAACTCCATCTGTTTCCCTCATCATAACAATAAAATCGATGTGTTTTTTTAAAATCATCTTCGCGATCAGACCCTTCTTGTGGAGCAGGCTCTGGCACTGATTCCGGCGATCCTTCCTTGCACACAAACCAGTCGTCGTTATTAGAAACAGCATCAAACGGCTCTTCTCCCGGCTTGCGTAAAGTTACAATCTGGAATTTAGTCTGAGCCAGCCGTGCATTCAACCAACACCAATTATCCCCGCATTCCTTAACGTCCTGCTCAAATTCGTCAAGGTTGTTTTCCAATAATTTGCCTACCCAATTCTCACCATTCACATCAGCTTCCGTTCCGACTAAATTCTTGTTGAGGCAGATATAATTCCCTTCCTGATTTGATCCAGTTTTACCAAGATCATTCACACCGCCATAACCGCAACAGTAACTTCCATCTTCATCAGTGTCAATCCAAGAGAAAGATTCTCCATAGATGTTGTAACCAGAGGCTGAAAGAGCAGTTTCCGCTGGAAAGTCACACTCTTCCCCTTCGTCGAAATCGGGACAATCTTCATGCTCTTCGCAGGAAACATCTTTATTGATACTACAAGTCCCTTCTTCTTCTGTCGCTTCTTCGCCAACAAATACTGGCGCTTGTTCACATGCTGCTTGGTTTTCATGACAGCTATCGGGAGTTTTTTCATCATCCACATTTACATCAAAAGTAAGATCCTCTCCGCCGCAATCGTTATTCAAATTATCTCCGCACACTTCTGCGGCTCCTGGATTGATGCATATTGCACATTGGGAATAACGCTGGGGATTTTCAAGGCATAAATCTCTCGCATCCTCGCGTACTTGCTCGATACTTTTTCCCACCGAGCTAACTTCTGCTTCCTCTTCCAAATCTTCTATAGTTGGACATTCTAATCCAATTGGGTCTTTTTGTGGATCATCTTGACAGTCGCCATCACTCGTTGAAAACCCATCCCGATCTAGATCAGAATCACGTTGTTCCCATTGATACGCAGGAACTCGTGTTTCTTCAAATGTACACTCATATAGATAATTTAAAGCTCCTTCACCGAAAATAGTAAGGCCTTCATTCAATTCATAACAGGGGTACCAAATATGATCGAGAGCACAAACATAAGACTGGTAAGCAGAAGGGCTTATCCTGGCAACGCCGTTATGACAATCGGCTGACTGTATATTTTCATTATCACCATCACCACCCTTTAAAGAATTAACATCATAAGACCATTCCCAGCCGGTGGGGCTTCCTACTGGGTCGCAATCTATATCATCTGGTTCCCATGCATCTGCTGCAACAATATATTGGTTATAAGTCTTGTAATTATGATCAACAATATATCCTGCCAAAACAAAAGCAACCGAAAGATCGTCATAGGCGCCAGGATCAAGGTTTGCCATGGCAATAGGACAAACATTAATCCCTAAATGGACTGAATTTACTAAATAATTAATACCATTAGGAACTATTTCGGCACTACACTCACTTTCACCCAATGCATCTGGTAAAAGATCAAAATCAACGCCATGGCAGTTAGGACCAGAATCATCGTACGGGTCGCCAGTACCCCCTAAAAATGTAACTCCTCCGCTAATTGTTGGTTGATCTTCTTGGGTCGAACCATCATCCTCCTCAGTAACCCCACTAAAACTCAACAAAATAATTAGAACTAGTACTGTCGCTAACCCTCTTTTTTTCAACATCATACTCTAAGGGTAAAACAATCCTTTTCTACTTATAAATGTTTTTGACTCTTACCGAGCTGATTCTTTTACTCAATCTAAAAAATCATCGCAAGTGCCGCCTAGATATGCATCACATGGTTCTTGCAAAACGCATTCTTTCCAAGAATCCGGATAATTTTCAGTTGTGCAAACATCTATACAACCTTGTTCGGTCCCATTTTTCTTTGGATCGCAGGCATAAAAACGCCCGCAAGCCTGAGAACAGTACTCTGTTTCATTTTGCGATCCGCTTCCATAATTAAAATTATTAACTACATCCGGTTCTCCGCAAGCACTCAACGCTGTTCCTAAAACCAACATTCTTCCTTTATTCTTGACATTCTTCATTACATCTGATAGTTCCATTTTTGTGACCTCTTCCAATTATGTAACTACTCTAAAATGACTATTTATTTATAAAACTTATGCCAGAATTTTAAGATGGTGCCCTTATAATTCAATACCTTCCTTAACCGCTTCTTGAACGATAGTTATTTGTTTCTTTAATTTGCTGAATTCTTTGGGGGTATAACACAAAAAATCAACCGGATAATGGATATCCCAATAATTGTACATCTTAGCACCACGTTCAACAAAATCAAGTTTCTTAAACTTAGGACTTACCAAAATCAAATCTACATCGCTGTATCTACTAGCTTTTCCCCTTGCGCGGGAACCAAAAAAAATAACCTTTTCTAATTTAAAGTCTTTATCCACTTTTTTCCTAAAAGATTTCAATTCTTTAATTAAAGCTTTTTTTTTATCCATTTTAGTAAATCCTGATAAAAATTTATTTAAACCTTTCCTGTCAAACTGGAATTCTATTTCCAGTAATCTTTTCAATATCTTAACTAGAAACTACTTAAAAATGGAGAATATAAAAAAAGATTAAAATAAAAACTTAGCAAGCCTTACTCCATCCAGCATAACAATAACAAAGCCGAACTTCTTCCAGGTTACAATTTGCGCTGTAAACGCAATCCGTAAATCCCGGAATTTGCGGCAAATTAGTCTCATGGCAAGCTTTAATAGCATCCTTTTCTTCTTCATTGTATCCTGGGCAAGAAGCAAGATAATCGCTAATTATATCCTCGCAGGTAAAAGAACCGTTAGGACCGCTTCCGTTTACAATGGTGTAATTGTCCGGCGCATCTGCGCAAGCGCTTACATAAGTACTTACGCTTAACACTGTTCCTAAAACTAACATTCTTCCTTTATTCTTGACATTCTTCATTACATCTGATAGTTCCATTTTGTGACCTCTGTTACATGTAACTACTAAAAAAGGACAATTATTTATAAATCTTCCTTTAGAGAATTTTGAAAAACTATAAATGAAGAAACTACTTCATTTATGTGCCAATAAAGTCGTTGCTTTATTGAGCACTATTCAAAATTATCTTAGAGACTTTGGAATGGTCGAGATTTTGCCCATAAACAAGTAACAAAATTGGCAAAATCCCTATTTTTCAAAGTTCTCTTTATAATCCTAAAATCCTGCCAAAAGCCTGTAAATCCTTGGCTGAGCGCATTCCCTCACCAGATTCTGCAAAACTGCACAACATTATCTGAACCTTATACTTTTTACACAATTTTACATTAAACTTAATCCTTGCCAAGAACTTTTTCCTGTCTTGAGAATTCAAAATATCGGCAAAAGAAATCGCTAAAATCTTATTTTTCTCAGCAGCAATGGTGCATAATACTTGGTCCAATCCACCGCGGACAAAATGGGTGCTATCTTTAGGATGAATAGTTTCCATGCCGTAGACTATATCAATACTCGTTCTCTCTAATACAAAACGCAACATTTCTTCAGAATCGGCCTTGAATATAGTTTTCAGTTTCTTATTCTTAGCCTGCCCTATTTCTTTCAAAAATTCTGTGGCGGTTTTACTTTTAAGGATGACAAATTCACTGTCCAAGAAATTGACCTCAGTAAATCCTAATTCTGCAGCCAGTTTCTCTATTTCTGCGCTCCTCTTCATAAAAACATAATCTTCCATGCGACAGAAAATAACCACCAAATTTATAAAATATCTCTAAAATCAATTACTAACTAAACTGTGCCTTACTTAGAGACTCAGAGAGGTAAGAATGAACATCCAAGCATTTAACGAACGAGACCAAACTACCACTAAAGTTGAATTTGAAGGGAGCAAAGTTAAAGACCTTCTACACTATTTAAAATTGAGTCCCGAATCCTTCTTAGTGGTCCGTAACCATGAAGTTATTACTGAAGAAGAAACGCTTCAGGATCAAGACAAGATAGAACTTCTTAGCGTTATTTCCGGAGGCTAAGATGCAATGCAATAAATGTCAAAACCACGCTGTAATTACTCTCCAACACGGTAACCTCTGTAAAAATCATTTCATTGACTATTTTGAAGACAAAGTCTTCAAGACTATCAACAAATATCAGCTGATCGGCAGAGATGAAAAGTTATGTGTCGCCGTTTCCGGAGGGAAGGATTCCCTTACAGTACTTTATCTCACTAAAAAATATCTGGAAAAGAATAATATCCCTACCAGCAACCTTGTAGCTCTTGCCGTAGATGAGGGTATAGATCAATACCGGGAAAAAACACTTATCGATCTCAAGAAATTCTGTGCAGAACACCAGGTTCCCTTGACCGTGGTTTCTTTCGAGCAAGAACTAGGAAAAACACTTGACCAAGCCTATCCTATCATCAATAAAGATGCTCAGAAAAAACCCTGCAACGTCTGCGGGGTCTGGCGAAGATATTTGCTTAACAAGCACGCCAAAAAGTTGGGAGCAGATAAAGTTATCACCGGACATAATCTCGACGATGAAGCGCAGGCAATTATCATGAATATTTTCAAAGCCAATACTGCGCTGGCCGCCCGGCTCGGGCCAATCTCAGGAGTTCAAGAACACGATTTATTTATCCAAAGAGTAAAACCGCTGTACTTCTGTGCAGAAAAAGAAGTCCGCCTCTACACCTTGCTTAAACAGTTTCAAATTAAATTCACCGAATGCCCTTACTCTAAAGAAGGGTATCGCCATCACATCCAGGAAATGCTCAACGAATTTGAACATAAATACAAAGGAACAAAGCAAGGAATTGTCAATTCCTTCTTGGCTATGCTTCCCTTACTTCAAAATCAGGAAAAGGAAGCGCCACAAACAATTCAGCAGTGCAGCAGATGTCAGGAAGCATCAAACAAAGAGGTCTGCAACGCTTGCCTGATGAAGGAGACTATTCAAAATGCATAATTCAGAAAAGAATCATCCAAGGTACTCACGGCAGATTCTACTTCAGGAAATAGGCAGAGATGGACAGGAAATATTGCAGAATAAGAAAGTTGCTATCGTAGGAGTTGGTGCGCTTGGAACAGTCGCTGCAGAGCTACTTGCCAGAGCGGGAGCGGGCTCTTTAATTCTCATTGATAGAGACGTAGTAGAAAAATCAAATCTGCAACGACAGACTCTCTTCGACGAGAAAAGTGTCGGAGAAAATAAAGCAACTGCTGCAGAAAAAAGAATCAAAGAGATAAATTCAGAAATAAGAGTAGAAGTTCATTCCATTCATCTTAATCCCCAGAATATAGGTCTATTACAAAGTGCAGACCTGGTTCTCGACTGCACAGATAATCTTCAAACCAGATTTCTTATCAATGATTATTGCAGAAAAGAAAAGAAAATATGGATTTATGCCGCTGCAATCAAAACCTCGGGATATGTCATGCCAGTATTTCACAACGGGCCTTGCTTGCAATGCTTCTTGTCCGAGAGCAGCCAGGAAACCTGCGATACTGTGGGAGTGCTAAACACCATTACTGTCTCTATCGCTTCATTACAAGCAACGATAGCCTTGAAGATTCTGCTGGGTAAAGAAGTTGAGTCAGTATTGCATCATTACGATATTTGGAACCAGAATTTCAGGAAACTAAACATCAAACAAAAGGAGAACTGCCCCAGTTGTGCAGGAAATTTTGTCTATTTAGAGAAAAAAGAAACGTCAAAGTACATCCGCTTCTGCTCTACCGGAAAATATCAGGTCCTGGGACCAAAAGTTGATCTGCCAGAGATAAAAGAACGCTGGGAAAAAGTAGGCGATGTGGTTGGAGATGGTTCTTCGTTACAGTTCCAAAATATTACCTTATTCAACGACGGCAGAGCGCTGATTAATGCCCAATCAGTAGAAGAGGCAGAAGCGATTTATTCGAAGTTAGTTGGTAATTGATGCCTCTATTCCGCGAGCAGCACCATATTGAATTCCAGTAAGACCACTAACACAAACAATGTTGAATCTGTCTTCATTAAAGCTGAGCCATATTGCTTTTTTGGGGCGTTCTCTTCTTTCCCTTATATTGGGCAGCCATAAATACGGTTTCCTTCCGCTTGCTCGCTGCATTATATCTAATGCTTGCTGTGCATCATAATGAAATAATTCTTCTTCAAGTGATTTCCGCCAAGTGGGGTCTTTTACTAGATTATCTAAATAGTTAGTAGGAAGTTCATGGCGATTATCTACCTCGGGAAAATTACTCTTACTAAAATTTATTTTTCCTGCACATAACATGTTGAAATAAATCTCCTCAAGAATTTTATTTAAAGCGGGAATGTTTTGTTCGTTCATTAGTTGATTGAAAGTTATGATATATTCCCCTACAGTTGGAAGGCGTTTTCCCATTTTAGTTAAATCTTTTTCCCAGTTTTGTTGATTTTCAATTCTATAATTACCATTGGGATCATAAACTGCTTCACCATCTAAAACAAGATTATTGCGGACGGGGATTGGTTCAATCATACTATCTTTTTCATATCATTATTTATAAAACTTCACTAGAAAAACACAATTAACACAAACTCCTAAACCACTTCAACTGCTCTTCTATCTGTTTCTTAGAATAGGCAACTAATGGTTTCATTACCATCAAATTATTTTTCCGCTTCGTCTCCTCACCGAGAACTTGCCCATTCACCAAAATTGAAATTTCTTTCTTAGTCGCTAATCCTTCCAGTTCTGGAAAATCCTTAACCAGATGCAATTTCAATTCAGCCGGACTAAAGGCCTGCAATACAGAAATATCCTTCTCAGCCAAAGCCACCGGAAACACGCTACAGCCTCGTTTCATAAACAATAATCCTGCCAATAGATCAGCCTCATCCTCAACCAATAACACCGCTTTTCCTTCCACGCCGGTAGGCAGCCCGCCCCCGCAAATTATTGTCTCAAAAAACAGATATGCGCCTTCCTGATTGATCTCTATCTCTAAAATGACCTCTGGTGAAGCCGGAGAAAACAATAACGGCGTTTTTTGCTCAATATAGGTGCCTACCATCCTATTGAACTCCGGAGAGATGATAGGGAATGATTTGTCTGAACGTTTGGTAATAACTTTAAATGTCCCTGTTTTGCCCTGCAATAATTCAACTGCCTTATGCTGTATTTTATCCACATTTTTTTCCACATGAACCGCAGGGGAATAGGAAGTTAGTCCGAACACCCGGCGTAATACCAGATGCTCGGGAAAGTATCCTAGTAATAGTCGGCCCTGGCTCTTGATAATTTGAGGTCTAGAAACGCCGGCGCGGGTAGCCATTTTACGCACATTTTCTACTAATTTACGCTCAAAGATGCCTTTATTTTTACCTTTGAGAAAGATCTCTCCGTACCGTAACAATATAGTATCGTAAGTCATAGTTTAGTGCCTATCTTTTCCATTTAAATGCTTTAAAAAACTTCCCTCGGTAAACCCCTTGATTTCGGGTGGAGCAGAAATTCTCTATTTATAAAGGCAATATTTAAATACTCCACCCCTATTTATAAGTCAATTAAAAATTTGGAGGGGCAGTTAAAATGGCAAAAAAAAGTTCTAAAATAACTTCTAAAAAGGAAATAACCATCGTAAACATCGTTATTTCCAGCAGTCTTGAAAAGGATATTCCCTTAGAAAAAATGGCTGCTACCCTGCCTAACACCGAATATAACCCCGAACAGTTTCCAGGATTAGTATTGCGTATTAAAGATCCTAAGACCTCTGCTCTTATCTTCTCAAGTGGAAAAATTGTCTGTACTGGTGCGAGAACCATGGAACAAGTAGATTTGAGCATCCAAAGTATCATCAAGAGCCTTAAGAAATTAAACATTCACGTTACTATCAAACCGAAAATTACTGTCCAAAATATTGTTGCTTCCGGAAGCATTGGCATGGCCCTAAACCTGAATGTGTTAGGTTTAAAACTGCCTAACACAGAATATGAGCCTGAACAGTTCCCTGGCTTAGTGCATAAGCTGAAAGGAACTAATGCAACTTTCCTGCTGTTTAGCAACGGGAAAATTGTCTGTACCGGCACTAAGACAGAACAGCAGGTGAACGAAGCGACCGACTTACTGATCGAAAGACTCAAAAAAGTCCTGGAAAAGCCATAAAGACTCACATAAATCTTTAAATAGTGTCCTTTTATTTTTATTATATAGAGTATTTTATGTATAGCAAATGTGTTAAATGTTCGTACATTTATCCACACATTTGCTTATTACTAATTGTGAACAAATGTACGAAAATAATTCACAATTACTATAGCAGTGAGCAATAAAGTAGGGGGTATTTAGGGGACAATGGAAGTTGACGAACAAATTAAGATCTTCCGAGAGTTTATCGAACAAAATTATTATCCGCAACTTCTAGAAGCAGTTCGTAAAGGAGAATCCTCTCTTGTTTTAGATTTTTCAGAGCTGGTTAAATTCAACACTGAAATTGCAGAAGAAATTCTTGAAAGCCCAGAAGAGCTTTTGAAAGCAGCCGAAATAGCCACAAAAGAGTTTGATCTTCCTAAAAAGATAAATAAGTTTAACCTTCGCTTGATAAATTTACCCGAATCACAAAAAGTCTTAATCAGTGAAATCCGTAGTAAGCACTTAAATAAATTTATTTGGTTGGATGGAATTGTTAGAAACAAAACCAACGTAAGGCCGCACGTAACCGCTGCAAAATTTGAATGTCCTTCTTGTGGAAATATTCTTACTGTCCTGCAATTAGATCAGAAATATAAAGAACCCACCCGCTGCGGTTGCGGGCGCAAAGGCAAATTCAAGGAAATTTCTAAAGAGCTAGTAGATGGACAGGGGTTAGTATTAGAAGAAGCCCCAGATGAACTAGATGGCACTCAGCCAAAAAGGATTAATGTTTTCTTGAAAGATGATTTGGTTTCACCTTTAACTGAACGAAAAAGTAGCCCCGGCTCGAGAGTAAAATTAGTTGGATGGGCAACTGAAGTTCCTATAACTCTCCGCACCGGAGGGCAAGCTACCAAATACGAACTTATAATAGAAGCCAATTCGGTAGAAGCTCTACAAGACGATACTATAAACATGCAAATCTCTGAAAAAGATATGGAAGAGATTGTAAAAATTGCTAAATCTCCCGATCCATTAAATCTCCTTGCTGAAAGTCTTGCTCCTTCCATTTATGGTCATGAAAAAATAAAAGAAGCCATTATCCTTCAGCTGGCCGGGGGTTGCAGAAAAGTTCGCCCAGACGGAGTTGTTACGAGGGGAGACATGCATATGCTGCTTATCGGAGATCCTGGATCAGGAAAATCTCAGCTCTTGAAGAGAATTGCCCAAATTGCTCCAAAGGCAAGATTTACCAGCGGAAAGGGCGCGACTGGAGCAGGATTAACTGCATCGGTAGTCAAAGATGAATTTCTCGGGGGCTGGTCCTTAGAAGCAGGTACCCTCGTTTTGGCCAATAGGGGTTTTGCCATCATTGACGAAATGGATAAAATGGGGAAAGAAGATACTGCCGCTCTGCACGAAGCCTTAGAGCAGCAAACTATCAGCATTGCTAAAGCCAATATTCAGGCTACTCTACGTTGTGAAACTACGGTCTTAGCGGCTGCAAACCCCAAATTCGGCCGCTTTGATCCTTATGATCTTATTGCAAATCAAATCAATTTACCGCCCACCCTTATTAATAGATTCGACTTGATTTTTCCAGTAAAAGACTTACCTAATCGAGAGAAAGATGAAACTGCTGCTTCGTTTATCCTTGACTTCCATAAAGACCCGTCTAAAGCAGTAGGTAAGATTTCTACTCAACTTATGAAAAAATATTTTTCTTATATACGCAACAAAATCAATCCAAAAATGAGTGATGCCGCTATAGAAGAAATTAAAGAATATTATGTTTCCATGCGTAGTTCCGGAAGCGTTGAACAAGGCGGAATGAAAAGCATCCCTATTACTGCTAGACAGCTCGAAGCTTTAGTACGGCTCTCCGAAGCGGCAGCAAAAATTCGTATCGCCAAAACAGTGACAAAGAAAGATGCACAAAAAGCAATCGAATTAATTGATTATTGCCTTAATCAAATTGCTAAAGATACAGAGACCGGGAGAATAGATATCGATCGCTTGGGTGGAAGCAAACTTACTATAACTCAAAGAAGTAGTATTAGCATGGTAAAAGAAATAATTAGTGCTTTAGAAGAACAGCTGAATGTAAAAGCTATTCCAGTAGAAAACATTGTCGAAGCGGCCAAGGAGAAGAATGTCTCTCCAGAGAAAGTCGAAGAAACTTTGGAAAAATTACGTCGTTCTGGCGATATATTCGAACCAAAAAAGGGTTTTATCCAAAGATTATAAAAGTTGATAGGCTAAAATGGAACCAGAAGCAAAAACATTTAATCGACAGCCAGCGATAAAAATTACTATTAAAGAGCTTGAAAGTAGTGAATATTTTGAAGAACAAAGCCAAAATCCAAACCACCTTATAACCCCTGAAGGTAAAAAAGTATATCGTATTAATCTCCTCGCGACTGTTGTACACAAGGAGTTTCGAGGCAGCATGAGTAATTTACTTATTGACGACGGAACCGGCAAAATTACGCTAAGATTTTTTGAAGAAAATAGAAGCGCTCTTAATTTAGAAGTTGGTGATGTTGTTCTTGTGGTAGGGAAAGCTCGCCGTTATAATCAAGAAAAATATGTCTTTCCTGAAATTGTAAAAAAAGTGAATTCTTTATGGTTGAAATTGCGTTCACAAGAATTACAAATAAAACCTAAAATTGAGCACGAAAATATTACTTTAGACAAACTTGAGCCGGAGAAGAAAATTGAAAATAAAGATGAAAACAATGTAGAAGAAATAGAAGAGAATGATCCTTTGCTGCCATATCAAAAATTAAGCAAACTAATTTCTGAATTAGATCGAGGAGAGGGTGTTCTCATCGAAGAAATTCTAGAAAAATCTCCCTTAGAAAAAACCGAAGAGTTATTAGAAAAGATGCTTGAAAATGGAGACATTTTTCAGAATATGCCTGGAAAAGTCCGCGTTCTCTGAATAGCACAATTATTCTCAATAAAATAGTAAAGGAGTTATATATACCTCTACTATTCCTCCAATCAATAAAAGACCTAAACTGATTAACACCAAGTCTAAAATATCTGTCACTACGCTGTCATAATTCATGTCTTTTCGCACTACCGCCATAGACAAGATGCCTCCTGCCAGAGCCATAACAAAGTAAGCTGTAATTTCTAGAATTCCGTGAGTCATATATTTAAAAAAGCTAAACGTCGCAGCGTGGAAATAAGAAGCCAACCAGCTCGCTCCAATCAGGGAAGCGGTATCTGCTATCTTCGTTTTTATCAAACTACCTATGGCCGTTGCAATTACTGAAGCATTCCAAGTTAAAATAAAAATTGCTCCAGTTCCGTACAGTAAAGAAAAAATTAAACAAAAGAATAGCACTTTAAGATTATTTATTAAAATCTTAAAAAAAATGTCTAGTTTAGTGATATTACCTGTTATATTATCCTGGACGACAATCCCTTCGATGCTGCTCCCACGCACATAATTATTCACGTTAGTTATGGCTTCGTGTTGATAATTAAATACCACCCCGACTATTTCCTCTGGCAAGACCACATATAAGGTCGCTAAAGCTGTAGTTATTCCTAAAAAGAGGAATAACAGAAAAACAACCACTTTAGCGTGTTCTTGTAATAACTTCCATTCGCCTTGATATTTCAAATCTAATTCTTCTTCGCTTTTGATAGTAGTGTAAAGCATAGGAATAACCGCCATAACCACCAGAAAGACCGTAAGTAACCCTGCTGCTTCCCTGAAAACAAGATAAGACAAGGATAATGAAATAATCGAATAAATAAAACCAGCAAAAAACATCTCCCAAGGTTTCTTTTTTAGCACAAAGGGATTAAATATTGACTCTAAAACCATACTTTTACTGAGCCTATAATGTATATAAACATTCCGAAAAGGATAAGCTGAGCTGAAATACATAATAATCGGTCCCACCCCCTTACTTCGCATGGAAAGTCGTAAAAAACAAAAAAAGAGATAATCTAACCTTAAATGAAGGATGAAGCTCTTAGAAAAGTTAAACTTAATTTTAAAAAAGCTATTTCTCGTAGAAACTTTTTTCGTTTAGTTCTACCTCCATCCATCCACGTTAAAAATGTTTTTTCTTGTTAAATGCAATTCTTATTTCTTCCTTAGAAGGTTAAAGTACATGAAAAGTTTCTGTTAGTCTTTTTAAATGAAGTTTGTATACTTATTCTTATTTTAGGTTTTCTTATTTATCTTTTTATAATATAACTATTATATTAATCTTATATTAATCTTATTATATATTATTTTCAATATAGAAAATAAATAATCAATAATAATCAAATAATCATTAAAAATTGCATTTAACACTATTAAAAGATTTTCACAGAGAGATTGTTTGTAGATCAAGAATAATGACTTATGGTTGGGCTTTCTGCTTTCGATGCATAAATATTTATAATACTTCCACTTGTAATCTAGGTTAAGAGATATATTTATTGAACTATATCTCTTAACTTCAAATAGTTTATTAATCTCTCAGAAAAGTAGGATAACATCTTCAAATTACACTTATTCCATAGGAAATAAAGGGGTCAGGGCATGCAGATAAAAAACTTTTTCGAGAATTATATTAAAAAAGAATCAATCTTTGTCGATAAGAAGACGCTTTTGCCTTCTTACATGCCGGAAGAAATACTCTTTCGGGAAGAACAATTGCAAGAAGTAGCTAATATTTTAGCTCCAGCTTTACGCCTAGAAAAACCCTCTAATTTGTTTATTTACGGAAAAACAGGTACGGGAAAGACCATTTCGGTACGTTTTATCCTTTCTTCTATGAATAAAGTAGCAATTCAAAGCAATTTACCTCTGAAATGCATTTATATCAATTGTAAGCTTAAAAAAGTAGCTGACACTGAATATAGGCTTATAGCGCAGCTTAGTAAAGAATTTGGACAGGAATTGCCGCCTACTGGCTTACCTACTGATGAAGTTTATAACATCTTTTACAAGCTTTTGGATCAACAAAAACAAATGGTCTTATTGGTTTTAGATGAAATAGACCACTTAACGAAGAAAATAGGCGACGAAATACTATATAATTTAACTCGAATCAATGTCGAGCTCCAGAAATCGCAAATTTGTTTAATCGGAATTTCTAACAATCTCATTTTTGCTGAAAATCTCGATCCGCGTGTAAAAAGCAGCCTATCCGAAGAGGAACTTATCTTTTCACCTTATAACGCCCTGCAGATTCAAGATATTTTACGAAAAAGAGCAGATAAGGCTTTTAGAGAAGGAATTGTTCAGGCGGGCGTAATAGAAAAATGTGCTGCGTATTCAGCCCGAGATCACGGCGACATTCGTAGAGCTATAGATCTATTACGGATTGCGGGAGAGACAGCAGAACGCAGCGGTTCTTCAATCATAGAGATCAACCATCTCGACGAAGCAGAGAAAAAGATAGAAGCAGACAAAATTCTTGATGCGGCCGTAAATCAACCCAAACAATTCCAGTCGGTGTTATATGCAATCCTTTTATTGGCGCCGCAGAAAAAAAGTTTTTTTACCGGAGAAATTTATGATGTTTATAGCAATCTCTGTCGCCAGACAAAACTAAACGTCCTTACTCAAAGAAGGATATCTGATGTTCTAGCCGAATTCGATATGTTGGGAGTTATAAACGCTAAAATAATTTCTAAAGGGAGGTATGGTCGAACCAGGGACGTTTCTCTTTCTTTAGATGAAAACCTCATCTTAAAATTAAAAACCGTCTTAGAAAAATCTCTGCAATTAAGTTAATCCCAATGGAAGACAAAAAAAAAGTTATTGAAAATTATTTTGAACAGGGCGTTTTAGTAAGCTGGGACTTCTTAAAAAAAAAAAAAGATGAATCAATTATTGATAAAATCAAACATGAAGGCGATTTAATTGTAATAAATACCGACTATGTCGAAGTGATTAGCCAGCAGCAGAGTTTAATAGACTGGTATGAGATTGACCGTTATCGTGTCGATGCGGAAAAAAATCGTGACGACGAGCTTTATCAAACCCAGCTCCAACATTTTAGGGAAGCTAGTTTGGATTTAGGAACCCCTTCTTTTAACCAGAAACAAAACCTCGTAAGCTTAGAAACTGACTTACATTTACAACACAAAAATGATGATACCACTTTCACTAGTTCCACTGCCTTCGACGATCCTTCTCCCGAGGTTCTACTAACCTCGCCAGAGATCTCCTCCCAACAAGTTGAGATAATTATTTCTTATAAGAATGAACCCCATAAGTATGAAGTGAAAGATTTTACTCTTTTGTTTCTATCTCGTTATCGCTTTTTGGAAGGCCTCTTACGAAATCGCCAGGAACTACAAAATACCTTGCCCATTTCCCGTCTTCTAACCAAGAAAGAAAAAGAAAACGTTTCCATTATAACCTTAATTGACGAAATAGGAGAAACTAAAAACGGTAATCTCATTTTAACTGTAGAGGATCTTACCGGCAAGATAAAAGTTATTATTTCTAAGAACAAAAGAGAACTTTATCAGAAAGGAAAAGACCTCGTTCACGATGAAGTAGTGGGTATAACTGGTGTTTTAGGAGACAAGATCATCTTTGCAGAAGATATTGTTTGGCCGGACGTTCCCGCCACTAATCAATTGAAAAAAGGGCCGGAAGAAGAATATGCAATCTTTTTGTCCGATATCCACGTGGGGTCAAAACTCTTTCTTAAAGAAGAATTTGATAAATTTTTACGTTGGATTAATAGTGAAGCCGGCAATCCAGCCCAAAAAGAGATCGCCAAAAAAGTAAGATATATTATCATCGCCGGAGATTTAGTTGATGGCGTTGGCATTTATCCCTCTCAATTAGAGGAGTTAGGCATCAGCGATATTGTCAATCAATATCGGGAATTTACTGAACTTATCAAAAAAATACCTCCGGACAAAAAGATAATAATCTGCCCTGGTAACCACGATGCAGTCCACTTAGCTGAACCACAATCTTCTTTTGACGAAAAATTTGCGCCCAGCCTGTTCAAAATTCCTAATGTGACTTTAGTCACTAATCCGGCTATGGTAAATATTGGGAAAACAGAAAACTTTCCCGGTTTTGATATACTATTATATCATGGTTATAGTTTCGATTATTATGTAGCTAATGTTGACTCTATTAGAAATAACGGCGGCTATCATCGTGCCGATTTAATTATAAAATTTCTACTGAAGCGCCGTCACTTAGCTCCGTCGTTTAAATCTACTCCCTATTTTCCTGGCCACAAAGAGGATCCCCTACTCATAAAAAAAATACCGGACTTCCTAATCAGCGGACACATCCATTATTCCAATGTTGCTAACTATAAGGGGATTACCACGATTTCTGGTAGCTGCTGGCAAGGAACAACTACCTTTCAAGAAAAGTTAGGTCATCAGCCTGAACCGGCTCGAGTACCAATTGTTAATCTCAAAACCAGAGAAATTAAGGTTTTGAAGTTTGGATAGTTTTATTATTTCCAAGCAATCGAGAATTGTAGGAAAAAGAGCGACATGAAAGCCTCACCACTTATACACGAATACTTTGATAAAATAGGAAGCGATATTCAGCAAGCGTATGAAGTAGCCCAAGCTGCGCGTAAAAAAGGGCTCGATCCAGAATCAACTGTTTCAATTCCTCTGGCTAAGAACATGGCTGAGCGAGTAGTCGGCCTTATCTCTGTAGTGGCTCCTCAAATAACAGATTCAAAAGTTACTGAAAGAATTGCTGAATTGGAAAAAGAATACGGCCTGCTTGATTGGAGAGTTGGTTTTAAGATTGCGGAAGAAGTGGCTCAAGAAAAACATTGTAAATTTAAAGATAAATTAGAGGCCATGGAAGTAGGAATCAGAGTAGGATTTGCGTATCTTACTCTTGGTATAGTCTCCGCTCCACTAGAAGGATTTATTGGCCTGAAAATCAAAAAGAGAAAAGACGGGAAAGAATATTTTGCTTTGCAATATGCTGGTCCTATCCGTGGGGCAGGCGGAACCGCGGCATCTACCTCCGTTATTCTGGCTGATTATGTGCGTATTAAGATGGGATATCACCCCTATGATCCAGATGAAAGAGAAATAAACCGATTTGCTATAGAAGTTCACGATTATCATGAACGCGTAACCAACTTACAATACCATCCTTCTGATGAAGAAATCAAGTTTATGGCTGCACATTTACCAGTAGAAGTAGACGGAGACCCAACCGAAGAAATTGAAGTATCAAACTATAAAGATATTCCTCGCATTGAAACTAATTATATTCGCGGAGGCATGGCCTTAGTCATGGCTGAAGGTCTTTGTCAAAAAGCAGCCAAGCTTTGGAAACGCCTTTCCAAATGGGGTAAAGACTTTGGTTTGGAATGGGAATTCATGGACGAATTTTTACAGTTGAAAGAAAAAATCCATGCTCAGCATGCTGCTGTTAAGGATAAAGACAAACCTTTAGAGACAAAAAAGACCGTCAAAGCTAACAACACCTTTATCATGGATATGGTCGCTGGACGACCTATCTTAACCTATCCCTTAGCTGTCGGCGGTTTGAGATTACGGTATGGTCGTACTCGCGTTTCTGGCTTTTCTGCAGCGGGAATGCATCCAGCTACTTTGATGGTTCTCGAAAAATATATTGCTATCGGAACGCAGCTGAAAGTGGAACGGCCGGGTAAAGGAGCTACCGTAACCATCTGCGAGACCTTGGAAGGGCCAATTGTTCGTCTTAAAGACGGGTCAGTTCTCCGACTTAATAGCGAAGAAGAAGCCCGCCAGTACAATCCCGAAATTGAAGAAATCCTTTTTTTAGGTGATATCATGTTCAATTACGGAGATTTTTCTGAAAATGGGCACTACCTTGCTCCAGCAGGCTACTGTCCAGAATGGTGGATATTAGAAGTAGAAAAATCAGTGCAGGAGAAATATGCAGGAAATATCTCAGAATGGTCAAAAGAATTAAACCTTGAAGAAGAGCGACTACAAAAATTGCTTGCTGCTCCTTTATTTGAATTTCCAACGGTTGACGAAGCAATAGTTATTAGTTCGCTTCTTAAGGTTCCTTTACATCCAGAATATACTTTTTATTGGAAACTAGCCAGTGCAGATGATATCTCGTCATTACTACAGTGGTTGAAACAAGGTAAAGTAAAAAAAGATGAAAAAGGAATTAAAAAAATAATTATACCTTATTACCAGAATCAAGAATTACATCGTAAAGGAAAAAAAATAATCGAATTTCTTGGTATCCCCCATGGTGTTATAAACAAAGAAAATATAGTTCTTGAGCGAAAAGAAGCGATAGCTCTTGCTCTCTGTCTTAACTTTGATGATCAAATTGGTCTAGAAAAAAAGGAAATGTTACTATCTGGAGAAAAAGACGGTTTAGAAGTACTAAACAAAATAAGCACTATACTTCTTCGGGATAAAGCGGGAACGTTTATCGGCGCCAGGATGGGTCGTCCAGAAAAAGCCAAGATGAGGCACCTTACTGGCAGCCCGCAAGTATTATTTCCCGTAGGAGATGAAGGAGACCGGTTAAGGAGTTTTCAATCCGCACTTGAAGCAGGTAAGGTGCAGAGTACCTTTCCAACCTTCTTTTGTACTCAGTGTAATAAGGAAATGGTCTATCGTAGTTGTGAAGAATGTGGAAAAGAGTGCGCTCAAAAATATAACTGTAATTATTGTGGCATTCTTGAAAAAGAGACTTGCCGGCATGGGAAAACCTTCCCCTACAAAAATGGCGACATAGATATACAATATTATTTTAGTAAGGCCAAGGAACGATTAGGAGAAAAACTTCATGCTGATCTGATTAAAGGCGTACGAGGGACTTCTAATAAAAATCACGTGGTTGAACATCTAGCTAAAGGAATTCTCCGCGCTAAGCACGAAGTATACGTCAATAAAGAAGGAACAACCAGATATGATTGTACTGAACTTCCCATAACCCATTTTAAACCCAAGGAAATAGGCACTTCGGTAGAAAAACTAAAAGAACTTGGATATAAGAAAGACATTCACGGGCAGGAGTTAGAAAACGACAACCAAATCTTAGAACTGAAGCCACAAGACATCATCCTTCCAGGATTTGATTCTTTGGACGAATCGGCTCCTAAAGTACTGAAGCGAGTTTCACAATTCATTGACGATCTTTTAGTGCAATTTTATGGATTAAAACCATTTTATAATCTACAAAAAGAAGAAGAATTAGCCGGTCATTTAGTCATCGCTCTTGCTCCGCACATTTCTGCAGGGTTGGTGGGAAGAATTATTGGCTCGTCACAAACCCAAGGGTTGCTAGCTCATCCCACTTTCCATGCCGGTCTTAGAAGAGATTGTTTTGACAAAGATACCTTCATTCCTTTATGTAGAAATGGGGTTTGGGAAATTAAAAAGATAGGTGAAGTGGTAGAGAAATTAAATCCAATCGATGTAGTTGATGATTACGGTACGAAGGAAGTGCAGGTAGAAGGAATAAAGACAATTGGGGCACAAAATAAAAATGTTGCAGTTAATACCCTCACAAAACATACGCCGCAATCGATGATAAAATTTACTACCAAGCTTGGTCGTACTCTTAAAGTCACTTTTAATCATAAGCAAATAGTTTACAATAAAAACCAACCTAAAGTTATACTGGTACATGAATTGAAAATAGGCGATACCGTCGGCATACCTTACAAACTAGATATTCCTAAAGTAGACCGTACAGAAATTAATCTATTCCAAGCCCTCATTAATGAGGAATGGATTATGGTCAGAGGTGTCAATGCCGTCTGTAAGGAAGCGAAAGAAAAGGCAAGAAAGCATTTTTCGAAAAGAGATTGTGATAATTATACTAGCAGAGATTCCTACCCTATTGCTTTTGTCAAAGAATTAC
>Ga0209541_10005764_pt1 | contig 21469 bp, 18 predicted proteins | sample RifCSPlowO2_01_FD_184027 | JGI IMG/M metagenome (GOLD analysis project Ga0209541, IMG submission 184027) | Groundwater microbial communities from Rifle, Colorado - Rifle CSP2_plank lowO2_0.1 (SPAdes) (version 2) | ecosystem: Environmental > Aquatic > Deep subsurface > Groundwater | place...
CAAGTACATCTGTAATTCCTTTACTGCCGCTCCTTTACTGCCGAGGGTGAGGTCCCCGGAAGATGTTAAAGAAGCCGAAGCAGAGCCGGAAGTAGAAGTTCCTGCTGTTAATTGAGCTTGCAAAGCCGCTACTTGGGCTAACAGGGCCGTAATTTGCTCCTGCAAGGTTGCTCCGTGAGCAGCCATTGGGAGCAAAGCTCCTGCGCCGGAAAGAGAAACAACCGTGGCTACGGAAATTACGGTTGTTGAAATTTTATTTATTAATTTTTTACTCATAATTTTATTATATTTTTTGACCTTTTTCTTTTAAAAGCGACGCATCGACGCGCTACCCTTATAAGAAATTTTAATTAGTTAATTTTATTTTCCGCCTAAGGCGGCTAACCCGCCTCAAAGATAAAATTTATCTTTTAGCGGAAATTTAATTGTGTTCTGTTTCAAAATTATTCCTTTTGCTGTTCCCCCCGATAAATACCGGGAAGACCGACCTCAACAAAAGAACAATTCTCAATATCTAAACGAAAAATCTCGCGTGTGAGCGAGACCAATTTAAGTTATAAGTTACGCAATAGTCCGACAAGTCGGACTTTGCTATAAGTTTATAAGCTAACTTAATAACTTAAAACTTATCAACTTAAAACCTAATAGATCCAGCCTCACTCTGAATCATTAAATCTATAATATACTAAGTGCTGTCATTTGAGAAGCTTTTTTGTGGATAACTAAATTAAAAAGCCCCTATTATCCGTTACCCTAAATATAACGATATTGCCTTAATCCTGTTACCGGGAAGTGAAAGTTCGGCTTGGCCGCCGTAGACGGCATTTTACGAAGTTTGCCGAACTTCTACTTACTGGTGTTACTTCAACCGATAATAGCTTGCCGGGCCTCCATTTCCAACATGCTCAATAATACCCTGTTCGCATAAACGTTTCAAGTCATATCTGAGCGTTCTCTCGCTTATATCGGGGAATTCGGTTATTAAATCCTTTAACTTTATAGCTAATGGGTTGGTCGAGTTATTTACGCCATCACCATTAGAAGAGCCGATGCCGTATTTTATCTTATCAATAATTGCCGATTGCCGCATTGCCGAATTAGCGCTATTACCATTACTATTTACTTTTTCAGAATTTGTTGAATTTAATGGGTTAAGCTCATTATTTCTATAGTATTCTGGTTCTTTATAATTATGACTATTCTCATTTCTAATTGTATTGGAAACTGCTATGGGATATCTGGAAAATATACTGCTTATATTCGGCAATTCATTTTGCAACGAGCTTGCCGAATCATTGCCGGATTCCGGCATATTGCCGTATTGCCGTATTGCCGAATTAAAATTATCTAATTCCTTTATTAAAATTGTTGCGTTTACCGGCTCAATTTCATAGATAGAATGCGCCAATCTTACTAATCCGTCTAAAACCGAAATGCTAACCAACGCCTTATTAATGTTTTCCGCGCCGTTGTCAACGCTTACCCTTAAAGAATCTTCTAAAAACTCAAAAGCTAATTTTTCTAATTTTAACCTTAAATCACCCCGCTTAACATAAAATGACACGCGAATTAACGCATAAGATATTTCCCGGGCCTTGTTCTTAAGAAATTGCGCAGACATAGAAGTTATTTTAACTCTGCGGCAAAATAAAAGTCAATCTAACCAACTTAAAAATTCAATGCCCAGCCGGAAGTCCAAAAAATTAAACCCGCCAGCAAGAAAAATAAAATTAATCGCTTGATTAAAAACTCCCGCGAAATTCCGCCCATAAAATGCTTTAAAATAAATTCGTTTAAAATAAAAACGAAAAGGAGCATGAAATTGGCGGCGCTAAGAAATCCAATCGGCAAAAAAGCGGTCGCCAATAAAATTTGCCCGGTTGCCAAAGCCGCTGCCGAAGAAATAACCATTTCTCTTTTAGGAAAACTGAAACTGGTAATAATTCCAAGCCATTCCCAAAAAAGAAAATAAGAAGCCAAAACCACGGCGCCGTATTTGAATGCAAACCAATCAGATTTATCCGCCAGAAAAAATATTATAAAAATTGAATAAAAAAGAAGCAGGGCGGCAATATAATAAATCCGGCTTCTTTTTATAAAAAGGTAGTCCTTAATTCCTAAAATCAGATAAAAAATAAATGCGAAGGCCAGCGGAGCCGGAAAAAACAAAGCGGTTCCGGACACTATTTTCATCCCCAAAATCGCTACCACAAGAAGAACCGTAAAAGCCCGCCAAATCTGATAACCGCTAAAAATCGGACGCGCGTATAAAACGACTGCCGCTATAATAAAAAAAATAGAAGAAATTATCCTAAAATCGCTCCAAGCCGCCAAATAAAGAACGGCGGCAAAAATTACGGCCTTAAGAAACAGTGACCAATGGCTCTGCTGTTTGAGCCGGAGATAAAGATTTTGACAAGCTGATTTTAACTTTCCCGCCATTTTTTAATTCGCTTTTAATTATCCTATCGGCAATTTTATCCAAAATAACCTTTTGAATCAACCGTTTAAGCGGACGGGCGCCGTATTCCGGACTATAGCCGTTTTCAATAAGGTAATTTTTAACCGAAGCGTCAACAGCTATTTTCATTCCCTTGCCCTCCATTTTTTGCCTTACTTCTTCTATTTGCTTATCAACAATTTTTTCCATGTCAACCTTGCTTAAGGTATTAAATATCAAAAGTTCGTCTATGCGATTCAAAAATTCCGGCTTGAATCGGTTTTTGAGCTCTTCGTAAACTTTTTCCCTGAATTTTTTATCTTTATTCTCCTGTTCATTGCCTCCGGCGGACGAGGCGAATCCCAAATTAGCCATCTCTTTTAAATAATGGCCGCCCACATTGGAAGTCATGATAATAATCGTATTTTTAAAATTAACCACCCGCCCCTTTCCGTCTGTCAACCGGCCGTTATCCAAAACCTGAAGAAGGATATTAAAGACCTCCGGATTGGCTTTTTCTATCTCGTCGAATAATACTAAACTATACGGCCGGTGCCTTATTATTTCCGTTAATTGGCCGCCTTCTTCAAAACCGATATATCCGGGAGGCGAACCGATTAAGCGGGAAACCGAGTGTTTTTCCATATATTCGGACATATCTATCCGAACCAGCGCTTTTTCGTCGTTAAACATAAATTCCGCCAGCGCCTTTGCCAATTCGGTCTTCCCGACTCCGGTCGGACCAAGAAAAATAAAAGAACCCAAGGGCTTGTTCTCGTCGGAAAGCCCGGCCCTGGCGCGGCGGAGCGCATTAGAAACCGCGGCAATGCCAACCCTCTGCCCAATCACTCTTTCCGAAAGCTCCTCCTCTATTTTATTAAGTTTTTCACTTTCCGATTCCAGCATCTTAGTCACCGGAATTCCGGTCCAGCGCGAAACCACTTCCGCCACATCTTCCTCGTCAACGGACTCCTTCAAAAATCGGTCATTTTTCTTCGCCTTAAGACCGTCGGATGTTTTTTTCTTCGCGCTTTTAACAAAGTATCTCTTTTCAAAATTATTAAAATCCTTTTCCGCCGCCGGCAATTCCCCGTAATGAATCTGCGCCACTCTTTCTAAATTTCCGTCCCGTTCCGCCACTTCCGCTTCCCGCTTCAAATCCTCCACCTTTTTCCTTAAATTATGCATATTTTCAAAAGCGATTTTTTCCGCATGCCATTGGGCGGATAATTCATCGTTTTTCTCTTTTAAAACGGCAGTTTCTTTGGCTACTTCGTTTAATCTCTGCTTGGCTTCCTTACTGTTTTCTTTCTGAAGAGCGGAACGTTCCACTTCCAATTGGGTGATGCCCCGCCGGATTTTATCAATTTCTCTCGGCAAACTTTCCGTCTCCAGTCGCCGGGCGGCCGCGGCTTCGTCCACTAAATCCACCGCTTTGTCCGGCAAAAACCGGTCGGGAATATATCTGGCGGACAAATTTACCGCGGCCGCCAGCGCCTCATCGCTAATCCGAAGACCGTGATGAATTTCATATTTTTCTTTAAGGCCGCGCAAAATAGCCACACTGTCTTCCAATGATGGCTCTTCCACTAAAATCGGTTGAAACCTTCTTTCCAAAGCCGCGTCTTTCTCAATATATTTTTGATATTCCTTAAGAGTGGTAGCGCCAACCGCATGCAGTTCGCCTCTGGCCAAAGCCGGTTTCAATAAATTTGAAGCATCTATCGCGCCTTCGGCGGCGCCGGCGCCGACAATCATATGAATTTCATCTATAAACAAGATAAACCGGCCGGCGGCATTCTGAATTTCTTTTATGAAAGCTTTTAAGCGGTCTTCAAATTCTCCGCGAAACTTCGTGCCGGCAATCAAAGAGCCCAAATCCAACATAATAATTTCTTTATTTTTAAGCGGCTCCGGAACATCTCCGGAAATTATGCGCTGGGCCAGGCCTTCCACAATGGCGGTTTTGCCGACGCCCGGCTCTCCGATTAAAATCGGGTTATTTTTAGTCCGCCGGGACAAAACCTGGATTACTCTCCTCAATTCTTCATCCCGACCGATAACCGGGTCTAATTTGCCGTCTTTGGCCCTTTCCGTAAGATTAATGGCATATTTATCCATCACCTGGAACTTGCTTTCCGGCGTCTCGTCGGTTACTCGAACCGAACCGCGAAGCTGGGCCAGAATCCGAAGCGCGACTTCCCTGCGGAATCCGGCGCGTTCCAATAAAATTTTAGCCGCAGAAAGGGTTTCTAAAATTCCCAAAAGCAGATGCTCGCAGGAAATATATTCGTCTTTTTGGACTTGGGCGATTTTTGCCGCCCTATCCAAAACCTGCATCAATTCTTGGGACAAATACATCTGTCCGATATTGGCGGCAGTGAATATCTTCGGCAATTTCTTCAATTCCTCTTCAATATCCTGGTCCAGCTTTTCCAAATTGATTCCGCTGCGGGTAAGGACCGGACGAACCAGCGACTGGTCGTCGCTAATCAGCGCGGAAAGCAAATGCAGCGCTTTAAATTCGCCGTGATTTTTCTGGCTGGCCAAGTCCTGCGCGTTCTGTAGCGCCTCCTGGGCTTTGATTGTAAATCTATTAAAATTCCTCATAAAACCGATGCGAACCTATAAACTATTATCCGAATCTATAAAATTTATTTAGATATGACTATTTGTAAGCCATTCACATACTGTTTGTAGATTCGAATGTTATTTGTAGGTTTGAATCGCTACTTCGTATTCTAACATTTTTAATTATAACAAAGTAATTAGCACTCTGTCAAGGAGAGTGATAAAAATGAAGGGCCGCCAAAAATTGTCCAGGTTCAGATACATAGTGACCACTTAGGTTTGTAGGGTAATAACATCTTTTGTCGGCAATCGACTGGTTTGCCGCTTCTCCAAATATTGATTCGGAGTCAAATAATCTAATGCCTGATGGGGCCGGATGTTATTCCAAACATCTTCCCACCAGGCTATTTTATTTCTCATAATTTCAAAATCTTCATAGACATTGCCTTGTTGGTAAAATTCTCTTTCATCTGCCCCATGCGATATCTCCACATAAGCGTTTTGTTTGGGAGTTCTGGGATAGATATAGTAGTGGGGCAATCCCTTCTCTTGGCATAGAGCATCAAAATATTTCTGGAAAGGCGCGCCGTTATCGGTCTGAACTGCCCGTATCTCAAACGGCAGGGCTTGGATGCATTCTTCAAGAAACAAGGATCCGTTTTCTGATGATTGGGTTTTATAGACTCTCATAACTTTTCTTTTGCTCAAGACATCTATGGCGGTGAATTGATAATATTTTCTTCCTCCAACTAACATAATATATTTGGTATCCATCTGAATCATGTCCCCGGGCCCGGATATCTTCATTCCTCGAGGGAATCGGGCTTTGGGATGCTTTGCTGACTTAGCTCTTTTTCTGGATATTTTCTTATCAATCAATCCTCGACGTTTCAAGATCCGACCAATAGTGCTGGTTGAGGTTTGAAGGGTTGGGGGAAGCAGAGGTTTTATCTTATATTTTGACCAAGCAGGATATTTCTTTCTCTGCCGCACTACCTCAATAACTATATCCGGAGAAGTGGTGGGCTTTCGTAGATTATGCGGCCGGCGCGATTTATCATCTAACCCCCGCGGTCCTTCTCTGGCTAAGCGATCGCGCCATTCCCTAATCAGGCGGCGGCTCACATTAAAATGCCGCGCGGTTAATGACACATTCTGATTATGGGTGTGGCACCAATCTAATATCTTGAGTCGACTTTTTGCTTTCGCGCTTAGGTTGCCTGCCAGGAAAGCTGAGCGCGAGATACCGACTGCTCCTGGCAGGACATATCCATAAATAGTCATATGCCCGCCAGCATACCGTCCTTTCATGAGATTTTGTAGGTCCCTAACTGGACACTATCATATGAACCAGTACATTTTGTTTGCAAAAACTTATATTTATGGTATAATATAATTGGTAACTTAGATGATTGCCTTTCACCATTTTTAGTGGTGGGGGGAGGAAAGTCCGGACACTCTTCCGATGTTATGTCGGAGAAAGGTAGCGGCTAACAGCCGCCAGTGGCAACACAGAGGTGCGAGCAGTGACGCTCCGAAGCGAAAGCTTCGAAGGAGCCCAATCTCAATATAGTTGGCTTAATCCAGTTATAGAGATAAAAAAACTGGAGTGAAACGGCTAAATCCTTACCGAGTGCAAGGTTGCGTCCAGCCCCATTTTCTAAAAAGTGAGGTTGGGAATACCGCTTGACCTTGTAAGTAATTACGGGGCTAGATAAATTATCATCTCGGCCTAATCCCGCTTAGCGGGATGGCTACGACAGAATCCGGCTTATTAGTTACCAAACATAAAACCGCCTTTTCGGGCGGTTTTATGATATTGATTTATTTAATTTATTTGATTATACTATATAACAGTTGTTTTTGCAAAGGCACAGGAGGCGTCAGGAATGGAGAATTCCGGTTTTCGGACCGATGTAAAAAGAGTTGAAAGGATAAAAGGAGAAGTTGTGGAAGTTTACATAGTTTTAGACAATCGAACGTTTGATTGCGCCGATGACCAGGAAGAAATTTCTAAATTTCAAGAAGTATACGGCGTGATATTTATTAAAGAGAAAGGAAAAATTATACCGGTTAAAAAATTCCATAAAGGAGTTGAGTACCTTGTCTATAACATCGGTTCTTTATGGATACCTAAAGAATATTACGCGGCAATGGTAAAACGAGCTGGCGCGGTTTTTGGAAGCAGAAGCAAAAAGTCCGCAAAATATAAGCAACCTGATTTGCCTTTGGGAAATTAAATAGCCCTTTCAACTGAAAGGGCTATATTTTTTAAATTTTAATGAGTATATTTCATTACTGTTATCATTATTTTAAGTGAATAGATAATGGTAAAATTGACGAAAATCATTTCCGGAAGTTTTCGAAAACACAAGTCATTTTTTAAAGGCATTTGGTACCTTTTTTCTAAATAATAGTTTTCAATCAATTGCCTGACTTCTGATTCTGATATTTGCGCGTTATTATTCAGGCATAGCTCAAAATTTTCATAGTATCCGCTGGCAAGTATGGCCAAATTAGTCAGTATGACGTTATTTTTGATGCCCAAAAGTTCATGAGTATTATCCCGTAATTGAGATTTTGTGTTAAGTTTTTCCGATAAATATTTTTCCAAAGAGCTCTCTTTTTCCGGCATTAAACTTTGGAGATATTGTTCCACTTTTTCCGCATCTTCGTCGGTTAGCCGGCTAAATAGAGTTGCGGCGCTTTCTAATCCGTCAAAAACCAACGAATCTTCCCAAGCGGCTACTTTTTCTATTTTTTCAATAAGATCCGGCACAAAATCCGCGAAATTTTGTATATTTCTGATTTTCAGGATAGCCAGCATTGACTTTGCTATTTGTTCGGAACAATCCGGCCTGCGGGAAATATCTTTTTCAATAAAATTGGCAACCTGGCCAACTAAGTTATTCATTTTTCCCCCCGTCAGAACTGCTGGTATTCTACTATAACTTATAAAGTTTCGCAAGCTCTTAATCGTTTTCAATAGCAAACAGATTTTTATCTTTATTGAAGATGGCTTTGGCAAGGTGATAAATGGTGTAGGTGATGAAAAAGGCCGACAGCACATCAATGGAATAATGCAGATGTCCCATCAGCACCACAGCGCCGAATAAGATGGAAAAAAGGACAAATAAAACGCGGAGGTAAGTATCTTTCCAAAAAATTAAGGCCAGCAGGAATGGGAGGCCGGTATGTCCGGAAAAAAAGAGGTCTTTGCCGGAGGTGAAATTGCTGATTATATTTACCAAAGGAACATCCACTCGGGTGGGAAACGGCCCAAGATGGGTAAGGGTAACAAAGAAAGAGCGAATTAAGACAAATAAGCCGACGGCTTTTAGGGCAAAAGGAATTTTATGGGGATGGGCCAAGAGAATAAAAGCAACGAATGTCCAGAGAACTATCGGTCCGTAGATAAATATGCCGTCTACGTCATATACCCGAATGTTGTCCAAAATAAGGTCAGTTACCGCGTTGCCGGCTTTTTCTGTTGCGTACAGTGCGGCGTAAAAATTTACCACTAGCGAGGCGAGAAGAATTAAGATTGAAGAAATAAACGATACCAGAAAATCCTTGTTCCGGAAATGCAGGAGATACCTATGTTTGATTTTATCCATTAATAAACCACATTTATATTTATCCGTTGCCGACTTGGTACCTACTTAAATATTATAATAATTTAAGCAAAAAATAAATTTTCACGCGTGGTTGATTGGCGACTGGATAGGGAGGGCAAGAAATGATAAAATTTAAATTATTGTATGGAATTATCGGGATTCACAGCTTATTTTATAGCATTTGCGGATATTTATAAATATCCGTTGCTTGTAGTAGGGGCTATTATAGAAGGTCCGGCGCTTATGGTCGCGGTTGGTTTTTTACTCCGTATGGAGGCGCTTAGTTTTTTTCCGGCATTTTTATCGTTAGTGGCCGGAGATCTTATTGGAGATGCCGGTTGGTATTATATCGGTTACTTTTTTGCGGAGCCGGCAATTCAAAAACATGGTCATCTTTTTGGAGTTTCTGCTGAATCATTAGAAAAAGCGAAAGGGCTTTTTGTCCGTTATCATGGCCGTATTTTATTGATATCAAAAATAACCATGGGCTTTGGCATGTCTTTAGCAACTCTTATGGCGGCGGGCGTTACTCGCGTGCCTTTCTCAAGATATATGATGTTAAACTCATTAGGGGAGTTTACTTTCGTTTTTATAATGTTGGCTATCGGATATTTTTTTGGCGGATTATATGGATATATAGCTGACAGTTTGAGGATAGGATTTATCATTAGTGTTAGCATAATGACAGTGTTAGGCATATACGGCTTTACAAGATATATGAAAAATAAAATTATGCAATCATGATATCTTTTATAATTCCGACATTAAATGAAGAAGCGATTATTGAAAAAACTATCCATAGTTTGTCGGGTTATTCGGGAGCAAAGGAAATTATTGTATCTGACGGCGGCAGTTCTGATAAAACAATAGAAATAGCAAAGCGACAAGCGGATACAGTATTAATTCATCAAGGCAATCAGCGCCAGACAATCGCCGCCGGCAGAAATTTTGGAGCAGCCGCGGCGCAAGGAGAATACCTTGTATTTTTAGATGCCGATATTTTGATTTCCGACCAAGATGCTTTTTTTAGTAAGGCCCGCGAGCTTTTTCGCGCCGATGCTCGTCTTGTCGGTTTAACAGTAGCGTTGCGGGTTTTTCCGGAATTGGAAACTTTTTGGGACAAAATAATTTTTTCTTTTTTAAACGTTGCGTATTTTGTGTTTAATAACGTTTGGGGAATTGGCGCGGCGTCCGGCGAATTTCAGATGATACGCAAAAATAATTTTAAAAAAATCGGCGGTTTTAACGAACGGCTTGTCGCGGGAGAAGATCATGATATGTTTCGCCGATTAAGTAAGATTGGCAAAACTTATTTTGAAAGAACTTTAACCGTATATCATACCGGCCGGCGCGCCCACGCTATTGGCTGGCCGAAACTTTTATGGATTTGGGCAAAGGATAGCATTTCAATATTTTTAAAAGGAAAAGCGGCCAGTAAAGAATGGACAGAAATCCGTTAATATTTAAAAATTAATCGTACATAATTATGGAAAAACATACCTTAAGCTTGATTATTCCCGCTTATAATGAAGAAAAAAGCATTGGAGATTGCCTGGATTATGCGATAGCGAATTCTTCCGGAAAATTTATGGAGATTATTGTTATTGATAATGCCAGCTCCGATCGGACTCGGGCCATAGCGGAAAGTAAGGGAGTAACCGTAATATCCGAGGCGAAAAAAGGAGTTATGCGCGCCCGTCAGCGGGGCTTTGAAACGGCGCGCGGTGACCTTCTTGCATTTATAGATGCCGATACCCGTATGCCGCGCGGTTGGCCGGAGAAAATTTTAGAGGAATTTACAAATAATCCGCGATCCGCGTGCTTGAGCGGCCCATACATTTATTACGATACTTCCCGTTGGCAGCAATTATTAGTTAAGATTTTTTGGCATATATTGGCAATGCCAGTGTATTGGATTGTAGGTTATATGGTTGTTGGCGGAAATTTTGCCATCCGCAGGGCAGTACTGGAAAAAATGAATGGTTTTGATACCTCAATTCAATTTTACGGCGACGATACCGATATCGCGCGCCGAGCCAACGCATTCGGCAAGGTTATATTTAGTCCAAGTTTTTTTATGCCCACATCTTCCAGAAGGCTTGCCGGGCAGGGTATGTTTAAAACCACATTTTTATATGTCATTAATTTTATTTCTCAGGTAATTATGCATAAGTCAATCACTAAAAAATATAAAGATATTAGATAATATTCTATGCATGAGAAATTTTAGCAATCATAGAGATTTTTCTTTTAAAGTGATAAAATATCTTTATGAACAAATTTTTGAATTACAAAATTGTTATTCGGGTTAAGAGTTGGGTTGCCGCTCATAAAGCGGCAAGCGCGGCCATCGCGGTTTTTTTAATTTTATCCGGTTATTGGGCATTTGGAAAATTAACCGGTACGGATGGCGAAACGCGTTATGTTCTGGGGACTATCCGAAAGGGAACTATTGTTATTTCTACGAGTGGCAGCGGGCAAGTGTCGGCTTCCAATCAGGTGGATGTTAAATCAAAAGCGTCCGGCGAAGTTATCTATATCGGAGTAAAGAGCGGCCAGGAAGTAAAGGCCGGGACCCTAATTGCCCAGCTGGATGCCAGAGATGCTCAAAAAGCGGTAAGGGACGCGGAGGCGAGTTTAGAAAGCGCCAAAATTACTTTGGAAAAATTAAAAGGCCCGGAAGGTCTGGCTATTCCCAGAAATAAAGAGCAGGCGCAGGAAAATCTTAAAAAATCCTACGAAGACGGGTTTAACACGGTTTCTAATGCGTTTTTAGATTTGCCGTCGGTTATCAGCGGCGTTAAAGACATACTATACGGAGAAAATTTTTCCAAAGGCCAGTGGAACGCGGATTATTTTGCCAATGCCGTAAATAAATACGATGAAAAGATTATTCAATTTAGAGATGATGCTTACGCGAAATACCAGTCCGCCCGCAAGGCCTATGATGAAAATTTTAATAATTATAAATCCGCCAGCCGATTTTCTGACGAGGCCCTCATAGAATCTTTAATTGAGGAAACTTATAATACCGTTAAAATAATGGCTGAAGCGGTAAAAAGCGCTAATAATTTTATTCAGTTTTATAAAGATAAATTGACTGACCGCGCTCTTCAGCCGGATACGCTGGCGAGCGCTTTTTTGTCAAATTTGGATACTTATACCGGAAAAACCAATTCCCACCTTCTTAATTTATTAAGCGCTAAAAATAGCATAAAAAATTATAGAGACGCGGTTTTGAACGCGGATTTGGATATCCGGGCCCAGGAGCTTTCGATTAAACAGCGGGAAAATTCGTTTTTGGACGCCCGGGAAAAATTGGCGGATTATTATATCCGCGCCCCGCTTGAAGGAAGCATCGCCAAATTAAATGTTAAAAAATTGGATTCAGTGACTTCCGCCACGGTTGTTGCTACGCTGATTACCAAGCAGAAATTTGCCGAAATTTCTTTGAATGAAGTGGATATTTCCAAAGTCAGGGTCGGACAAAAAGCCGCCCTGACTTTTGACGCAGTTGAGGGATTGGACATCACCGGAGAAGTGGCGGAAGTGGACGCGATTGGAACCGTGTCCCAGGGCGTAGTTACTTATAATGTTAAAATCGTTTTTGGCGCTGAAGACGCCCGGATAAAACCGGGAATGAGCGTTAATGCTTCAATTATTACCGATACCAAAGCAGATATTTTACTGGCGCCGAATAGCGCGGTTAAGTCAATGGGTAATTATTACTACGTTGAAATGTTCGATTCATCTTTATCGGAAGAGAATAATCAAAACGTAATTTCTTCGGTACCGCCTCGCCGGCAGACGGTGGAAATTGGATTATCTAACGATATTTCCACGGAAATTATTTCAGGACTTGAAGAAGGCGCTCGGATAGTGGTCAGAACCGTTAATCAGGCCTCTGTTCCGGCGGCTCAAACCGCGCCTAGTATTTTTCAAGCTACGGGAGGAAATCGGAGCGGCGGTGGCGGAGGAACGATTAGAATTCCGCATTAATGAGCGACACTAATTACGAATGACACCCGAATTTACTAATAAATTTATTAGAGTCATTAGAGTGAATTCGTGCATTAGGGTCGCTGAAACGTAAGTGTATGATTGAAATTAAAAATGTCGTAAAAGTTTATAAAATCGGCGCTCTGGATTTTCAGGCCCTGCGGAGCGTCAGTTTTAAAATTGAATCCGGTGAATTCGTGGCGATTATGGGTCCGTCCGGTTCAGGCAAGTCCACCCTGATGCATATTCTTGGCGCTCTGGATACGCCAACCGGCGGAACTTATTTTTTAGACGGAAAAGATGTGTCTACTTTAAGCGATGATGAATTGGCGGATATCAGAAAAGATAAAATAGGTTTTGTTTTTCAGTCGTTTAACTTATTGCCAAGGGCGACGGTTTTGCGGAATGTAATGTTGCCGTTGGTTTATGCCGGCGTTGACGGGCATAAAAGAAAAGACCGCGCTGAATCGGCTCTTCGCGCCGCCGGGCTTGATGAAACGCATTTTAACCATTTTTCCAATCAGCTCTCCGGAGGCCAGATTCAGCGGGTGGCAATTGCGCGGGCGCTTGTCAATAATCCAAGTTTGATTTTAGCCGATGAGCCGACTGGAAACCTTGATTCAAAAACCGGAGAAATCGTTTTAAAGACATTTCGGGAATTGAATGAAGAGCAAAAACGGACGATTGTCTTAATTACCCATGAATCGAATGTGGCGGCGCACGCTAAAAGAATAATTCAAATTAAAGACGGTCTCATAATCAGCGATAAAAGTAATCCCTCACCCTTAAAGGACTGAAAAATTACTATAAATATGAAATTTCTAAAAGAAATAACTTTAATCAAAGGTCTTCAATTAATGTCAGGACATCGCAACCGCGCTGCGGTCCTTTAAGGGTGAGGGATGAATTTTTTGGATATTTTTGAAGAAACTTATATTGCCTTGTCGGCCAACAAAGCGCGTTCCGGCCTTACAATTCTCGGTATTGTCATTGGCATCAGCTCGGTGATTGCCATGGTTTCTATCGGTGAAGGAGCGAAAAATTCCATTCAATCCAGTATTGAGGGGCTTGGTTCCAATCTTTTGACGATTTTTCCGGGCGTGGTCCAACCGGGAAGGGGAATTGTTTCCTCAGGACGCGGTTCGGCGCCGTCCCTTAAAAATGAAGATGCGGAAATAATCAGAGAAATTGACGGAGTGGCCGAGGTGGCGCCGGAGGTTTCCCGGAGATTTCAGATAACCGCGCCAACCGGAAACAATACCAATACTACCGTTAACGGAGTAACGCCCGCGTATGATTTTGTAAGAAATCTTTCGTTGGCTGGCGGAGTTTTTATAAGCGAAGCGAATGTCCGGTCTTTGGGGCGGGTGGCTATTTTAGGCGCTACCGTGGCGAAAGACCTTTTTGGCGAAACAGAGCCGCTTGGAAAAACTATCCGGATAAATAAAGTTAATTTTAATGTTATCGGCGTTCTTGCGGCAAAAGGAGGCGCCGGATTTTCTGGTCCGGATGATTTGGTTATTGTTCCTTTATCCACGATGCAGAAGATTTTAAGCGGCGTTGATTATCTCACTACTATTTATGTCAGCGTGGCGGATAAAGACCGGATGACTGAAATTCAGAATGCCGTTACTGAAGCGTTGGTGGAAAAGCATCGGGTGCCGGAGCCGGATTTTTCGGTAATTTCTCAAGCGGATATTTTGGGAACTCTATCGCAAGTAGTTACCACTTTTACTGTTTTTCTTGCCTCTATTGCCGGCATTTCTTTGGTGGTCGGCGGAATCGGCATTATGAATATGATGCTTACCACTGTAACCGAGCGGATTAAAGAAATCGGGCTCCGAAAAGCCATTGGCGCAAAAAAACGCGATATTAACCGCCAATTCCTTATGGAAGCGGTTCTGCTGACTTTTATCGGGGGTTTTATAGGGGTGGTTCTCGGCTGGCTGATATCTTTCGCGGTAACTTATCTTGGCGTTATCCAAACTCAAGTTTCCGCTTCTTCGGTTTTACTGGCTTTTGGCGTTTCCGCGGCTATCGGAATTATTTTTGGATATTATCCCGCTCGCCGCGCCGCCTCGTTAAATCCTATAGAGGCGTTAAGGTACGAATAATTTATTTCTCCGCTTTTATCTTATTTAAAATCTTCTTAACTTTTTCCAAGCTGTCCCAGTTATGGATGGAGATAGCCAGAACTTTTTTATTTAGCTTTTTTAAAATATCCAATTTCTTTTTCAGGGCTTTTTCCGGCAACGTGTCGTTTTTGCTTAAAAACAGATATTCGGATTTTTCCGCCAGTTCTTTGCTGTATTTTTTCAGTTCATTTTTGATTATTTTATAATCGCGCGCCGGATTTTCCGATTCCGCGGAAATCAAGTGAAAAAGTATTTTTGTCCGTTCTATATGCCGTAGAAATTTTATTCCGAGCCCTTTGCCGGCAGAAGCGCCTTCAATCAGTCCCGGAATATCCGCCAAAATCAATTCAAAATAAGTTCCCAAATTCGGTTCCAGAGTGGTAAACGGATAGTTGGCTACTTTACTTTGCGCTTTAGTCAGTTCGTTGATTAAGCTGGATTTTCCGGCATTGGGCAGGCCGATAATTCCGATGTCGGCGATTAATTTCAGTTCCAGCCGGATAGTGAAATTTTCTCCGGGCAGTCCGAACTGGAATCGTACCGGGCTGGTATTGTGCGGCGCCCGGAATTGAAAATTTCCTTTTCCGCCATGCCCGCCTTTCGCCGCCAGGATTTTTTGCCCGGTTTTAATTATTTCTTCCGCAGTCGTTTTTTCCGGATTATGGATTACCGTTCCAATCGGCACTTTTAAAATTAAGTCCGTTCCGTCCGAACCGTCTCTGAATTGCCCTCTGCCATCTTCTCCATTTTTGGTTTTTAATTCTTTTTTATATCTGAATTGCGTTAAGGCGCTTAAATCGGAAACACCTTCAAAATAAATATTACCGCCGTCGCCGCCGTCTCCGCCTGCCGGACCCAAACTCATCAAATTTTTATTAAAAGCCACCGCGCCTCTTCCTCCGTCGCCGGCTTTTATTTTAATTGTGACATCGTCAATTAACATTGTCTGATTGTATCACTATCGTATGGAACTTGACAAGTTATGGGCGGGTATGCTATAATTAAAACTTATTATGCGTATAGAAGCGTAGTCGGACTTTTATCTATAAATAAGCATTATAAACATTAATTAGTTTCTTAATATGGAACAAGGCAAAATTGCTCGATTGATGGATCGCGGATTCGGTTTCATCTCCCGCGAGGGAGCGGAAAAAGACCTTTTCTTCCATTCTAAAGAATTGCAAGGAGTGCAGTTCGATGAATTGAAAGAAGGCGACCCGGTGCAGTTTGAAGTTGCCGATACCCCAAAGGGTCCGGCGGCAGTCAAGGTGTCCCGAGCATAAACTCAAAAGAAAACCCCAGTCAGGGGTTTTCTTTTTTGTGCTATATTATAAGTTTAGTGAATAATTGCTATTTTTTGCGATTGTCTGCGTATAGTCAGCGAGTGTCCGCGATTTTGCGAAGTAAAATATTATGAACGAACATTCAAGTTTTTATAATCTCGGTATCGCGCCGAATATTTTGGGAATACTGGATAAGCATAATTTTAAAATTCCCACTCCGATTCAGGAACGTTCCATTCCTCCGGCCATTGAAGGCAAGGATTTAATCGGTATCGCGGAAACCGGCACCGGCAAAACCCTGGCTTTCGGCATCCCCATGCTCCAGGCCGCGCTTAGCGGCAGGCGGGGATTAGTAGTGCTTCCGACCAGAGAACTGGCATTCCAAGTAAATGAGGTTTTTGAGAAAATCGGCGGGCCACTCCGTCTGCGGATAGCCAGTTTAATCGGAGGCGAATCCATGCGGCGGCAGATTTTTACGCTCCAAAGAAATCCGGAAATAATTATCGGTACGCCTGGAAGGATTATTGACCATCTTCAGCAAAAAACCTTCTCTCTTAGCCGCACTAATTTTTTGGTTCTTGACGAGGCCGATCGGATGCTGGATATGGGTTTTGCTCCGCAATTAAAGCGGATACTCCAGGCCCTGCCTCGGGAACGGCAGACCATGCTTTTTTCCGCTACCATGCCGGAAGATATTGTGGCCATCGCCCGAGCTTATATGAAATTGCCTATGCGGGTGGAAATTGCTCCGCCGGGTACGGCGGCAGCCAAAGTAACCCACGAGCTTTTTTTCGTCCAAAAACCGGATAAGCCGCGCCTGCTGGAAAAAATGCTTGGCGAATACCGCGGTTCTGTTTTAATTTTTTCTCGGACAAAATTTGGCGTTAAAAAAATTATTGCCGGCATCCGCGCTCTCGGGCATATCGCGGCGGAATTGCACTCTAACCGTTCGCCCGGCCAGCGGAGAGACGCTATGGAGGGATTCCGGAACGGCCGATATCGGATTCTGGTAGCGACGGATATCGCCGCGCGAGGCATTGATGTCAAAGGAATTGAATTGGTATTAAATTATGACCTTCCTCAAAGCCCGGAGGACTATGTGCATCGCATTGGCCGGACTGGGCGAATGGGCGGCGCGGGACATGCTATTTCTTTTGCCACGCCGGACCAAAGACGGGATGTTCGCGATATTGAACGGCTGATTCGGGCGGCTTTGCCGCTTTCCAAACTTCCGGAATTGCCTCCGGCGCGTTTTTTACCAAGGCCTGTTCGTTCTGATTTTCGTTCCGGAAAAAGTTTCGGCGGTTCCCGTTTCAATAATCAAAGGCGGTCTTTTTCGGAAAATAGAAAACGCCGCGGCTTTAGGGGGCGTTTTTAAGAGGTATTTTAAGAAGCGTTTTTAAGCTCTAATAGCGATAAATCTTTTTTTCCAGGATTTAAGAAAGTCGGAAACAGCTATTTCTCCTCCTGCTTGCGCGCCAGCCGGGTCATTGAAGTAAACGGTATTTTCATCAATGCCGTTAATGACCACTAAATGAGGGATTGGATTTTGCGGTTCAAATTTATAGCGGACAGACGCGATAACCGGGCCGTTTTCAAGTATTTTTTTGAATTCAACAAAGGCGGCAGTCGCATCCAAATTAGACAGGTCAAAAACATTTCCGGTTAAGCCGTAATTTTTAGCAAGAGACACCAAGCCATTATGCGACCACCCGGCGCCATAAATGAATGCTCCAGAAGAAATTCCTTCATTAAGCAATTCATTTACCGACACGGCTCCCGGCCGGTAAAATTCAATAAGCATGGCTAAGCTGGCGATTCCGCAGCTGACTTTCTGCCATTTTGGCGAACTGATATCGGAAAATTGGGAATAAAAAGGCACTTTTGGAATAGCGGCTGCCTTGAAATTAATTGGAACGTTTATTGCCGGGACGGCTAAAAAAGCGCTGGAAAAAACGAGTGAAGCGCCGGTGATTAAATTAACTAAAAAATTAGCATAAATCATATGATATATTATACCATATACGCTATATATTTGTCAAGCACACTAAAATATCCGTAAAGGTTAATCCTGCACAATTACAAAAGTGCCTATTCCGGCCCAGCGATAGAGCTTTTCAGCTTGCGTCGGCGGAAGATTTACGCATCCGTGGGAAGATTGTTTTCCAAAATTTTCATGCCAATAAGTTCCGTGAATCGCGGCTCCTTGATGGGTAAAATATAAATCCCACGGCACCCCGGGAAGGTCATAATATTGGTTAGTAATGCCCGGTATCGGCCCCTGCATATAACGGCTCGGGGTTTTTTTGAAAATTGTAAATATGCCTCGCGGCGTTGGAGTAAGTTCCAGACCCGTTGAAATCGGTTCTTTCATAAAAAGCCCGTCTTTGCCATAAGCATAAAGCACTTGTTCCGAGCGGTCTATAATTATGCGCTTTGAAGCCGCGTTGTCTGTCGGGTCTTTTGTCTCTCGCAGCCCCTCATCCAGGAATGCGCGCGCATAATCAGCTGACACGTACCAATCCGTTGTTATCCGTTCCGGATAGCGGATTTTTTCATCAAAAACTATTTTGTACCAGGTTTGCTCTTTATGTTCTATTTTTTCGCCCACTCTAAGCATTGTGCCATTCCGCAATTTCATTACCGCGGGATAATCTTCTCCGGGACCGGAACGGGCACTCAAGCATTCTCCTTTAAAATTCGGTCCGCATCCGCCGGTAATTTCTATATATTCAAAAAGCACTTTTTGAACTCCCGGCCTTTCACGCTTTGGCGATGCCGTAAGCAAAATTAAAAATGTAAGAAATATTATGGCTAAAATATCCCTAATCCGCCGATGATGTTCAATTGTCATATTCATACAATCTTCTTTAAAATATAGCCGAAAAATCAATTATAAAGTTAAAAGTTCAGGATTAGAGGAGAATTTTATTTATCCACAGATTTTTAAGCAATGGGATGGATAATTAGTTTATAATTAGGTTAACGCTTTCTATATTAATTATTACATATTTTAATATTTTAGGCGTTTAAAAATGCCCAAAAGGCAAATAAATTTTATTTATCGGATTTTTTCTAAACTACTAATTTTAGTATTAATTTTTGTTTCTTCAAATTTAAATTTTGCTCTTGTTGCCATTGCCGCTTCCGGAACCCCGACTATTATCAGTTATCAGGGCAGGTTAGCCGATGGGGACGGGGATTTATTGGGTGGTTCGGGCGCAACTTATTATTTTAAATTTTCTATTTGGGATAATGCCACGGTTGATTTAGGGAGCCGTCTTTGGCCATCAAATTCTCCAGCTACCACTACCGCAACAGTTCGGCAGGGTGTCTTTAATGTTAATATCGGCGATACTGCCAATGGCTATCCAGACCCTCTAAATTATAACTTCAATACCAATCAAACGGTTTATTTACAGGTTCAAGTTTCTTCCACTACTAACGCGGTAATGGAAACTTTATCGCCGCGCCAGCAGATTACTGCTTCCTCCTTTGCGGAACTTGCCGGAGCGGTTAGCGGCACTTCCACGCCGTCGTCTTTTGGCACTACTACGCCTATTGGAAATTCGGCAGTTACGATTGAAGCATCTTCTTCTAATGCTGTTCCACTTTCGATTCGTGCAGCTACGGGCCAGTTAGTCAATATTTTTCAAATTCAAGATTCTACCGCCGCCAATCTTTTGTATTTGAATTCTTCCGGCGCGCTTTTTGCCTCATCAACTTTGCAAGTAACTGGCAACTCAATTTTTTACAGCAATCTAGGAATCGGCACCTCTACTCCTGGCGCAACTTTCGGTGTTGAAGGTAGTGCATTAATTTCTGGAAATTTAACATCTACAAATCTTACAGCCACTGGCACCATTACTGCCTTCGGACTTTCTACTTTGTCCGGTGTTCTCTCCACTGCCTCTTCTACTTTTTCAAATAATTTAAATATCAGCGGACCATTATCTGCCTCTTCTACTTTGAATGTCGGGGGCTTGGCCAATCTTTCCGGATTTATTTCTAATTCTTCTTCTACGATTAGCAGTACTTTGATTTTAACGGGCGGATTAAATGCCTCTTCCACTGCCACTTCTACTTTTGCTAATGGCATTAGATTATATGGCGGCAATCTCCAATTACTTCTCACTGGTTGCAATGACACGAGTGTTCTTGAAACCGATGCTTTTGGGAACATACAATGCGGAGCAGATTCTGGCGGTTCAGGCGCAGACACTAATGCCGAGAATACTTGGACTGCGCTTCAAACATTTTCAGTTGGAACTCTTTCTACCGCCTCTTCCACTTTTTCCGCTAATTTGAATATTTCCGGCCCATTGTCCGCTTCTTCCACTTTGTCCGTTGCCAATCTGGCCACTCTGGGAGGAGGATTTCTGGCCTCGGCTTCTTCCACCGTGGGCGGCAACTTCCATGTTTCCGGAGTGCTGCGCTCTTCTTCCACTTTGGCTGCCGGCTCCACCACTATTACCAATTTGATTGTCAGCAATAATGCTTCTTCCACTTTTGCCGGAGGATTGCAGGCCACCTATTTGAATCTCACCGGCGCTACTGCCACGAATACCTTTGCCAACGGCATCCAGTTTACCGGCGGCAATCTCCAATTATTGACTACCGGCTGTTCCGGCTCTTCCGCTTTGACCACCGACGCCACTGGCAATATTCTTTGCGGATCCATCTCCGCTTCCAATGTTTCCGGCTTTGCCGATTCCGGCACTTTGGTCTTGCAGCAAACGGTCACGGACCAGGTAGTGGTCGGCACTTCCAGCGTTTCCACTAATGCGATTTTGACCAGCGGCGCCACTTCCACCTATTCCATCAACCTGGCGCTCCGGACTTTGGACGGCCAGCTGGGCAATGCTTTGGCAGTCCAGAATTTCGCCTCTGACACCATCTTTGCTTTGAATGCTTCCGGAGGATTTATCTCTTCGGCTTCTTCCACCGTGGGCGGCAATTTCCATGTTTCCGGAGTGCTGCGCTCTTCTTCCACTTTGGCTGCCGGCTCTACCACTATTACCAATTTGATTGTCAGCAATAATGCTTCTTCCACTTTTGCCGGCGGACTGCAGGCCACCTATTTGAATCTCACCGGCGCTACTGCCACGAATACCTTTGCCAACGGCATCCAGTTTACCGGCGGCAATCTCCAATTATTGACTACCGGCTGTTCCGGCTCTTCCGCTTTGACCACCGACGCCACTGGCAATCTTCTCTGCGGAGCGATTTCCGCTTCCAATGTTTCCGGCTTTGCCGATTCCGGCACTTTGGTCTTGCAGCAAACGGTCACGGACCAAGTAGTGGTCGGCACTTCCAGCGTTTCCACTAATGCGATTTTGACCAGCGGCGCCACTTCCACCTATTCCATCAACCTGGCGCTCCGGACTTTGGACGGCCAGCTGGGCAATGCTTTGGCAGTCCAGA
>Ga0209541_10005766_pt1 | contig 21467 bp, 16 predicted proteins | sample RifCSPlowO2_01_FD_184027 | JGI IMG/M metagenome (GOLD analysis project Ga0209541, IMG submission 184027) | Groundwater microbial communities from Rifle, Colorado - Rifle CSP2_plank lowO2_0.1 (SPAdes) (version 2) | ecosystem: Environmental > Aquatic > Deep subsurface > Groundwater | place...
CTTGGAGCCCTTTGGGGCTCATTTTGCGTTATACTCCGTTTCTATTTGGGTATCATCTTGTATTAGACAAGACTGGCAATAGTCTTTTGCTATATTGTGTGGTATAATCATTTACGAATATGATACCAACAGACAAAGAGATAAATGAGGAAAAGAAAGAGATACATAAGGAAGAAATTAAAAAATTTTCCGATTTTGTTAGTAATTTAGATAATAAAATCGAAGGTCTTTTGAATAGCAATAGCGAAAATTCAAAAACTTATAATGAAACAAGGGAAAAACTCGGTTTACCAAATGAAATACTGCCAAGTGTTATAATCAATGAGAAAAAAATAGAAGATTTAAAAGCGCAAAAAGAGGAATATAAAAAAATATTAAAAGGAGTAGAGGTAAGGTTGGAAAAATCCAATCAGAAGGAATAATTATAAATTAAAATAATAATATGAACCACGAGCAAAATAGAAATGAAATAAAGAAAGAGGGCATTAAGACCCCTGAGTATAGAAATTCTCAGGAGGAGTTTGAGGATAGGTATTCAAGGGAGATACCTGATTTAAGAAAAACTATTGAAGGTGATTTTAATGAGTTTCAGAAGGAGTATAAAGAAGCAGAACAAGAGTATTTTAAAAATCCAAAGGATGAAAACGGAATAATAAATCACAAACTTGTTGAAAGAATGGATAAGTTTGAGTCCTGGATGAGAATATTACAGAGAGCCAAGGATGCATATGATAAGTATCCTTTAATGTTTCTTAGTGCGAGTGAGAGAAAATATTACGAAGATAAAATGACTCCGGTGGAAAGGAAAAAAATACCAGATATGTATAAACTAGGTGACCTTGAACAAGATCAATTATATGATGGTATGGCTTTTTTAAGAAAAAGACTAAAGGAAAGAGTAAAAGACTTAGAAGAAGATATGGTAAGAGAGGGTAAAATTGATAAAAAGCAAATTGGGAATGAAAAGTATAAAAATTATAAAAATGCTGCTTAAGTATTAAATTGAATATACATCATTCAAAAAAGAGCCAAAAGGCTCTTTTTTGCTTTGTATAAGTTTTAAATATTTTATCTCGCGTATTCGATGATTCGAGTTTCACGGATCATTGTCACTTTAATTTCTCCCGGATATTTTAATTCCTGCTCAATTTTTACAGCAATATCTCGAGCCATGAGCTTCGCTTCAGTATCAGAGATCTTTTCAGGAGTAACAAATATTCTAATCTCTCGTCCGGCTTGAAGAGCATAAGATTTTTCAACTCCTTCAAATCCGTTTACGAGTGCTTCAAGATCTTGCAAACGCTTGAGATAATTTTCAACGCTATCTCTTCGTGCACCCGGGCGTCCTCCGGATATAGCGTCTGCGGTTTGGACGATGACGGCTTCGACGGTCTCGTACGGGTAATCGTCGTGGTGTGATTTCATCGCGGTGATGATCCTAGGGTCTGCGCCGAACTTTTGCAGGATCCTCATGCCGATATCGATGTGTGTACCTTGCACTTCATGGTCCAGAGCCTTTCCGATATCGTGTACGAGCGCTCCAGCTTTTGCAATAGCGACGTCTGCGCCGAGCTCTTCAGCTATCATGCCAGCGATGTGAGTCATTTCGATAGAGTGCTGGAGGACATTTTGTCCGTAACTTGTACGGAAGTACAAGCGTCCGATGATAGAAATAAGCCTAGGATCAAAGTTAAATATTCCACATTCGTAAACCGCCTGCTCTCCTTTTTCTTTTATTATTTTATTTATTTCTTCTTTTGCTTTTTCAACCATTTCTTCTATTTTTGCCGGCTGGATTCGTCCATCAAGAATTAAATTTTCAAGAGCAAAGCGAGCAATCTGCCTTCGTACTGGATCAAAAGATGAGATGACGATAAAGCCCGGTGTATCATCGACTACGAGCTCGACTCCGGAAGCACGTTCAAATGCACGGATGTTTCGTCCTTCTTTTCCGATTATTTTCCCTTTTATGTCGTCTGATGGAATTGCAACATTTGTCGTCATTATTTCAGATGCAGTGCTTGATGCAAGTCTTTGGATCGAAGTTGAAAGTATTTCTTTTGCTCTTCGGTCTAGTTTTTCAGATGCGGTATTTTCAAGTTTTTGCATTCTAACCAAAAAATCTTCCTCGTACTTTATTTCTATTGTTCTAAAGAGTTCTTCCTTCGCTTCTTCTGTTGTTAATCTTGCAATTTTTTCAAGCTCAGCTTGTTTTTCAGATGCCGCTAACTCTGTTTTTTCTTTTATTTTTTTTATTTCCTCGATTTTGAGTTTGATATTCTCAACCTCTTTGTCGATCTCGACTTGTCTTGCATCAAGAAGCTCTTCTTTTTTAATGAAGCGTTTCTCCGTCTCTTTGAACTCTACCTCCTTCTTTTTCTCTTCGTCCTTGAGTTCCTCTTTTCTTTCTTCCGCTTTCTTTTTTGCTTCTTCAACTATCTTTTGAGATTCTTCTCTTGCTCCGACCATCATTTGCTTGATGTCTATTTCTATTGAACGTCTCTGTCCGAGCGCGATGACTCGGCGTAGGTAATAGCCGATAACAGCACCTAAAAGGAGTGCCCCAATTGCTATAAATATTGATATTAGGCTCATAAGTGATTTCGCCTCACTTACAAGAACATACCGTCTTTTGGTTTGGAAAGTAGCCCTTTACGGAGTATTTCGAGTAATTTTCATTTTCGGTCCCATAAGTTCACTATTGTTTCAAAAGCTGTGTAAAACAGTATTATTCTTAGAAGTTAAGCAATGCTAAATTTAATAAATTGAACATTCTTATAATATCAGAATATGTCCTTGCTGTAAAGGCTCAGTCTTGTCTAATACAAGATGATACCCAAATAGAAACGGAGTATAACGCAAAATGAGCCCCAAAGGGCTCAAAGCGGTACTCAACAGTCATACTGGTGATGATATGAAGATCACCATGAATGATGAGAACATTGCAAGTATTACACAACTGAAGTCGTTCCTGAAAGAGGTTGCTGTAGTAGGTTTTACCATTAACAATATCGGGAACAAAAACAAACAAGAAATGTATGATTGGGTCGGTACAGTCATACAAAAGTTTAGGTACTTTTCTGTAAAAAAGAAGGAAAAAACATTAGTACTTGATTACATAGAAAAGATTACAGGTAGATCAAGACCGCAGATCAAGAAGTTAATTAAGAAGAAAAAGAAATGGGGTAAAATTAAGCTCAGTATAAATAAGAAACACACCTTTCCCGTGCGATACGATACTTCTGACATTGCTAGATTAATTGAAACAGACAATGCACATGGAAGACTTTCCGGTCCTGCCACTAAAAAGATCCTCCTTCGAGAATACTCTGTTTTTGAAAAAATTTCGTATGAAAAAATCTCACACATATCAGTTCCACATATCTACAATCTAAGAAAGAAAAGACAGTATGTATCTAACATTCTTTTCATCTCTAAAACACAAGCGGTGAACAGAAATATCGGGGAACGTAGAAAACCCATACCCGACGGTAAGTCAGGATATCTAAGGGTAGATTCAGTGCATCAAGGGGACAAAGACCTAGAAAAAGGAGTGTATTACGTTAACATGGTAGATGAAGTAACTCAATGGGAAATCATAGGTTGTGTTGAAGGTATTAGTGAACAATTTCTAGAACCATTGCTCCTTGAATTACTGGAACGGTTTCCTTTTGTCATTTTAAACTTTCATTCCGATAATGGTGGTGAATATATCAATCAGACGGTCGCTAGACTTCTAAAGAAACTTCTCATTGATCAAACAAAATCTATGGCCAGGAGAAGCACTAACAATGCACTGGTTGAAGGAAAAAATGGTGCAGTCATTCGAAAACATATGGGGCGTAACTACATACAGAAGAAGAACGCAAAAAGTATTAACAAATTTCTTCGAGAGAATATGGACGACTATTTGAATTTCCATAGACCATGTGGATTTGCTACAGACTATGTTGATACAAAAGGTAAAGTCAAAAAGAAATATGAGACATATATGACACCGTATGAGAAACTAATTTCACTTTCAAATTTTGAGCAATATCTGAAACCTGAAATTTCTGCTTCCTTGCTTGAAGCAATTTCAAAGAAACAAAGTGACAATGAGTCGGCTCAAAAAATGCAAATTAACAAGTCAAAATTATTTAAAAACTTCACAGTATGATATATTTATTTCGGTATCATTCTTGGATTAGAAAATACTGGCTCAAAAATGACGCCCAAAAACGCTCTGTTTAGAGGGCGTTTTGAGAGTTTTGCACAGTTTTATTGCAAAAGGTCGTCCAGATCACAGGCAGTTAATGCTGACCTATCAAGTACAATTTGCTCTTTTTGGTTCAAGTTGTCGGCTGTCATCCTTATTATCTTTGTAGTAATAACTTCAGTCAATATTTCTCTGTGGGTTTTTTTAAGATATTCTTCTGTTTTTTTGTAAAAAAGAGTCGCATACTGCTTCAGTTTTTCTTCGGGTATAGCCTTGCTGCTTGCCCTATTTGCCGAGAATCGAATAAGTCTTTTTACGTCTCCATTTACAGGAATAGAAAGATTTCCCTCGCTAAAAATTATCCAATAGTTACTTAACGTGTAAATAATACGCACTATTTTTTTGCCCTCTGTTTCGTAGTAATAGATGAAAGAAAAATTATCAGTATGAAAATCTTGGCGTACTACAATCTCGTGTAAATTTGTTACTGTATAAATGGGATAATTTCTTAAAAGTCGCACATAATTCTCTCGCCAGCTTTTAAGCCAGTTAACAATGAAGCTATGTTCAAAGAAAAGTGGCTTTAGGTCATTTTCAAGATTGGTATTATCGACACCGTTCATCTTGATGGTTAGTTTATTGAATAAATTTTGTAGGTCAGAAACATCCACGTTTTTCGCAATCAGATAGTCTAAATCAGGTATAATCTGTTTATCCATGTACCAAAGCAGGTCGTAAATATCACGCCCTTTTTCCTGATATATGTCAGCACCTACTCCTCGAGTTCCTCGCAAGAAAATAGCGGCAATTTTACTTGCCATGAGCACTGACATTGTGTATGTTTTTATTACAAATGAGAGCTGGTCTCGGTTGATCGGAATTCTTTCTACTGCTGTTTTTGGTGCCGTAAAACAGTTGAGGTCTAGTTTTACATGAATCAGCCTTGAAGGGTGCGCAATGCCTAATTGGTCGCCAATGTTAAAATTCAAACGAAGTCCGCGACTGCCGGCTATTTTAATGTTAAGAAAATCAGCATCAACATTGTATGTATTCAAAAAATGAGATTGGATTTCTGATTTCAGTGTATCGAGAAAATTTTCAGAGCATGAGTCATTGGTTTCAAAATCCAAGTCAACTGACATTCTGTTTAGCCCATGACAAATGCGAAGCGCAGAGCCGCCATACATTGTCCAGTTGCTATATTCTGGATGGTGATAGATAAAGTTTAGGATATAAAACTGCAATTCTTCCTTCACTGCATTTCGCTGCGTCTCAGCATCTACGGAATTATATGAAGAAATATCTTCAATTTTACTTTTTAATTTTAAGATAATTTGATTATTCATATATTGATATATTTTTTAACTAACAAATAAAATTTCTCTCTTTCGTCTGTGTCCATTTCGTCAATGTCAATTCGCAGGTCTTTTATCAATGGATCAATCTCGCCAAAGGTGACGCCACGAAACTGGTTTGTTTTAAAATAAAGTAGATCAAACAACGCTTTTGATGGAGGTGCTATAAAAAATTCAAATTTACCTTTTTTAAAAGAAAAATCAGAAAAAAGTTTTTTATTTATAGAGTGGTATGAAAAAGAGGCGATTTTAGTCTCATAATCACGAGTCACTTTTTCTGTAACTGAAGTTATTATACTAATAACTTCAGTGGTTAAATTATAGTACTGCAAGGCAGTCCATGAGCTTACGTATGACGGACTTCGTAATATGTTTGCTATATAAAAAAGGTATGATATGTCAGCTTTATTTCTCATATAAAAATCAGAAGTGACATATACGCCTCTTTTGAGCTGGACTATGTCTTTGTGTGCGAGAGAGCGGACAATATAAGAATCAATGGTGGAATCCTTGATTTGATAACCTTTTGCAAGCTGAGAAATAGCCTGCTTCGTAAAGTAGGGCTGTTTTTTGAGCTGTTCAATTATCACTTCTCGGTATTTCATATATATGATGATATCATGTTACTTCTAAAATAGCAAGCTAGGACGCCAAAAACGCCCCGTTTAGAGGGCGTTTTGAGAGTTTTGCACAGGTAAGGATATACTTATGCAAAAATGGTTATTTTGTTCCATTTCCGGCTTGCCCGTCCGGTAGGCGAGCTTTTGTGATGATCTCGTCGACGATGCCGTATTTTTTGGCTTCTTCGGATGTCATATAGTAGTCTCGATCGGAGTCTTTTTCTATTTGGGCTACTGTTTTACTGCAATTTTTTGCTAAAATTTTATTTAAATTATCTTTTATATGTAAGATGTGCTTTGCAACAATCGCGATGTCGGATGCTTGGCCTTCAGCTCCGCCCATTACTTGGTGGATCATGACTTCGGCATTCGGCAGACAGTATCTTTTGCCCTTTGCGCCGGCAGAAAGGAGGACGGCGGCTGCAGAAGCTGCTACGCCGATACATATAGTCTGTATATTTGGACGAATATAATTCATAGTATCAAGTATTGCCATTGCGGAAGAGACCGAGCCCCCGGGAGAATTTATGTAGAGCTTGATGTCCTGTTTCGGATCTTCATGCTCAAGAAAAATAAGTTGGGCAATAACGATATTTGCTATATGGTCATCAATAGCTCCGCCGAGGAAAATAATGCGCTCACGAAGAAGACGAGAGTATATATCATAAGCTCGTTCCCCAAATTGTGATTTTTCTATTACTGTTGGTATTAACATAAGCTAAATAATACAAATAATATACCTATTTTGCAAGTAAATCGAATTCCCCAGGTGCTAAACACCTGTATTACAGGTGTTTAGCACCTGGGGAATTGTAAAGATCAATTTAGCGATATTTCACCTCAAAGATATCTATCGCATTGCCTCCACCGAGGCCGGCGACGCCTTGTGATGTCGTCCAGATCTCCTTACCCTCTTTTGATATGTCGAGACCGACGGTGAACGGGTCTGTTTTTATTCTGCTGACAACTTTGAAAGTTTTTGTATCGATTGCGACGATCTCTGCAGTATTATGTATCGCCATAAATACATATTTTCCGTCTTCTGTTATTTTTACTGTTCGGCCGACTCCGCTAACGGGAGTTGATTCGAAGATCTCAGGGCGCACAGAATTTTTACCTTTTGCATCATAAAGCGCTTTGCTTAAAGTTGCCAGCTCGGTTCTATAAAACAAAGATTGATTGATCGAAGAAATATACACGGTCTTTTTGTCCGGAGAAAGTATGATATCTCTGACCCCAAATCCCGATTTTCGAATAATTCCCAAGAATCTTTTTGAAGGCAATTCAAATCCGGCAATTCCTCCGCCGTCTCCAGCAAGTCCGACGAAAAGAGTTTTTTCATCCGGAGAAAAAAGAATTCCACGAAGGCACGCCCCGCACACTCGGTCCCTATTTACCGGGCCGTTGCTTACGTCCGGAGAAAAGGGTTTACCTACCGCTAAAGTATCTTCGAGAATAAAATCATTAGAGTTGCCTGTTTTTGTTGAAATAAGAGAAACGGAATTTTCTCCCCAGTTTGTGACCGCGACATAATTATTGAAAGGAGAAACTGCGACATTTTTTGCAACGGAGCCGGTTTCTATAAGTTTTATTATTTTTTCTTTTGCAGTGTCGACCACTGCGACAGCTGAAGAAAGATTTGAATATATGTCATCCGTAAAACGATAATACGGGATCCAGAGATATTTGCCATCATGTGAAAAGGCACTTTCAACGGGCTTGCTGGATTTTTCTGCAAACCTGTGACTTACTTGGCCGATGCGCTCTTTTGTATTTGCATCATAGACTAAGGTTTTTCCGCTTTCAAGGGAATTCACGTAGACCTTTTTGCCGTCGGGTGAAAACTGCACGGACTTCGGGCTGTATATTTGCGCATCGAGTGTTTCATTTCCGTTTAATTCATATTGATTATGAATTCTTTTTACAAATGAAAGCAATATTGGACCGTCTGCAGGAGTAGAAATATTTCCTATTTCCGGATAAAATTTTTCGGTTGTTTTAATGTTTGTTTCAGGTAAAAAAATCTCTAAAGGTTCGGATTCTCCTACACTTTTATTTTCAGGATATAGTTCGGTTTCGTCTGTTTCAATATTTTGATCTGCATAAACAGAGGCCAAGGCTCCAGCTATCGGCTGTGCGGTTGCCAAATCTCCTTTTTCTGTAACTGTTTGTTTTATGTTTGAGCTTACGATAAATATACCCATGCCAAAACTAGTACCAAGGGCGGTAGCTAGGATTATCCAAATAGCATAACTTATAAATTTTTTAGTCGGCATTGTGTGCGTGTGTAATATTCGATGTTGCACAGGTTAAGAATTTTTGTATAGTTGCATTATATCACCTTATGCAATCAAGGGCAATGTGTAATATTTGTTGCACAAAAGGATTTTTTAGAAAGTCATGATAAGATAATGTTATGGATTTACAAGACTTAAAGACAAATCATTACTTATTTGACCCAAAAACTTTTGGGAAGATTTTTGTTTTTATTGATTTCGGCAATGTGCGTCCGTGGGCAAAAGATCTGTGGCCTGAAGAAAACAAATACCGTCTTTCTATCGAGATAGGCATTAAAAATCTTGCTGAAGTTTGCAATTGGGTAAGCCCAGTAAAGAAGTTTTTTTACTATGGTTATTTTAAAAAACCCGAAGAAGAATCTAGGGATATTTTAGGAGAAGAAAGACATGCTAAATCCATATTTAGAATTGATAAGGCTCGAAGCAATGGATTTGAAGTTAAGGCAAAAGAAATAAAAATGGTTCCTCATTATGACGATACTGGAAAATTTGTGGGCAAATTCCCTAAATGTAATTTTGATGTTAAGATGACTATGACGATGCTTCAGAAGATCGAGAAATATGATACGGTAATGATCTTTTCCGGAGACAGTGATTTTGGGGGATTGCTAGGTTATTTAAAAAATAAAGGTAAGAAAATTATTATTGTGTGTACCAGGAATAGAATGAGTAGGGAATTGGAAAATGTCGCAGATACTTTTGTTCCAGCAGAAAGCCTGAAAGATTTTTTACCTTATAAAAACAACACTCCGCCCTTGCGGGCGGAGGTATAAATACGATCCTGGTATCCTTCAGGCTAGGGTAGCTTTCACTACCATTAGAGTATAGCAGTAAAAGTACAATATATCAAGAAAATTAGAGTGCCTGTGTATAACTCAAAAACGCGCTTTTTCTGTAAATTTTATTGACTCTCGAGCATTTTGAAAACTTTTTCGTTCATGAGGACGTTTTCGACGTGCATGCGGGCACGAGCAGGATCGGCGTCTTTGTAATATTCGAGGATCTTTGCGACCTCAAGATCAACTGCTTCTTTGTCTGCCTCGACTTTTTCTTCGCCGGAAATTTTACCGATGATGAGTTCTATTTTTGCTCTTTTTTCAGCATCGCCCACCCATTCCTTTTTGATGTCATCGATCGTCTTTTTCATGTGCTTCAAATAATCATCGAGCTTGAGGCCCATGTTTGTGACGTCTGATTCAAGGCGGTAGAGCATTTTGTGAAGCTCGGCATTTATGAGAACTTCCGGAAGATCAGCTTCAGCCTTTTCAACTATTTTTTCAATAATTTTAATTCTGTGTTTCTCTTTTGCAATATTTTCTTTTTCGATCTGGATGTTTGCTCTGAGTTTTGTTTTGAAGTCTTCAACATTTATAAAATCTCCAAGTGATTTTACAAATTCATCGTCAAAAGGTTTTAAAGGTTCGTCGACGTGCTCGTGACCTTCATGATCAGCGTGGTTATGTTCTTTTTTACTTCTTGATTTCCTGATGTCTTCAATAGTTTTTTCTACATCTTCTTCAGTCACTGAGATGTTTTTTTCTTCGTCGGTCAACGAGCTATTTATTTCTTTTGCGAGCTTTTTGTAATCAGGAAGTTTTACTAGAGGAAGCACGGCAACTTTTATTTTAAACGCCAAAGGACTTTTGCGCGCAATCTTCGTGAGAATTATTTCTGGTCGGCCGATTGCATCAATTTTATTCTCTTTTACGATCTTTGGATAATTTTCTGCAAGAGCCATTTCCGCCATTTCTTCGAGGATCGAAATTTCGGGAATTTTTGAAAGGAGAACAGCCTCGGGAACTTTTCCTTTTCGAAATCCGTCTATTTCAACTTTCTCGCCGAGGTGCTTTACCGCTTTGTCCCAGTATGATTCGAATATTTCTCCTGACAATTCTCCTTCTATTTCCACCAAGCTTTTTGGTAGTTTTGTGATTTTTGTTTCTGGCATGTTATTTTTTAAACTTGCCTGCCGGCAGGCAGGTTATTGATTAAGGTTTTCTTTTTGAGCTGATTGCTCAATTGCTTGATTTTGCGCTTTTCTTTCCTGTGCAGTTTTCATAAGATATCTGCCCATGTATATTGCTCCAATGATTAGTATAAGAAGGATAACAATAACTCCAGACCAAGCTCCAGTTTGGTTTTTGTTTTGATTTACATCATTGTTATTATTTTGTATTTTTTCCTCTTCCATTCTTTCATTATATCAAAAATGGAATTAAAAGCAGAGCGACAATGTTTAGAATTTTTATCATAGGGTTTATTGCAGGACCCGCTGTATCTTTGTATGGATCACCAACAGTATCACCAGTGACAGCAGCTTTGTGCGCCTCGCCACCTTTACCCCCGAAGTTGCCTTCTTCTATGTATTTTTTGCATTAATCCCAAGCACCACCACCAGATGTCATTGAAATTGCGACGAAAAGACCAGTGATTATTGAACCAACGAGAAGTCCTCCAAGAGCCACTGGCCCGAGAATAAATCCTACTAATATTGGAGCGAGTACAGGAATGAGCGCTGGTACTATCATTTGTTTTATTGCGGAAGTAGTGACAATATCAACACATTTACCGTATTCAGGTTTTCCGGTGCCTTCCATAATTCCTTTTATTTCTCTAAATTGTCTGCGAACTTCTTCTACGACTTTGCTGGCGGTTTTACCAACAGCTTCCATACATAATGCGCCGAAATAATAGGGAAGTAATCCACCAAGAAAGAGTCCAGCAATTAGTCTAGGGTCTTCTAAAGTGAAATTAAGATTGAGTCCTGCATTTGTAAATTCTTGAGTATAAGAAGCGAAAAGAACAAGCGCTGCGAGTCCCGCAGAACCGATAGCGTATCCCTTTGTGACGGCCTTTGTAGTATTTCCAACAGAATCAAGAGCATCCGTCACTACCCGAACATTGTCAGGAAGTTTTGACATTTCTGCAATTCCTCCAGCATTATCTGTGATTGGTCCGTATGAATCAATTGCCACGATAATTCCAGCCATTGAAAGCATAGAAATAGCGGCGACTGCGATACCGTAAAGTCCTGCAAAATTGTATGAGACTAAAATACCGGCCACGATCACTAGAAGTGGCCCTGCTGTTGATTTCATTGAAATAGCCAAACCTTGGATTATATTTGTGCCATGTCCCGAAACAGAAGCTTTTGCAATTGATCTGACTGGTGAGTATTTTGATGAAGTGAAATATTCAGTAATAACTACTAGCGCACCTGTCACTACAAGTCCAACAAGTGAAGCAAAGAAAAGATTTGTCGTGCTGTACAAACCATTTCCATCCATTATTTTTTGAGTGATGAAATAAAAAAGAATTGCTGAAATAATTCCTGAGGCAATGAGCCCTTTGTAAAGCGCCCACATTATATCAGTTGATCCCTTTTTAAGTTTTACAAACCAAGTGCCAGCAATAGAAGCAAGAGCAGCAGCTCCCCCTAAAGCGAGCGGATAAATAAGAGCATTATTTGAACCGACAAAAATAAGCGAACCCAAAAGCATTGCTGCTATAGATGTGACAGCATAAGTTTCAAATAAGTCTGCTGCCATACCTGCGCAATCTCCGACATTGTCTCCGACATTGTCTGCAATGACTGCAGGATTTCTCGGATCATCTTCTGGAATACCAGCTTCGACTTTTCCGACTAGGTCAGCGCCAACATCTGCCGCTTTTGTAAATATTCCTCCACCAAGTCTTGCAAATACGGAAATTAAAGATCCACCGAAACCAAATCCTATTAAAGCTTTTATGTCATTAGTCAAAGCAAAAAATCCAGCGACACCAAGAAGAGCAAGACCAACGACAAGAAGCCCCGTCACAGATCCTCCTCTAAATGCGACAGATAATGCTTGAGAGAGTCCAGTTTTTGCGGCTTCAGCAGTGCGGGAATTTGCGCGGATTGAGATGTTCATCCCGACATATCCAGCGATTCCAGAAAGCACAGCGCCTAAAATAAATCCAAGAGCGGAATTTATACCAAGGAAAATCCACAAAACAAAAAATAAAATTACGGCGATTATGCCGATGGTTTTATATTGTCTATTTAAATAAGCTTTTGCACCCTCGGCTATTGCGCCAGCTATTGATCTCATTTTTTCATTACCAGCATTCATTTTGAGAACGCCTTTTGCGATAAAAAGACCATAAACGATAGCTACAACTGAACTGATAATTGAAAACAATAAAAAGTTACTCATATTTTTGTTTTTCTTTATTATTTATAATTTAATTATTTAATCTTTTAATCTATTTTATTCCTCTGATTTTTTATTTTCATCTGTTTCAGAAACTTCTCTATCTTCATTTGCAGAGACGACCTCACTAGCACCTGCTCCTCGAATATCTATTTTCCAGCCTGTAAGTTTTGCGGCAAGACGAACATTTTGCCCCCCTTTTCCGATAGCCAGAGAAAGCTGGTCATCAGCAACTTCTATTTTTGCCTTATGTTCATTTTCATCTATTTCAATAGAAAGAGCTTTCGCTGGAGATATTGCGCTTGCGACAAATTTTGCAGGGCTAGCGTCCCATGGTATTATATCAATTTTTTCATTTCCAAGCTCGCTCATTACAGTTGAGACTCGGATTCCTTTTTGTCCTACACACGAACCGACAGGATCAATATGTTCATCATTTGAATGGACAGCAATTTTTGATCTTGATCCAGCCTCTCGAGCGATGCTTTTTATTTCGACAACACCAGAGGCGACTTCCGGTGCCTCCATAGCAAAAAGTTTTTCAATAAATCTAGGATGAGTGCGAGAAAGTCTCAAATTTACTCCGCGAGGTGAATCCTCTACCATATATAGGTACGCTTTTATTCTTTCTCCCCTGCGGTAAAACTCTCCCGGGATCTGTTCTTCTTGAGGAATTACGCCAGTTGCCCTATTGAAATCAATAAAAACCATGCCTCTTTCGGCTTTTTGAACTACCCCGTTGATTATTTCGCCCTCTTTTCCGCCATATTCAGACAAGACGGCATCTCTTTCAGCCTCCCTTATCTTTTGTATTATGACTTGTTTTGCAGTTTGAGCAGCGATTCGTCCATAATCCTCTTGCGCTTCAAGAGGAAATACGACCTCATCGTTGAGTTGCACATTTTTTTTCATCTTTTTGGCATCTTCAAGCAAAATATGGTGTTCAGGGTTGAAACGGGGTAAAAGTCCTTCTTCTTTTTCTTCTCCTATGTCCGACATAGGAATTTCTTCTCCTGATTCCATTCTAACTACAGACTCGTCTACGGCGACCTTTATTTGGTAAAAGTCTATTTTTCCAGACTCCAAATCAAATTTTGTCCTTATAATTTGACCTTTTTTGCCATAATCCTTCTTATATGCGGCAGCCAAAGCTTGCTCTATTGCTTCTATTATTTTCTCTTTTGGTATTTTGCGCTCTTCTTCAAGCTGCTCGAGGGCTGACTTCATTGTTTTTAGATCTATCATATATTTAATTTTATTATTTGGTAAAAAATAAAGCCCGTTGGCACGGACTTAATTACATTTTGATATTATAATATTTGGGGAAATAATGCAATACGTTGCATAAACCCTCTCCTTTCAGGAGAGGGTAGGGTGAGGTTCTTAATTCAAATACACCTCACCTCAGTCCTCTCCTGAAAGGAGAGGAAGGAAATCAGTTATCCACAGCGTTTTATTTAATAGCATATTTTTGTTAAGTATTGTATAATTATAGTCGTATATAGTCTTTTAGATTTTTAGTGAAATATTATTTATTAACGTCGCGTTTTGATGGACGATTACGTGACATGATTCCGCAGAATCAAATATAAAATATGGATACAAATTCAAGTGCAAAAAAACCTCTTTGGATAATAATAGGAGCCGTAGCTATAATTGCTATTATAATTTTAGCTGTATATTCTTATAAAAATAAATCTAGTCAAAATAGCAATCCATCCGCAAATCAAGCGTTGACTGAAGAACAAAAAACAGCGATTTTAAAACAACTTGCTGAATCAGCAAGTAATACTCCACCACTCAGCGAAAAACAAAAGACGGATATTTTGAAACAGCTTAGTACTCAAGCAAAAGAGAGTAAGTCATTGACGGATGCAGAAAAAGCAAAGATTTTGGAGTCATTGCAGGTAAGTCAATAATCGCAGTAATCATGTAGCAAGGACCGTCCTTGCTACAAAAGAAATCGAGCGTTGGTCTTTTCTATAAAAAATTTAAATGTTAAAAAAAATTCATTCCAAAATAAAACAGATGAATCAAGGGCATAAGATCCTTGTTCTATTTTCTTTTTTAATTGTTTTTATTGGTATCTCTTATTTTAGTCCATTACAAAAAAGTTCCGCATCTGCCACTGACAATGTTCAAGGCTTTGCTTGGACTGATACTATCGGCTGGATTAGTTTTAATTGTAGTAGCACTGGAGCATGTCCGCCAAATGGACCTACAAATCATGGTGTAGCCCTTGACCTTACTACTGGAAACATTACTGGTTACGCATGGAGTGACAATATAGGCTGGATAAAATTTGATCCTACTTTTACAGGTCCTGGTACTTTTGGTGGTAATCAGTATGGTGCAAAATTTTTTGATAGTGGTAATGGCGCTGGTAAGGTAAAAGGTTGGGCGAGAGCTTGTACGGCTTTTCAAAATCAGCTTACTTGTTCTGGTCAGCCTAAAGTATTAAATGGTCCAAGTCTCGGTGGTTGGGACGGCTGGATTAGTTTTGATTGCTCTGACGATTCTGTAAATGGATGCATTAGTTCAAATTATGGTGTCACTTATGATTCAACTTTAACTCCGGGTGAATTTTCTGGTTTTGCATGGGGAAGTATGTTTGTCGGTTGGATTAGTTTCAATCATAAAGATATGCCTAGTACTCCTTCAAATTATGTAGTGACGGGACCTACAAAAAATTCAGGCCCTAATCTTACTTGTTTTAACAATAAAACATCTTGCCCTACTCCAAATATAAATCTTGAAGTAAAAGAAAGTTCTCCAGCTACTTTACCATACGGAAGTAGTGTCACCTTGAATTCAACTGGCGGAAATGTTGATTTAAATTGGTCAAATGATGCTCAGGGTATCGCCTCATCTTCTTTGATATGTGATTTGACTAGTACGAATCCTTGGTTTAGCCAAATTACAAATAATCCTGGTTCTGGCACCAGTCTTTCACAAGTTGTGCCGGCAAATAATACAACTTCTAATATAACTACAACTATTACAATAACTTGCGATGATGGTTTTCATACTATTGTGCCTGTATCTGTCACTATTACCGTACCTCCCGCTGTTCCTACCGGTCAGACGATACAGCAGGTGATACTTGAGGCCGCGTCTCCTTCCGGTGGAACATTCAGCATAAATCATATAAATATTCCAACCAGTCCAGGCAAGATTGATTTACAATGGAGCATTATATATTCAAATCCAAATAATCCCGGACTTGATGTTGTGTGCGATGGAAATTCAAATCCAAACTCTTGGGTAAATTGGTTCTTGGCTCCACCTCCTCCTGTAAATTCAAACATAGCTTTAAATAATCATCCTTATACAACTCCAGGAACAACAAATGCAACCGTATCAGGCACAGCTACTATTCCTTTCAATCTGATATGTTACGACAGAGCCAATCCAAATGCCACAGTACAAAGTAATACAATCAATGTTTCTTTTGGTCTTGACCCGATAGTCTACCTAGATATAAAAGATGATGCGAAATCAGCAGATCCTTTTAGCACAACTGTTGTAAATTTCCAAGTTGGAGGGGGATGGATAGATCTGCAAGTACAAGGTTCAAATATAAATTTCTGTACCGCAACCTCATCATCTACCGGGTCTGAAGATAGTGACTGGAAATCTATAATGACAAATCAGATCAATCCTTATTTACAAACACTTCCAGTTTCTATTCTTTACCCTACTCCTCCAGCGATAGAAAAGATACATGTCATTAAGTCCACCACTTTCGGTATCCAATGTCAGCAGACGTCACTGGGTACAAAAATTACCACACTTAAGCAAGTCCAAGTATGGGTGGATGGTATAAAATCCCCAACTCTCACCCCACCGAAGCCGAAATACATATTCTTCTAGCAATTCGCGGTTTCGGCTCCCTATTTTGAAAAATTGCAAAGAAAATGATGTTTGATATAATGTAATTATGGAAAAAGAAGAAAAAAATGAAAAAGAAGATATGACAATCGGCGACCTTGCTATTTTGATGGCGAACAGTTTTGGCGTTCTTACAAACGATGTAAATGGCCTTAAAAGTGACATGAACAGCGTTAAAACCGACATTTCTGAAATCAAAAGCGATATAATTCAAATTAAGTCAGATCTTTCGTCTTTCAAAACAGAAACCCGGGAAAATTTTAAAGAGGTGAAGAAAAGTATCAAAGAAAATAAAGAAAGTATAAATGGAATCATAGGAGATTATCATCCGCACATTATAGCTCTTGAAGAAAAAGTTTTCGGCCACTCGACTCTGGCAGAGGCTTAAGGTTGCCTTATCCTAACCCGGCCCCGTTTTATTGCTTTTGAAAAAATTATAAATGTTGTATAATAAGTAGAGTAAAAATATTAAAAATAATATGTCCATCTCAAAAAACATGCAAAAAATAATATCGGCTAAAAAAATAGTTTTGTTTTTGTTCGTTGTCGGTTTTCTTTTCGTGCAAAATGCGATGGCGCAGACATGGGTTGGGCCTACAACAAACCCTCCACCTGATCTAAATTCAATAAATGTAGACGCCCCTATAAATGTTAGTAATAATTCACAATCAAAGGCAAGTGATTTGACTGTGCAGAAGATTATTTCCTCTGAGATAAAAGTGACTGCAGGGGTACCAGGTAAAAAGTATATTCTTACTGATAAGACTGGCGCAGGAGATGGAGATTGGCAACCAATATCATCAATCCTCCCACCATTTCCTTTATGGATGACAAATGCTACAAATGGTGACACCTTGAGATGGAACTCAAATCCAGTACCTCCAGCATTTCCTGGATGGGAGCCAAATAATAATATTTTTAATGATCCATCTACAAATTTTGTTGGTATTGGTACTTCTTCTCCATCTACAAACTTAATGATTAATGGTACAACATCCACGAATGACATTCTTTCAAACCTAGGTACAATAAAACAATTAAATGTGCCAACATCTGCTTCTATAGGTACAACAAATCCTCCACATAGTTCATCTATTCTTGACCTCGTATCTTCGGACAAAGGTCTTTTGCTTCCAAGGATGACAGATGTTCAGATGAAAGCTATAGTGGCGCCTCCACTTGGTTTGACTGTTTTTAATACCACATACAATGGGTATTATTACTATGATGGTACAAAAGTCCCTCCATGGAAATCCATAGGAGCTGTACCGATATTAGCACCAGGGGATAAAAATGATACTTTAAGGTGGAGCGGGACAGAGTGGGTAAAAAATATGATTCTTATAAATACAGGATCTGCTGTTGGGGTTGGGCTTGCTAATCCTCCTTCTGCTTCGGCTATTTTAGATGTTAATTCTTCAACTTTAGGGGTATTGTTTCCTAGGATGACAACCGCGCAAAGAAATGCAATTGTTGTTCCCGTGGCGCAAGGATTAACAATTTTTAACATTGATCCTCTTGTTAATACTTATGAGTATTATGATGGTACAAAATGGGTGACCATGAATAATGGAAGTGCATTTGTAAATTCAGGAAATGCAAATGAAACTCTTCGATGGGACACTACTAGTAGTAGCTGGAAATCAAGCCCTAATATTTACAATGACGGAACAAGCGTTGGTATAGGTACAATTACTCCTTCTGCTTCAAAAAAACTAGAGGTGGTTGGTGATTCATATTTTAATGGAGATGTGAAAGTTGGAGAAGTTGGAAATCTTCTTGCTGTTCCACCCATTCTCCCAATAATAAAAGATGTGACTGTTTCAGGAAAATTAACTACGGATAAACTTCAAGTGACAAGTGGTTATCCTTTTGCTGGCCAAGTTCTTACTAGTGATAATGTTGGAAATGCTACTTGGCAACTACTAAAAGGAACGATGCCCGGGGGAACACATGGTCAGACCTTAAGTTACGATTTGACAATCAACAATGGTACAGGAGGCTGGGTACCAAATAATAATATTTTTAATGATTTAACTACAGGAGATGTGACTGTTACTCCTAAGACTGGGAGTACATTTACAGTAAATGGAACTACGAAATTAAGCGGGGATGTATTTCAAGGTAATGGAAATATGGCAATATATGGATCAATACTACCAAACCCACCGTATCTCTTTTCATCTTCGGCAGCCCTCGAAGTTAATTCAACAACCCAAGGATTTTTGCCGCCAAGGATGACGACAGTGCAAAAACTTGCAATTACGAGTCCAACTAACGGTCTTACTGTTTTTGATACGACTTTAGGTAGTTATCAATACTGGGATGGACCAACTTCAAAGTGGCTACCAATAGGAACTGTTCCGCCTCCAAACATTGTTCAACCCGGAAATAACTCAGACGAAACCCTGCGTTGGGATAGTGTTGCGGGAAATTGGGTTCCAAATACCAGTTTATTAAGCAATGGAGTAGGTCATCTTACAGTATCAGGATCAGAAGTTAAATCAAATGGGAAAAATTCTTCTATTACTATAGAAAATACTGGTACATTGGGTGGGGCATGGACACTTAGGTCTGGAGCGCTTGGCACTAATACTGCACCGGGTGGATTTAGTATCGCTGATAATAATAATAATTATAGATTTGCAATAGGGGCAACTGGAAATGTAGGTATAAATACCACTACCCCGGATGTTTCAGCGGCTCTTGATATAAATTCAATAGATGGAGGACTTTTGCCACCAATAATGTCCGATGCTCAAAAGCTCGCTATCGTAACCCCAGCGAAAGGTTTAATTATTTTCAATAGTGATGTTAATAAAAATACTTACGAATATAATGCCGGAACACCAGCTGTACCTAACTGGACACCAATCAACGGAGGAGGCGCTGTGATAAATAAAGGAAACAAATTAGGAAATACTCTTTATTGGGATGGACTAACTTGGGTAGCGAATTCTCTCCTTTATAATAATGGGGTAAGTATTGGAATAAATACAACTCCTTCTACTACAAATAAATTGGAAGTAGTTGGTAATACAAACCTAAACGGAGATGTAGTAGTTGGAGATTCTTCATTCTCTTCTGGTCCAAAAACTTTATCTGTTATCGGAAATGTTCTAGTAGGCACAAATACTTTCACACCTATCCCGCAGAGTAACCCTCCTACTCCACATGCTCTTGAGGTTGGTAATAATGGTAGCGCGCTAATTCCAAATATTTTTTCTAATTTCGTGGATTCTAATAATGTGGTTGCTAATACAAATCTTTGCTTAGGTTTACCAGGCCCCACACAATGTATTCAGTCTTGGTCTCAGGTATCTCCACCATTAAATCAACTTTTGCCTACTGGAGGGGTAACCGGGAACACCCTTCACTATGACTCCTCGGTAGCAGGAGGTGGAGCATGGATAAAAGATAGTAATATTTTTAATGATGGGAGTAATGTAGGAATAGGGACGTCCACACCATCAAGTAAACTTGATGTGAATGGATCTTTGTCGGTCTCAAGCTCTACCAGCTGGGCTGATATAGTACTTAACTCAAAAGGTGGACTTAATTCTCCTGCAATATATGTAGGGGGTCCCAATAATGCGACTGTTCCAGATCTTGATCTTAGAATAAGTAGTAAAGGACTTGGTAATCTAATTATCAATGAAGGAAATCCGATTACTGGTGGTGGTGCTGTAGGCATAGGGCCAAATGTTGGTACTTTGATTAAACCCGAAATTGTAACCGATCCAAACTTGAAACTTTATGTAAATGGAAATACAAAGATGAATGGAGATCTTGTTGTGTGGAACAATCTTTATGCTTTTGATGTTTCTGCAAACAAAATTAAAACAATCTCGGATATCACTACGCCGTCTCTTTGTCTCGGTACAGATCCTTGCATTTCTTCTTGGTCATCAATATCGCCAGCTTCAAATCTGCTTTTGCCAACTGGTGCAACTAGTGGAGACACTCTCCGTTATAATGGAACAAAATGGACAAACAATAACAATATTTTTAACGACGGAACGAATGTTGGAATTGGAAGAGCGAGTGGTTGGTCAATTAAAGGAAACCCCGCAAATCCTGGAGGTCAAGGTATACCGTATCTTCTTCAAATAGGAGATACAGTTTTGAATAATGGATCTTTATACATAGCAGGAGATTCAGCATCTTCAATTCCAACAGTTGTTCAAGATGGTTCTTCACTTATATATGGTAATATGTATATTACTGGACTAACAGAACTTACCAGGGTAAATATAGGAAATGCTACAGCTGATTGGAAATCAAAGCTGGCTGTTAATGGTAATTTAGAAGTTGTAAATGGAGATATTTTTGGTGGAAATGGAAGTATTGATATATTAAAAAATGGAGATGTAAATGTTGAGGTTGGAAATATAAATGTTGAAAAGAAAGATATAAATATCGACCTCGGAAATATTTACGTAAGCCAAGGAAAAATAAGAGCTTCTACAAGTTTAGCAAATAATTGGGCAAGTGGTAAGGCTACTGTTTGTGCTGATAGTCTAGGAACCCTTATGCTTTGTGATAAAAATACTGGAGATACTACTTTTACATATAGTTCTACAGGTGTAACATTCATTTATCCCGGTGAGGATTATGAGCATATAACTTTTGTTATATGTGGTGCAGGAGGTAGTGGCGCAGGAGGTTGGAGTGATGAAGGGCATGGCGGTGGTGGCGGTGGCGGTGGCGCATGCGAAAAACAGACATTCACATCATATAAAAAAGGTTCTAAATTTACTATTAATTTAGGAGCCGGTGGTAAATATCCTTCTCAGTCAACTCCTTTAGCTGGTGTTGCTGGTAGTCCATCTACAGTAGTGGATTTTAGTGGTAAAACTATTTTGACTGCAGCGGCTGGACTTGGTGGATCAAAAGATTATAATGCTGGGGAT
>Ga0209541_10005769_pt1 | contig 21461 bp, 25 predicted proteins | sample RifCSPlowO2_01_FD_184027 | JGI IMG/M metagenome (GOLD analysis project Ga0209541, IMG submission 184027) | Groundwater microbial communities from Rifle, Colorado - Rifle CSP2_plank lowO2_0.1 (SPAdes) (version 2) | ecosystem: Environmental > Aquatic > Deep subsurface > Groundwater | place...
TAAGTACTAAGGACGCCTCGCTTTTTGTCCGCAGACAAAAAGTTGCGAACGAAGTGAGCAATCCTTTAGGGCGAGGAGGATGTCACAGATAAAGAAGCACAGTGCCATCATCCATACTGGATAGAAGATGCTGTAGAAAGAGGGACTCCTGCAGAAAAATTACCTAAACATTGGAAAGGAATTGCTAAAAAAATGAATAATGAGACTGAAGATGAAATTAAAATTTTAACAGAGTATTCAAAAAAAGCTTCAGAAGTTATTGAAGGTTACTGGAGTGTTGATTTTTGCAGAGCTAAGAAAGGAGATTGGTATTTAATTGATATGGCAGAAGCAGAAAAATCATGGCATCCTTCAAGTTGTAAGTATTCTAATATGCCTGAAGAAAAGCCTGTTGAGAAACCTAATTTTAGTTTTTTAATCTGGAAGAAAGAGCAGAAAAAATAATTATTTATTTTAATTTTTCTTCTTGTTCTATATCTAAAACAATACTTGGAATTTCTTCCATAACTTTTCTTATGACTTCTTTTTCTGTTAGTTTTGGATTTTCCCTTGAAATCTTAAATGCTTTTGATGCAGCAGCAATCATTCCAATCTTTACCTTTTCATCTTTTATATCTTTCATTTCAGAAATGTAATCTGAAACATCTTGAAATACTTCTTCATCTATTGCAAGAGGATTTTGTTTTCTAAATTTAATCACTCTTGATGCAGCCGAAACCATCTTTATTTTTTCTTCCATCTTTTTGTAATTATGAAAGTTTGTTTGAGGTATTTAAATATTTTCGTGATAAAAAGAATAGATTGTTTTGTAAATTTAAGAAGTAACTAGATGGCCACTAGGTTTTACTAATAATTCCTCCAAATGCCGGACATTAGATTTTAATTGTTTTTCTATTTTTTCTTTTGTATTTATGTTTCTATTCCACTCGGTTTCAGAATAAGCAGATGGGCCGCAATAATCCACAACAATGTCTGATGCGCCCATTAATTCTGGATTTCTTTTTATAGCTTTACCTAATGTACAATTGATTAAGTTAACTTTTGAGGAATCGGTCATAATTTTGCATCTTTCAATTAATTTTTTTATTAGCATCTGCTGATTAAGATTAGCATTTTCATGCGCGATTTGTAAGAGATTATATCCGGAAGTGTAATCAAATGGATCTATACATACTGGTTTTTGGGAGATAGAAGATGATTTTAGAAGAACTTCAGGAATAAATCCAGATAATCCCGCACCAATTTCGGTATATTGATAATTTGGATTTATTGGGAATAAATTTGCCGGATATTCAGAAGCATCTCGCGCAGTAACTGGTATCTTGGTTCCCCTTACAATTTTACAAGGAGAGGGAATCATAAAGTATATCATTCCCAGGTTGCCAGGAATCCCTTCTTTTTTAACAATTAGCGAGTAGGAATTAAGTGTATTAAAGACAGCTAATCCATATTCTTGTTTTTTAATTTTGATTGCCATGTTAAATTATCAAGAACTCTTTTTCCTTAAGATGAAAATGTTATAAATTTATTATTTAAAAACCTATTTATACACTCTCCATGTATGCTTGCACTTGGTGCATCTGAAGAATTTGGTTTCAGATTCATCACCTGCTCTTGTTTGGAGAGTCCAAAAATAAGCTTCTCCATTATTACATTTAGGACAACTGGCATCTGTTACTGGAAGAAAATTACTGTCTTCTTCATTTATTACTGCAACTCCCGTTTTTGCATCAATTTTTTCAGAGGTTTCAATTTTAATCTTATCTTTTGATTTATAACCGCATCTTTGGCATTTAGAATTATCCCCTTCACCAACAAGAACACACCCACAGTCTGGACAAAATTCCATTTTAATACAAAGATAAAAGAATTATCTATATTCCCTCCAAGTGTGTTTGCACTTGGTGCATCTGAAGAATTTGGTTTCTGCTTCATCACCAGCTCTTGTCTGAGAAGTCCAGAAATAAGCTTCTCCATTATCACACTTAGGACAGCTAGCATTTGTTATTGGAAAAACATCGGTGTCTTTATCTCTTATTATTCCTATTTTAGGTTTAACCTCAATTTTTTCAGAAGACTCAATCTTCACTTTCCCCTTTGCGCTGTATCCACATCTAGGACACCCAAAATTTTTTGTTTTTTCAACTAACACACAACCACATTTTGGACAAAATTCCATTAGTTGTTTACTTATTCAATCTTTAAAAAGGTTTCTAAAAAAACATTATACTCTCATTATATCTTCTAATTTGTCTGCGCATTCTCCTATTATACCTGGAACCGTATCTATACTTTCAATAGGTTTGTCTCTTGTAATACCCATAACTCCCGCTAATTTAGTTACTGGCTCTCTTAATTTATCTAAAAGTTCACTTTCTACTTCTTTTTCTTTTCTGTCTTTATAATTTTCTATATTTTCAGAATAAAATCCTAATAATTTTTTTATGCTGCATAAAGTATTGTTTAGAATAGGGTCTTCTCCTAAATTTTCAATAGTTTTATCTTCATCATCTTCATTTAATGTATAACCAATACTCTTTACTCCTTCTACTATCTCTTCTAAATGGTGTCTTATCAAATCTCTTTCTTTTTCTATATCAGATTGAACTAAAGGACCACGATTAGAAACTAAAGCATAAGAATCAGAGAGTTTTTTATACAAGCCTGATTTTAATTCTGAATATTGTATTCTCTCAGGTAAGTTTTGTGGGTTAGGAAGCCTTTCTATTAATTGTCCTGCTATTTTTAGAGAATCAGCAACATTTCCGTAATTTTCATCTTTTATTTGTCTTTTTGCTTGTTCTATAGTTTCTAAAAATTGAGATTCAATAAGAGCATGATACACCATTATTAGAAAAAATTCAATTAGTTTTTAAAGAATATTGTTGTTTGTTATATTCATCTAAAAGCATTTATCAATTCTGTAAACCAAATTTTAGGCCAGCCAAGAAAAGGGATTTTTATTGCAGCTTTTCCTATTATCTGTTCTTGACTGATGTTGGTTTCATCTGTATTATATATATTATTTTCTCTTGTTAATTGTTTTCCGTTATGATCTCCTTTTGTTTGATAAGTCCCATTTTCGTTTATTTTTATTATTCTATGAATAATTGGTCTTGGGGCCGTTGAATCTAAATCGGGCTTAAAGACAATTATATCTCCTATTTTTGGGGTAAATCTCCCCAAAACAATAATTACATCTCCTTTACTGAAACCAGTGCTTAATGAAAATTCAGAGAATTTTTCTTTTGAAACATTTATATTTTCATACCAGTTTCCGCAAACTTCCCAATACTTATCAAGATTAACAGAACCCATCTGTTTTTTTTCATCTTGGGAATAAATATTATCACACAAAGTTAATCTTCTGTAATCATCTAGAACTATGCGATGGTCCATGCTTGAACTTTCAACTCCTGCTAATGGCAAAGAACTTCCGAAAATTAATGATAGGGTTGGAAAGAAAATAAATTTTACAATCACAAAGATTAATACAAGTGCAACAACCCAGCTTAACCAACTATCACTATGCCAAATCCAATGCCATGCTTTTTTAATATTATTTATTATTTCTTTGATATCCATCTTATTATTTTATATTTAACTTAAAAAAAGGATGTTTTTAAGTGTTAGGTTTTATATACTGCATAATAAAAATCTTTAAATAGTATATCTATCTTGTGTATACTGAAAGTATACACAATCTCCTTTCCAGCCATACTCTTGTATGGCTGTTCATACGTAACACCTCTTTATCCCCAGAAGAGCTAAGACATGTTTTTGACATGAAACTGGCTCCTCTAGGGTTTAACTAAACCTCTAAAACAAGAAAAGAAAACAGTAATGAAAAAATACTAATACGCTAAAACAAAAAGCATTTACAAAATAAAGTAAGATACTCAAATGCTTTTTGTTTATGAGAACAGAAACTCAAGCGAGATAAGTTAAACATTAGTGATAAAATCAAAAAAATAAGCAAATAAAAAACAGAAAATGACAGACATATTCAGCAACACAATTTTATGTGGAAAGTGTGATATTAAGATGAAACCTATTCAGATACACAGAAATGGTTTTATTTTAAGGGCGGTTATGTGCCCAAAATGTGAATCTAAAATTATTCATCCTAAGGATGAGCAGGAATATAACAATTTCCAAGATTTAAAGAAAAAAGAGTTTAGTGTTAAGATGAGGTTTGTTGGAAATTCTTATGCAGTTTCAATTCCAAAAGAACTTGTTAATTTTATGCAAGAACAGGAAAAGATAATGGATGAAATGGTAAGATTATCTTTAGAAGAATTTGGAAGAATAAGCTTAAGTTTTGGAAATCATAATCATGAAAATGACAGGATAAGAGAATTAAAAGAAAAAGCTAAGGAGGCTAATTAAAAACCTATAACAATAATAAAAATAAATACGAATAAAGCGAGGATAATTGGCATCAGGCGAAAGAGGATTGCTCAAGAGCATAATCATTTTAAACATTATCAATATAAAAAATAAATAACTAAAAATAAAAAATGGCAATTTCAGAAGAAACAAAAGGACCTAAATTAAGAGTAAGCGAGGCATTGCAGGACGATGCTTATAAAGGAATTGCTAGAATAGATTTTGAAATTATGAGAGAGCTTGGAATTAAGAGAGGAGATGTTATTTTGATTAAAGGAGGAAAAGAAACTGTTGCAATTGCTGATAAAGCTTATCCTGCGGATGTTGGAGAAGGAATTATTAGAGTTGATGGAATTATAAGAAAAAATGCAAGAACAGGTGTTGGAGAAAATGTTATTGTTAAAAAAGCAGAAATAAAAGAAGCTAAGAAAGTTATTGTTGCTCCTGCCCAGAGGGGCATAATGATTCAGGGTAATTTAAAGCCAGGATTATTAGGAAGAGCTGTTGTTAAAGGAGATGTTGTTGTTTTAGGAGGAGTCAGGAGAAGAAGAGATTTAATGTCAGAAGACTTGGAAAATTTGTTTGGTGGTTTTGAAGATATTTTTGGAGACGCATTTGGAGGTATGGGCTTAGGAGGATTGCAGCAGATTAGATTTTTAATAACAAATATAACCCCTAGTGTTCCTTGTATAATAACAGAGAATACAGAAGTTGTTTTTAGCAATAAACCCGTTGAAGTTTCTGAAGAGACTACTTTTCCAGAAGTTACTTATGAAGATATAGGAGGTTTAACAGACGAAGTTAAAAAAATCAGGGAAATGGTTGAGATTCCTTTAAAACACCCAGAAGTTTTTGAAAGGCTTGGAATTGAACCGCCTAAAGGAGTTTTATTACACGGACCTCCTGGAACAGGAAAAACATTATTAGCCAAGGCCGTTGCAAATGAATCAGAAGCTAATTTTATTTTACTTAATGGCCCAGAGATTATGAGCAAATTTTATGGAGAATCTGAAAAAAAGATAAGGGATATTTTTGATGAAGCTGAAAAAAATGCCCCAAGTATAATTTTTATAGACGAGATTGATGCAATTGCACCTAAGAGAGAAGATGTTGGGGGAGAAGTTGAGAGAAGAGTTGTAAGTCAATTATTAACCATGATGGATGGATTGCAGTCAAGAGGGAAGGTAATTGTTATTGCAGCAACTAACAGAGTAAATGCTATTGATGAGGCATTGAGAAGGCCCGGAAGATTTGACAGAGAAATAGAACTTAGAGCGCCGGATAAAAAAGGAAGATTGCAGATTCTAAAAATACATACAAGAAATATGCCATTAACAAAAGATGTTGATTTAAACTCTTTAGCAGAAATAACTCATGGTTTTGTTGGAGCAGATATATCTTCATTAGCAAAAGAAGCTGCTATGGTTGTGTTAAGAAGGATTCTTCCTGGATTGGAATTAAACGAAAATGAATCAATTCCAGAAGAAAAATTAAAAGAATTAAAAGTTAATAAAAAAGATTTTGATGACGCTTTAAAAGTTGTAAGGCCTTCCGCTATGAGAGAGGTTTTAGTAGAAACTCCTAATGTTAATTGGAATGATGTTGGGGGATTAGATGAGATTAAACAACAGTTAAAAGAAGCTGTTGAATGGCCATTAAAATATCCTGATTCATTTACAAGACTTGGAATAAGGCCCCCAAGAGGAATTTTGTTATATGGCCCTCCTGGAACAGGAAAAACATTATTAGCCAAGGCCGTTGCAAAAGAAAGCGAAGCTAATTTTATTCAGGTTAAAGGACCGAGTTTGTTATCGATGTGGGTTGGAAAATCAGAAGAAGGAGTCAGAAAGATATTTGAAAGAGCAAGACAAGTTAGTCCCTGTATTATATTTTTTGATGAAATTGATGCTCTTGCTGGAAAAAGAGGAATAGAACAAGGAACAAAAGTTACAGAAAGAGTATTAAATCAGTTGCTTGCTGAAATGGATGGGATTGAAGATTTATCAAATGTAATTGTTATTGGTGCAACCAACAGGCCTGATATGCTAGATGCGGCTTTGCTTAGGCCGGGAAGATTTGACAGAATATTATTGACTCCTGCTCCTTCAAAAGAAGGAAGAGAAGAGATATTTAAAATTCACACAAAGAATATGCCTTTTGCGAAAGATATAAACATGCATAAGATATTGGAAAAAACAGAAGGTTTTGTTGGAGCCGATATAGAGGCATTGATAAGAGAGGCTGCAATGCTTGCCTTAAGAGAGGATATTGATGCTAAAGAAGTTAAGATGGAAAATTTTGAAAATGCCTTGAAAAGAGTAAGTGCAAGTGTAACAAAATCTGATGCTGATAAGTACAAAAGAATTGAAACAGAATATCTCAGAAGTGCAAAGGCTGCTTTAGAAACTCCTGTGAGTTATTTGGGTTAATTATTTAAACTACTTTTTCTTTTATTTTACATGAAAAAGAGGAATATGAATGAGTATTTGATTGGAATTTTGATTTTATTATTGGTGTTTATCCCTCTAGCTATTGTTCAACCTAATAACTTGACTGGAAAAGCTGTTGGTGGCCCTCAAGATGCTAGTTCTGGCGGAGGAGCAGGGATGATGGCTGGACCAAATAGTGAGCAAGTAACATGCATGAGTTCTTGTATGGGATGTAGTTCTCCTGGTGTTGAATGCACTGGAAATCAAGAACAATGCATGGCTCAATGTAATGTAGAACCAGAGCCAGAAGCTGCTGATGAAGGAGAGGCTTGCATGCAAGAATGCATTGTTAAAGGTTGTGGTGAATTTGATTTTGATTGCCAAAATAAAAATAGAGAAACTTGTGAAGAAAAATGTGATATGTTAGGAGATAAGCCAGATGAAAGTGAAATAAGTGCTGAACAATTATGTATTACAAATTGTGTTGAAGCAGTTGCTCCTGGTACAAGATGTGGAACAAGTCAAACAGGGGAGACAGGCGGAGAAGTTTGCCAGAAATGTGCTGCAGATTGTGTTCATTTATATGAGGGTCCTTGTTTAGATGATGAAAAATTAAGTGCAAAGAAAAAAGAATGTGGAACCTGTGAGAACTGTTATGGAGAGCCTGTGATGGGGGATTCCGGAGAAGGATGGGAATGTATTGTTGATGTTAAATGTGGAGATGCAAGCAGTGAATTTGGAGATGAACCTGGAACAGGAGAAGGGATTGTTGCAAATATTGGAGAAGCAATTGGAAATGTTTTTGAAGGTATTGGAGATTTTTTTTCTAATTTATTTAGTGGCGTAGAAGAAAGTTCTGAATAATTATTTTTATTCTCATCTTTTTTACTATAATATAAATAAGAACTATTATTCCGCACGATAATATTGCAGCTATTGTAAACATTTTTAGATTTTCCTGTATTAATGCTTGATTTTGCCCGAATGCATATCCAAGCCAGATAAGGACAAGACTCCATAGTCCTGTACCCAATGCAGTATAAATTGTAAATTTTGCAAGGTTCATCTTTGCAAATCCTGCTGGAAGAGAAATTAATTGTCTTATTGCTGGAATTAATCTTCCTATAAATGTTGTGATTTGACCATGATTTTTAAAATATCTTTCTGTTTTTTCTATGCTTTCTTTGCTGATAAACAAAAATTTTCCATATTTGTCTGCAAGTTTTTCAGCAGTTTTTCTTCCTAAATATAACGCAAGATAATAATTAACAAAAGCTCCTGCTAAACTTCCTAAAATTGCTGAAACAAATACTAAATAAAAACTCATTTTTTCTTGAAAAATTAAATATCCTGCCGGGATTAATATTACTTCACTTGGAAAAGGAATAAAAGAAGATTCAATTGTCATTAAAATAAATATTCCAAAATATCCCATACTTCCTATTGTTGCTACAAGCCAGTTTGCTAAAGATGATAAAATGCCCATTTTTGTTTTTATGTTATTTGTTGTTTTATTATTTTTATTTATTGGTAATGTGTAAAACGATTTTAAGTTCTGCAGATGAGCAGATTTAGTTACTCATATATGGTTTTATGTTGATTGCTCTTCCTTATTTCGTTTTATTTTATTATTGGTTTAGTTTAATTTTATTATTAATTTATAATGTTGTTATTATAATTTTTCCTTCTTTAGTTATTATTATTGTATGTTCTGCCTGGCTTACAGGCCCGTGTGAATTTTCTATTAATTGTGAATAATTTTTTATTATTCCCTGCTGTTCTAATTCTTTTAATGCAATTCTTGCTCCTGGAAATTTTTCTTGAATCTCTCTTAATGAAAACGGGAGGGTTTGATATTTCTTATAAACATAATTTAAGATTTTTCTTGCATTAGGGCTTCTTGGATTTTTTGGATTTTCAATTCTAAAGATATTGCTTGAGCCTCCTTCATAAATTTTGCCTTCTCCTGTTGTTGCAAAAGGTTCTATTGCATAAGCTCCTTCTTTTAATTTATTCTTGCTTCCATTTGCATAATTTGGAATTGTAATTCCTGAATGAAGGTTATATGGATTTAAACTATGGCCGGAGAGATTGATTATAGGAGAAAATCCCTTTTTTTCAATTGTTTCTTGTATTGTTTTTCCAATTTCATTTAAAGTTAAATCAGGATTTTTTTCTAATTTTTTTAAAGCGTTTTCTAATGCCTGTTCTGATGCTTCTATTAGAGGTTTGTATTTTTTATTAGGAGTTAGGTCTAAAGAAAAAGCAGTATCTGCGATATAACCATCAACATGAACACCTATATCTACTTTTAATAGTCCTTGTGCTTTTGTTTCATCTTCTAGAATTGGGTGGTAATGAGCTGCAATATCATTTATAGCAAGATTAACAGGAAATGCAGGAATAGCACCTAAATATTCTATTTTACCATGTATTTTCTCAGCTATTTCTAATAAAAGCATGTTTGGTTTTATAATTCCCTTAGCATAAGCTACAACTTGCTTTGCAATTTCTCCCGCTTCCTTGTAGTTTGCTATTTCTTTTGTGTCCATTTTGAGATTTCCTGTTTATTTTGGTAATTTATTAAACAATTTTTATATGTTTGTTAGCAGATTAAGCTACTCATGCATAGCTTATCTAGTTATTATGAATTATTGATTTTCTATGTAATTTTTAACTTTTTATACTATATAAATGTTTAAAAGAGAAAAATACTGATTTTTAGTATGGTGGTGTACTCATTTTCGGGTATTGCCGAGAGGATAGTTGGAAGAAATTTAGTTAATAGGATTAAAGAGACCTATCATTTTTTAACAGATGGAAGAACAGATAATCTTATTGAGAGTTATTTTTCAAAACAAAGAAATACAAAATCTGTAAAAGAACATTATGATCTTGTTAATCAATTAAATAATTCTCAGGAAGTTTATTCATCTGAAGTTGTTAATACAGAAATTAGGGGTCAAAAAGACGAAGAAGCAGAATATGCTCTGGGGGTTATGACTAAAAAAATTTTTTCTGAACCTAGAATTAGAATAGATGATGAAATTTTAGGTAAGTTAGAACAAAATTTACTTGAGACAATTAGGGAGAAAAGAAAAAATGATCCTGTTATAAAACAGTTAAATCAAGGTATTTTTGGTAAGGTTTTTGATATTTATACTTTGTTAAGACATCCAGTTAAAAATGCGAAAAAGATTAGGGTTTATGATAAAATTAAAGATTCTCAAAAAGATCTTTTAAAAGCATTGCTTCTCTGTCAAGAAGTTAGAACCTCTAGAAAAGCTATGGAAGAAAGAGCAGATTCTAACCACGAGAATAAGGCTTTGCGTGATTGGTTAGAGGGGCCTAAGCAGACTTTAGAAAATAACTTGAGAATAGCAAACGAATGTTCTGATATTTATGAGGGATTTGCTTTTGGGGGAAGGGTTGATTATTTTATTAATCAGGATCATAAAGCTAGAAAAAAAGCAATTGCTTTTTATGATTTTGCAACCAAAGAATTATATTACAATGCAGGGGCTAGAGCTATGTTAAGACTAAAAGCAGAGTCGGCCCATACTTCTTTAAAAGAGCTATTGAGGACAGTTGAGAATGAAGAAAATAAAGAAGAGAAGGAAGAAAAATATGTTTCGAAAAGAAGAAGCCTTTTTAATTCTCTAAAAGAAGGAAAGGCTTTGGATGGATTTGAAATTCATCCAATTAATGCGAGTAAGAAAAAATTAAAAATTTATCTTACTACAAGACCGATTTCCTATGATTCAAAAAAAGGAGAAGTAACACGCAGAAAATCTTTTGGGATTCTTATGTTTTTGAATAAACCCTCATTTTTTGGCCATTATAAAGAGTTTGAAGATAAAAAATATGCAATAGAAATTTTAGATGGATTAACAAAACATTATTTTAAAAGTATTTACGATGCTATTGGAAACGTTAGGTAATTTTATTTTATTCTTCTTTCTTTAGGAATAAAGTTGGCAATTCTTTCTCCTGTTGATTTACCGCATCCAAGATATTCATTATTATTTTTTAAAATAAGAAATCCTCTTTTGGTTTTAATATCTAAATCACTTCCCTTTAACCATTCATCTGCCTTTTTATCTTCGATATCTATAATATTCTTTGTAATTTGATGTTTAAGAATCTGAATTCCATCTAAAGTTAATCTTATTCCATCTTTTTCTTCTTTTGCAAAATATAATCCTATATTCTCAATATTTAATTCAGAAGCAAGCGTATTAAGCTCTTCATTTGACAGGCTTCCTGAATAAATTCTTAATTTATCCTCACCAAACTTGATTAAAAGATATGGAAGTTTTGATATTCCATATTGCTCTTTAAGTTTTTCAAGTATTTTCTTTTTTTCAGATGCGTAAATTAGTTTCATTTTAAATTTTTAAATTCTTTTTCCATAAATTCATTAAAGGTCATCTGATAGTATTTTCCATAAATCGCAACTCTTGTTCTTGGGCGATACATATCTAAAAAATCTACTACATCTGCCCTGAAGTTTTTGTGCTTAATTCCAGATATTGCTTTTAAAAATATTTCTGGATGAATAACTGCAGAACCCATGTTAATATAATGAAACGGTTTTTGAAATCTTTCTTTAAGAAGTTTAAGGTCTTTATTAGCTCTTTTTGCTATTAATTCCCAATCATCAGAAAACATTTGCCAGTAATCACATCCGATAGCAGTAAACAAGAGGATGGGAATACCTCTGTCTTCGCAAAGTCTTGCAAGAGAGCCTTCTGGAGCTTTTTTCTCTCCTCTTAACCAAGCCCATAAATATAAACTTGAATCTTTTATTTTTTCAAGAGATTGAGTTAGTTCATTTATTGGCACAGAAGTATATCCTTCTAATGCTAATTGGAAATCATGAAATAATGCCCCTCCATTGTACATGATTATCTCTATATCATCAATATTTTTTTTCAGGTATTCATGTGCTCCTGTTTTAACAACTGCCCCTCCTATACCAATTATTTTTTTCATTTTAATTTTTTTATTTTACAAACAAAAAATCCTTCCATATTATTGTCATGATGGTAAAATCTACATGCCTTTTTAATTTCTTCTGAAAACTTTTTGCCTTTCCATTCTGTTATTCCTGGCCTGCTTTTTATTGGAAGAAGTATTTTCTGTATTTCAATATTCTCTTTATAATTATTTAATAGATGTTGAATAACTTCTTCATTTTCTTCAGGAGCATAACTGCAGGTACTGTAGATCATTTCCCCATTTTCTTCTAAGAGTTGAAAAGCCGCTTCTGCAATTCTTTTTTGTTTACTTGATAATTTGTTTAAAAGACCTTCACTCCAATTAAGATAAGTACTAGGAGATAATCTTATATTTCCTTCTCCTGAACAAGGAGCATCAACTAGAATTTTATTAAATTTCATATTTAATTCTTTTAATTTTTTAGATAATTGGAGAAAATCATGCCTTGTTATTATTGCGTTTGTTATTCCTTGTCTTTCAAGATTTGCAGAAAGAATTGAAATTCTGGATATTGAAACATCATTTGCAATAATTATCCCTTTATTTTTCATTAATGCGGTTGCTTGTGTTGTTTTGCTTCCAGGAGCTGCACAGCAATCAAGAACAATATTATTTTCATTTGGAGAAAGAGCAATTATTGGCATCATGCTCGTAATTTCTTGAATATAATAATAACCAAGAAGATGCTCTTTTGTTTTTCCTAATTCTCCTGGTTGCAAATTGCTATCTATAATTATAATTTCCGGATAATCTTCAAATGGCTGTTGAATTTTCCAACCTTTTTCTTCAAATCGTTTTATTAATTCATCAGGAGAAATCTTAATTGTATTGCATCTAAGAGCTTTTTTTGGCTGAGTTTTAGCTGTTTCAAAAAAAGATTTTATATCTTCTTCGTTATTATTAAGAAGATTGCTTATTCTTTCTATAAATTTTGGTTTTGGTTCATAATTCATGAAGAAATAATAAAATATTAGTTAATAAGCTTACTCTTTATGCCCATCTATATTTTGGATCAGGGATATAAACATTTCCTTGTCTTTGTAAAGCCCCTACCTGATGTAGATAATCTAAACTGTTTTTTACTATAGAAGGATCATTTATGCCTAAAGTAGATGTTACACCAGCAACACAAATTCCTTTTCCTGGTTTTCCCTGTAATTTCTTAACAAGACCCACAATTCTTTCGTGATGCGATCTCTCTTTTGTCTCTGTATTCATTAATCTACCTAAAGATTTTTGTTTTATAAAGATTATTGTATTTGTTATATTATTCTTCATAAATACTTTTAAACTGGACTTTTAATATTATTTTATGGAAAGACCTGGTGTTGGATTATGTGTTATTTTAATGAATCGTTCAGATGAAGTTCTGCTTGGTAAAAGAAAAGGAGACCATGGAGGAGGACTTTGGGCCTTTCCCGGAGGACACTTAGAACATTTTGAAGAATTTGAAGACTGTGCAATACGAGAGCTTCAAGAAGAAACAGGATTAGAAAATATTGATAACTATAAAATACTTGATTATCGCCCTTCTGCTATTACTAATGATTTTTTTCATTCTTCCAAAAAGCATTACATTACTTTGTTTATAAGAGCAGAGTATAAATCTGGAGAAATAAAAAATATGGAACCAGACAAATGTGAAGAATGGAAATGGTTTAAATGGGATAATTTTCCAAACCTCTTGTTTGTTCCTGTTAGAAATTTAAGAGCCCAGGGTTATAATCCTTTTACAAAAGAAATTGCATATTACAATGGTAAAAATAGGCGTAATTGGTGGAAGCGGATTAGATGACCCTAAATTATTACAAGATTATTCTGAAAAAGAAGTTGATACAAAATATGGAAAGCCAAGTTCTCTTATTACGTGCGGAAAAATTTTTGGAGCAGAAATTTTTATTTTAGCAAGACATGGAAAAAAACATGATATCCCCCCACATAAAGTAAATTATAGAGCAAATATTGCTGCACTTGCAAGTCTTGGATGTGAATATATTATAGCAACAAGTGCAGTTGGTTCTTTAAAAGAAGAAATAAAGCCAGGAGATTTGGTTTTTCCTGATCAATTTATTGATTTTACTAAGTCAAGAAAACTAAGTTTTTATGATGAAATTGGAGAGGTTAGACATACTGAAATGGCAGAACCTTTTTCAAAAGAATTAAGAAAACTATTAGTAGATACTGCAACTGAATTTGGATATAGAAAACATGATCGCGCAACTATTGTTGTAGTTGAAGGCCCAAGATTTTCTACAAAAGCAGAAAGTTTTATGTTTAAGCAATTAGGAGCAGATATTATTGGAATGACTGCTGTTCCTGAATGCAGTTTGGCAAAAGAAGCAGGAATTTCTTATCAAACAATTGCAATGTCTACTGACTATGATTGCTGGAGAGAAAATACAGAGTCAGTAACCTTTGAGATGATTTTAAAGACAATGAGTGAAAATGCAGAAAAAGTTAAAAAAGTTTTAATTAGAGTTATTGAAAAAATTGTTAATAACGATGTTGAGTTTATTAAATCAAAAATTAGAACAATTCCAAATTTTCCAAAGCAAGGAATTATGTTTAGAGATATAACAACTCTTATTGGGGATAGAGAAGGTTTTGAAAGAACTATTAATATTCTTTATAACAGATATAAAGACAAAAAAATTGATGTTGTGGCAGGAATTGAATCTAGAGGGTTTATTTTTGGGAGTGCACTTGCTCATAAATTAGGTATTGGATTTGTTCCAATTAGAAAACCAGGGAAATTACCTTATGAAAAAATAAGTTACGAGTATGATACAGAATATAGCAGAGATAAAATTGAAATTCATAAAGATGCAATTAAACCAGGAGAAAAAGTTCTGATTGTTGATGATTTAATTGCAACAGGAGGTACAGCTGTTGCAGCATGCAATTTAATTGAAAAACTTGGAGGAAAAATTGAAGAATGTGCCTTTGTAGTTGATTTGCCTGATTTAAAGGGAAAAGAGAAGTTAATTAAATGGCCTGTTTTTACTGTTGTTGAGTTTGAGGGAGATTAAGAAAATAAAATAGAAATATTTAAATACTATAGCTAACTATAGTATAATATAGACTATGACAACTACAATACAGATTGATGAAAAACTAAAAAGAAGATTAGATGATATAAAGATTCATTATAGAGAAACTTATAATGATTTAATTAAGAGATTAATTGAAAATTGTTCTCCAAATAATATGGATAAAGAAAGTCTGATTGCAACAATAGAGGTTCTTTCAGATCCAGGAACAATGAGAAATATAAAAGAAGCATTGGAAAGAATAGAAGCCAATGATTATGGTATTCCTATTGAAGAGGTTAAAAAAGAGCTTGGCTTAAAATAAAATGTATCAAATCAATTTTGATAAAAATGCTAAAAACTTTCTTAAGAAATTAAAAAGAGCAGATCAGGAATATATTTTAGAAAGAATTGAAAAGCTTAAAGATGATCCTTATTTAGGAAAGAGGCTTGCAGGCAATCTCTTTGGATTATGGAGACGAAGAGTTGACAAATATCGAGTTTTATACAAGATAATTGATGATAAATTACTGATAATTGTTTTAGATATTGGGCATAGGAAAGATGTTTATGGTTGATTATGTATGATAATATTTTATATTAAAAATCTCCAATTTTCATCTGTTTTTTTCCATCTGCTATTTCTTTTATGCTTATGTTAAAAACTTCAAATATGTTTTCAACTGCAGGAAGAATCTGATTTTCTAGATAATATTTTATGTTATATTCTCCTTTTTCATCAGGAAGCTTTACTTTTTCTCTTACAAGTTTTTTTTCTTTCTCACTTCTTACTTCTGCTATATAGTATTCTAACAACATACCAATATCTACTGGTTTTCCTGCTTCTTTCATCTTTCTTGCAGCAATTACATGAGGAGTTATTGATTTATACTCATCTATTGGTTTTTTTAATTGGGTTCTTATAAGAATTTCTTTTATATCAATTTCCCTGTTTTTAATTTTTTTTATTACTTGTTTTGCATATTCTAATGCTTTTTGCTCATTTCCTTCATTTAAAATTAATTGAAGGACCTTATTTTGAGTTTCTCTTGCCAAATCGCACCAATCTCTTCTTACTGTTTCAAAACCTCTTATTTTTATTTTATTTTCTTCATTTATTAAAGCATATTTCTTTTTTGCTCCAAATTCTCCTGTTCTTTTTGTTACCCATATTCCTCTCTTGTAAAAATCTTCTAGGTCTAGTTCCATTATTCCGGGAAGATCTTTATTAATTTCTTTTAAAAGATTTAGGGTTTGTTCTTTTGTATGCTTGTTTAACTTAAATGCCACTGAATCTGTATTATGAACCAAGGCATAGTTTGCAAAAAATTTATGATTGTCATTTACTTCGAGGTCATAGACATAATCTGGTGTCTTTATCTCTTCAATATTTTTTACACTTTGAAGATCAAACTCAAAATTTTTTATTAATTTCTTTTGTAGACCTTTAGTTTTTATATTTGCGAGTTTATTTTTTCTTTCTAATAAAAATCCTATTTTTTCTGCAAAAACCCCTTTATTTTTAAGAATTATATTTATAGATTGGCTTCCATTAGAGTAGGTTTTGCCTTTACTTTTATATTTGTTAATGCTATTTTCTCTAAATATAGCATGAGATATTCCTACCCTATATAATAGTTTTCTTATTTCTTCTGCGTAAGTTTGATAAATAGTTGTAACTTTTATTATGGGAGCATTATTTCTTATCATTACACATCCATCTGCTGAAAATAATCCTCTTAAAAATGCGTTTATATTTTCTTCTTTTTCATAAAACAGCCATTTTGGGATTATCTTTTTTCCTTCAGGACTTCTGCAGTTTTCTGATACTAACTTAACTAATTTTAATCCATTTAGAGTTATATCTCCTTGTCTTGTGTTGCTCCACCAATGGCTTTTAATATATCTTAATTTTTTTAAGGGTTCTATTAATTTTTTAAAAACTTCTTCTTTATCAGAGCCCAAAGATAATCTCAGGTAATAATCCTTGTTGTATTTCTGATTGGATTTATTTCTCATAAAGCTACCATCTCCAATAAAATATCCCATAAATTCAAAAAATTCTTTTGGAAGGTTTTTTTCTTGAATTTCTATTACAGGTATTTTTTTTAAAGATATAATTGTGTTTGCTTTCTTTTTTATTTCTTCAGGTTTAAGTTTTATAATTCTTTTTAATGGATTTTGTTTATTTATCTTAGATGCATTAAATTTAGAGGACTGATAAGCCATTAGTGAATGATCTTCAGTTACATCAATATACCAATAATTTGTAAACCAAACTCTGTACATTTTTTTATTTGATTCATGCCTCATTACATAATTTATTGGTTTGAATACAGAATTCCCCTCTTCATCCAATGTTAGAACCTCTATTTCATTTTTAAAATTGTATTCCTTATCTGAATCTGATTTTTTATCTGTTTTTTTAAATAATTTTTCTATTTCTGTTTCGCAGACCTTTTTCTTTTCTTTTATTATTACTTTTGTTTTTCCATCCACACTATCGCTGTAGATAACAGTATAATCTTTTTTGTTTATTTTTTCAATTACCTGCCTTATGTTTTCTCTTGCAAAATAAGCTGTTGAAGCAGCTGCTTCTAGACAGTAATATCTTGCTCCAAAAAATCCCTGGTAACCATAGGCTGCATTTGCAATTAGTTTATAGGCATTGCTTCTTACCTTTGTTATTGGATTTGGATTTTTCTTATATTCTTCTTTGTATTGTTTTCTCTTATCTATTATTTCCTTTAGCATTGTGGGAAAAAACCCTGGTTGTTTAGAAAAATAAAATTTTTTATTTCCCAGTTCTCCCTGATGGGAATTTTTCTTTTCTTTTGTAAGAGTTGATAGAGAAAGGTTATAGCTTACTATTACAGATGCATACATGCTTGTAAAATCAAAAAAAGCAATATTCTCATATAATCCTGGGATTGGCTGGAAGACAAAAGCTCCTTCATATTTTTCTCTTTCCATTCTTTTTCCAATTTCATCGTGCATTGGCCTTTTTTCAGGTATTTCATTGAATCTTTCTAGATTATGAATAATTAGATCTTCAAAATTTCCTGCCATTGTGCTTCTTGAAATATTAAACAAAGGTTCTTGTACAATTTTTGTTATTTCCAGGAGATCAGGGAATAATTTTTCAGTAAGTTTATAGGTTAATGCAGAATCCTGGAGATTATAATCAAAATAATCTTCCCATTCATGCTTTTTTATTTTAGTTGAATGTTTATGAGTCCATTCTGCTTTTTTCTCTCCTAAAAGTTCATTTGAAACCTCATTTAATGAAAGAGTTTCTGATTGAAGATATTGAGAATAGGCATTTTGAATAAATCTTAGTAAGTCTATATGAATAATTCCTTTTATTTTTCCAGTGAGAAGACGGCCTCTTGAAAAACTTGGTTGAGAATTATCTACTCCTAAATTTAGCCTCATATTGTTTTTTTCAGCTCTTGCACGCAAATATGGGAGGTCAAAACCATCTGAAAAATAACCAACTAAAAGGTCAGGAGAATATTGTTTTACATATTTTACAAATGCTTCTAACATTTCTGCTTCATCTTTAAAAGTTTCAACAAAATTTTGATTTGAATCATGTTTCCAGGTAAGAACCTTCTTGAAATTTTCTCCTACTAAAGAGATCATAACAATTTCACCTTTTCCTATTTCAAATTCATCTGCTTCAATGTCATAAGCAAGAATTCTGGGCTTAAATTCTTGTTTTGATAATTGTTCTATTTTATTTGCTTTAATTACTAAATCCACATCAATGTTATTAATACCTCCAAATTCATTATTATCCAGAATTTCTCCATTAATTTTATACCAATTAAGAGGTTTAAGATTTTTTTCAATAATATATTGAGTTATATAACCTAAATCATAGCCTCTTCTTTTATCTACTTCTTTCATGTCAATTTCATCTGCAACTTCATGAGCATCTTTGTAATTTGTTATGAAAATCTTAATTGCTTTTACATCTTGTCCTAGAAATTTTTTATTATGAAGTTCTGTTCTTAGAACTCTTGTTTTTCTATTTTTATCATCTAATTCTATTTTCTCTATTTTTTCTCTTATCTGCTTTATTTTGCTTTCATTTGTTTTTGACTTTAAAATTGCCCAAAAATAAGGCTCAAAATAATCAATTATACAGGCTTTCTTTCCATTTTCTAGTCTTCCAATTATTTTTATATAATTTTTTTCTTGCCAATCAAAATAATCATAGTCAATTGGGATAAATGTTATTTCCATTTTGTTTTTGATAATATTTAATACTATTTTAATATGTTTTTGAGTAGATTAAGCTTCTCATACATAACTTATTTCGTTTTTACATTACTAATTGATTTATTTCATTAATTTAAGGTTTAGAACATATTTAAAATTTGGTATATGCTCACTATTGATGCTACGAAAACTTTAAATATTGGGTTTTTATTGTATGTACCCACAATGGTTACCTTAAATATAGATTCAAATACCTGCCTAGATAAAGTTGAAAGAATGTTTTTTAAATTGTTTAAAATAAAAGACAGAGTAGAACCCATAAATCCAGTTAAAAGATTAGAAGATAATGATTTAAATACAGAGCAAAGCAGAATTAAACCATCTGATAAAGAAGAATATTTGTCTAATCTTTTGAAATCAACTGATAATGTTCATACAGATGATAGGGAAAGTATGATTAAATGGCTTGAAAACGCAGGACATACTAGAATTTATACTACTCCTGATGGATCAAGGTCTCTTCCATTATATTTTGTTTCTTCAGATAAAATTGAAACATTATACCTAAATGTTGTTAGAGGAGTAAGAGATGAATTATTCAAGACAAAGCATGGGTATTATCCTGAAAGTATGATAGGTATAACAGGTTAATCATAATGTTCTTATATGTTACTTTATAGTAGTTACAAATAGAAAGGTTTAAATATATAAAATGAGTATAATAAATATGGTATTAGATAATTTAGTTGAAGTTGAAGAGAAAAGAGTTAATTCTTTAAGATCTCAAGATGCAAAGGCTTATTTTACATTATGCGAGGAAACTGGGATTAAACCAGAAGATTTTGACTTATACTCTAGAGGACATCAAGAACTCTCTTTTGAACAAGAAGCATATGAAGCAGAAAATATAAGACTTTCAAAAATGCTTAAAGATCATACAAAGCAAGAGAGGAAAGAAGTTTATTTATCTTTTCTAAAAGAATTAAGTAATTTAGGGGTTCCCTTAAAGATATGCAAACATCCTGAAGAAAAGAAAAGGCTTTTAAGAAAATATTTTCCAGGGAAATTTAATTCACAAGGTTTTGATAACTATTCTCCTGAAAAGCTAGGAAGAGCATTTTTAGGATTTGTAGATTATGCTAGAAAACAAAAAAACAAATAATTTTATTAATACTTCTTTATTATTGTTTTAATGGGACTTCAAATAGGTGAAATTATTCCTAAGAAACAAATTGAATTTAAAGACTTAAAGAATAAGATAATTGCAGTTGATGCATTTAATGCAATTTATCAATTTCTTACCACAATCAGACAGCCAGATGGAACTCCTTTAAAAGATAATAAAGGAAATGTTACTTCTCATTTATCTGGATTATTCTATAGAAATATGAATTTAATTTTAGAAGGAGTAAAGCTGATTTATGTTTTTGATGGAATTGCTCCTGATTTAAAAGGAAAAACTCATGAAAAGAGAAATGAGATGAAAAGAGAAATGAAAGGAAAGTATGAAAAAGCAGTAAAAGAAGAAGATGTTGAAGCAATGGGGAAATATGCAAAATTTGAAACAAAATTAGATGAAGAAAAGATAAAAGAAAGCAAAGAGCTTCTTCATGCCATGGGAATTGCTATTGTGCAGGCTCCTGGAGAAGGCGAAGCACAGGCGAGTGTTATGGTTAAAGAAGATAATGATATTTATGCTGTTGCAAGCCAGGATTATGATTGCTTGATGTTTCAATCTCCGAGGCTAATACAAAATCTTGGAATGTCGAGAAAAAGGAAAACTATTTCTGGTTATGTTGAGATTTTCCCACAAGTTATTGAATTGAAGCAAGTTCTTGCAGAATTGGATATAACTCAAGAACAGCTTATCTGCGTTGGAATTTTATGTGGTACTGATTATAATCCTGGGGGGGTTAGGGGGTTGGGGCCTAAAAAATCTCTTGCAATTGTTAAAGAATTTAAAACAAAGGAAAAGATATTTGATGCAATTGGAAAAGAAAAACTTGAAAAATATGAAATGGATTTTGACTGGAAAGAAATCTATGATGAGATTGAAAAGCCAAATGTAAAAAAAATAAAAAAACAGGATATTGAATTTCCAAAAATAGATAAAGATAAAATAAAAAAGATATTATCAAAGCATGATTTTAGTGAAGAAAGAATAAACAATCAGCTTGATAAATTAGATAAAATAAAAAAAGCAAAAGCACAAAAAACATTGTTTTAATACCTAATATTATTTCTGTTTTTAGGTCTTAGTCTTATTACAAGCAAGATGCCTATTGCTATCAAGATTATTTGATAAATCGCAGATCCAGGATTTAAATATAAAAAAATCCCTGATGAAAAATAAGCTTTCATACTTTCTATCTTTGATAAAAAAGGA
>Ga0209541_10005771_pt1 | contig 21458 bp, 20 predicted proteins | sample RifCSPlowO2_01_FD_184027 | JGI IMG/M metagenome (GOLD analysis project Ga0209541, IMG submission 184027) | Groundwater microbial communities from Rifle, Colorado - Rifle CSP2_plank lowO2_0.1 (SPAdes) (version 2) | ecosystem: Environmental > Aquatic > Deep subsurface > Groundwater | place...
TTAATATTACAGCCATTGTAACAGTCGCCGACAGTGGCGGTTCCACGGGCCGCCTTCGCGATGAATTCGGATATCTTCCAGTTGGCGATTTTCGCATGGCGCTTGTTGCCTTAGCTGATGATAGCGATGTGGGTCATGCCCTACGTTCACTTTTCCTTCACCGTTTTGATAAAGGGGAGGGACTTAAGGGGCATAATTTTGGAAATCTCTTTTTAGTAGCCCTTACTCAAATTTTTGGCTCTGAAGAAAAAGCGCTTGAATACGCGTCACAAATGCTTCGTGTGCGAGGAAAGGTGCTCCCAATATCAAATGAAAAACTCACTCTTGTTGCAGAATACGAGAATGGAGTGATTGTGCGTGGCGAGACACACATTGATGAACCTCCCGAAGGACACGACGGAACAAAACGGATAAACCGGCTTTGGATTGAACCTGAAAATACAATATCCCCCAAGGCGCGCGAAGCGCTTCTCTCCGCAGACCTCATTATTATGGGACCCGGGGATCTTTATACGAGCGTTCTTGCAAACGTTGTTGTTTCTGGTACCAAGGAAGCCCTGAACGAATCAAGCGGAAAAATTCTTTATGTAATGAATCTTATGAGCAAATACGGGCAGACACACAGCTTTACAGCAAATGACCATCTTAATGAATTGGTTTCTTATACAGGCAGAGTTCCTGATTATGTATTTTTAAACAATGAATCGTTGCCAGTCGACATTCTTGAGGCGTATTACAAACAACACGAATTTCCCGTTAACGATGATCTTAGAGACAAAAAAGACCAGGTTATAATTCGTGAGAATTTTTTGGCTCCCAAGGAAGTTAAAAAGAAGTCAGGAGATGTTTTAAAAAGAAGCCTAATTCGTCATGATCCCGATAAGTTGGCTCAAGCGATTGTGGGCATACTATGATTTTGTTTTTCGATCTTGACATCGTTTTCTTGACGAATTTGCACGATTGCCCAAGTCGTTTTAAAATTGAATATCGTGTAACTCAAGAAGCGCATCTGGGTGTTGTAATATAAAAAGAGTTTCCCACTAAAAGTTTAATGTAATTAAATTTATATGCCTAAAGCGAGTGCTTATTTACGGACAAGAAACACAAAACTCGGAGTTCGCGCTGTAACAAAGATGGCAAAAAAGCCCGCATCGGGGTTTTCCAAAAAAAGAATCGGCATTATGGGTATTGGCATGGTTGGGGGCGCCGTGGCTCGCGTCTTTGAAAACCCGCTTCTTTATGATCCTCACAAGAATATTGGCTCGCTTCAGGAGATAAACGAAGCCGACATAATTTTTGTTTGTGTCCCAACGCCATACGACGAAGAGCGCGGCGGGTTTGACCTTTCTTGTGTTACTGAATCTATAGAGAATCTCCGAGGAAACAAGGTTGTTGTTATTAAATCGACAGTTTTGCCCGGCACGACAGAGTTGCTTCAGAAAAAATATCCTCAGCACAGGTTTCTTTTTAATCCAGAATTTTTAACAGAACTTACGGCTGACCAGGATATGCGTTATCCGGATCGGCAAATAGTAGGTTTTACCGAAGAAAGCTACAATGTTGCGGGCGACCTGATGCACCTTCTACCAATGGCTCCGTTTGAGCGATTGATACCCGCGACAGAGGCGGAGATGGTCAAGTATTTCGGTAATACATGGTTTTCAACTAAAGTTGTTTTTGCAAATCAAATGTATGATCTCTGCAAGGCCATTGGTGTTGACTATGATATCGTCAAAGATGCCGCTTCAGCAGACAAGCGTATTGGGCGAAGCCATCTTACTATTATGCACAAAGGCTATCGGGGATATGGCGGAAAATGTCTTCCGAAAGACACTCGCGCATTAATACAGAAAGCACATGAACTCGGAGTCCCGTTTGGGCTTTTGGAGAAGGTTGAAGAGATTAACAACAAGCTTGTCGTTTTGCCGACAGAAGGGGAGGCCATATCTTCCGATGAATCTTTTAATAGTAACGCAAAAAGTTGACAAGAACGACTCGGTACTCGGATTTTTTCATTCGTGGATAGAAGAATTTGCGAAACATTTTGAAAACGTAAATGTTGTCTGTCTAGAGAAGGGAAATTACAGTCTCCCGCATACCGTTGCGGTTTTTTCTTTGGGGAAAGAGCGCTACACGCCACATACTGCACACCACGTGCTACACAAAAGGTTGTTATATTCTATAAATTTTTATAAATATATTTGGTTGGAGAGGAAAAAATATGATACCGTATTCGTTCACATGAATCCGGAGTATGTTATTCTGGGCGGATTATTGTGGCGCTTGTGGGGCAAAAAGATTGGTTTATGGTACGTGCACAGGGCAGTCAATTTAAAATTACGCATCGCGGAAAAATTTACAGACATCATTTTTAGCACAACGCCAGAGGCTTTTCGTTTGAGGAGTAAAAAAGTCCACTTTCTTGGGCACGGTATTCAATTCTCGTTATTTCCACGCAGACACAGCACTGAAGCACGTGACAGGCTCGAGATTGTCCACGTTGGCAGAATTACACGGATTAAAAACCTCGGTATTCTTATAATGGCCGCCTCGATTCTGAAAAGAAAACTTGTCAAAGGGTTTAGACTTGTGCTCGCTGGGGCTCCGACGACAGCGGGCGACATTGAGTATGAGCGCGAACTCAAGGGGCTTGTTAAAAATCTGAACCTAGAAAACGAGATTACCTTTTTTGGAGCGGTACCATTCGCGCGGGTAGGGGAATTGTATCGAGAGGCGGACATAAGCGTTAATCTTACCCCTTCTGGCGGAATGGACAAGGCGGTTCTTGAAAGCATCGCCTCTGGCACTTTAGCGCTTTCCTCAAATAAGGCCTTCAGAGGCCTTTTTGGAAAACATGCTGGTTATCTTTTGTATGATGAAAAAAACCCAGATAGTATTGCGGAGAAAATAATAGCGCTTTGCAACATAGACAAAACACTCAAACTCAAAATGCAAGAATATCTTTATGAGCGGGTGAAGCAGGATTTTAAACTTGAAGATTTGATCAAACACATTGTCGCTTTAATTAAAAACAATGAATCTTAACTACAAAATAGCTGTTGTCACTCCGTCAGAACGAGATGATTTTTATGTGGACACCGTTTTAGACGGGCTTTCGGAATTGCAAAAGGAACATCCGGAATTGGAATTTCATTACCCAGACACATATCCTCTTTCGGATATTTCCACATACCCCATGCCGAAGGGTTTTTCACGAGATACGCGAATGCCAAGAGAAAAACTATTCTCATTTGCAAAAGACGCTGACCTTATTATTTTAGGGCATGGGAAATATGGCATTGACTATGATTTCGTAGAAAAAATAGACGGATGGAAGAAAACAGTGTTTGTAGACGGCTCCGAGATTGGAAAAAATAGGTGGCGCGACGCTACGCTCCAGCTTGAAGTTATTCGAGGAACCTATAATGGTCCTGGCGCTCCGAACAAAGAAATGCTCAAGCGTTGCCGCGCATATTTCAGGAGAGAAAAGCCTTACACGGGTGGTATGATCCCGTTTCCGTTAGGAATAGAATCAAGGTACAGTAAATATTTAAATCCGAATCAGGAAAAAGACATTGATTTCGCTTGCATGTTTGGACAAGAAGAGTACCCGCTTACGAGAAAATACGCCGGCGAGCTAGTAGAAAAATTTTGCAAAAAAATGGGGTTTTCGTGTCATACCCAAAAAACATACAAATTGCCCATAGTTAAGAAAGGCCCGTACTCGCAAGAAAAATACTTAAAGACATGGGCGCGGACCAAAGTCGGAATTTCAACCGGCGCCGCTGGATATGACTCAAGAAGATTCTGGGAAATACTGGGCAATAATTGCATAGTTATCGCAGAGCGTTTTGACCTTTTTGAGCCGGACAGCGACGCAATGAATTACAAAAGAATTTTTCAATACAATAATCTGTATGATTTTGAGTATCAACTTGGAAAGGTGGGAGATTTTTTGAGAAACAGTTACAATCAAAAAGATTTAGACGAAGAATATAAAGAAATTTTAAAACGACACTCCACCAAGGCACGCGTGATGACGATTATTAGCGAAGCAAAGCGAATAGGGCTTTTATCATGACTACTTGTTATGTCTGCGGAAGTGATACCTCTTTCTTTTTGAAAAAAGACGGATATAGCTACGAGAAATGTTCGAGGTGCGGACTTGTGTTTGTGTATCCGCAACCGAATGCAACGCATCTCGCCGAAGATGTATATTCGGAAAAATCCGGATACCAGGGTCATAAAAAGGGTGATCTAAGCGCGGTAAGAGAAAATTCTCATTATAAAAAAATTCTCTTCTATATCGAAAAACAATTTCCACGTGAAGTCCGCGTTAGTTCCCTGCCTGCGCCGAGGCTTCGGCAGGCAGGCGCGTTCGTTCCGCGTCTGCTGGATGTCGGGTGTTCAAGCGGAGAGTTCTTGTATGCCGCGAAAAAACGTGGATTTGATTGCTATGGGGTCGAGCTCAATCATTTGACTGCAAAAATCGCGCAGGCTAATGGTCTTAATGTGAAAGAAGGAACACTTGAAGAGGCTCATTACGCGGATAATTTTTTTAACGTTATTTTTTTGGGGGATATTATTGAGCATATTAAAGACCCCCACGCACTTATTGTTGAATGTCGAAGAATTTTAAGAGATGGCGGAACCCTCGTTGTTTCAACCCCCAATCTTGATTCTTTTTGGGCAAAGGCAACATTCAAGCTCTACAAATGGTTCAAGTTTCCATGGTCGGTTTTAACACCGCCACACCATCTTTTTCAATTTAACGAACACAACTTGAAAAGATTTTTAAAAGACAACAAATTTACGCCAACTACCGTATGGTTTAGACGCCCCCCTGCTCTTATGTACGAACTCGGCTCACTTCACCTGTGGGGCAAATGGAAACGTGGCAAAATGTTCAAAAATTTTCTTTTCATGTTTTTCTCATTTATGCTCTACACGATGCTGTATTTTTTTGATGTTTTTATAACACCACTTAAAACAAGAGATTTCGGAATGATAGCGGTGTTTAAAAAATAAATAGTTTTTCCCATCTACAATATTTCGCGTTCGTCGCGATATTATTTCATTCCAAAGTTCTCAAGAACTTTGGAATGAAATAATATGTTGTATATAATACAAAGCATGAAAAAGAAAACATATAAACAACTGGAACGACTGGTAAGGGGATTTGCGAATCATCGAAGAGTCGAAATAATGGAATTGCTTAAAAAATCCCCGGAGCTTTCGGTGGAAGAAATTGCAGAAATACTTAATGTAAATTTCAAGACAATTTCTGAACACGCTCGGCGTTTGGCCATTGCAGGGTTAGTACTCAAAAGATATGCAGGTCACTGTGTGCGCCACAAACTCTCCAACCGCGGTTTACAAGTTCTTAAGTTCTTGAGAACTTTGGAATGAAAAAATGGTGAAAAAAGAAATGAAAATGAAAATGAAAAAGAAAATGAAAACTTGTTTTTTTACCATTGATTTTCCTCCAATGATTGGAGGTGTCACGGAATTTGTGCGCAACATCACGTATTACATGGCCGAATTTCCAGAGGTGGAGCATATTCAGGTGGTTGCTTTGAATGATCAGATACCAGGAATTGAAAAACCAAACAAAAAACTTACTATTCTTCGTGATGATAAAAAATCGTTTTTAGAAATCTTTTTTGCGGTGTTTAAGTATTCGTGGCGTTTTAGGGCCCATGACGTTTTTCACGCGACATCGGTTTTCCCGTTGGGTTTTTTAACGGTTTTAATAGGTAAGTACATTTTTCGCAAACCAGTTTTTGTATTGTTTTACGGTACTGATGTTTTAAGCATCTTAGGTAGCAGAAAAACAAAGTGGGCTAAAATATGGACGTTAAAACATGCGACAAAAGCCATCGCTCCTAGTTATTCCACTCGTGATAAAACTGCGCAGTATTACAATATCTCACCCTCACAACTTCCCGTAGTGTATTATCCGCTTCCCGATAGTCCACCAGTAATTTCAAAAGAAAACACAGACTCTCTTAAAAAGAAATATGGCATCAAGCCGGATGACTTTGTGGTTCTCTTTATGGGTCATTTAGTGAAAAGAAAAGGCCCGGAAGATTTACTCAAGGCTCTTTCGCTTATAGAAGATGAAAAAGTAAAACTTATTTTTGTTAACGATGGTCCTTTAAGAAAACAACTCGAGTTACAAGCTACAAGCTACAAGCTACAAGCTCGGGTCATATTTACCGGCAAGGTGCCTGACTCGTTCCCTTTCTATTCACTCGCCCATGTGTTTTCTATGCCCGTCTTTTTTGATAGGAAAGAGGGCGATATTGAAGGGCTAGGTGTTGTATATTTGGAAGCTCAACAGTATGGTATTCCCGTGCTCGGAACTTTGAGCGGTGGTGTCCCAGAAACGATGGAGGAAAATAAATCAGGTTTTTTGGTGCCGGAACATGACGCCAAGGCGCTTGCCGAAAAAATAATTCTTTTGAAAAACGACCCAGATTTGTGTAAAAGAATGGGGGAGTACGGCAAAAAATTTGTCCGTGACAAGTTTGATTGGAGGAAAGCAATTGACGGGCACCTCGACGCCTATCGCTCCGTGGTAAACTTCTAATGTAGAATAAAACATTTAATCAATGTACAAGATGCTCAGGTTTATAAAGCGAGGAGTGTTCACAGAGGGTTTTTCCTCCCCAGTCTATGAGTTTCTGAAAGAACTTAGAGCTGGAAACCCCAACACGTTTCACCCAGACGACGGAAGATTTTTGATAAATATTAGCTTTGACCTTGAGTTTGGATTTAATTCCCCTTTGTGGGAAAGGTCTTCTTCAGAGGCAGTTAATTTAGGGAAAATTGCGAAACACAATCTGTTGCCTACACTCGCTTTTTTTAAGAAAGAGAATATTCCCCTTAACGTTCAGGTTGTCTGTGGGCTTATTGCCGATGATTTTATAAGTCAGCCATTTTGTTTAGAAAAACAGCGAAACACTATTATAGAGAATCGCCCATTATTTGAATTTTCTTTGGAAGAGCGAAAAGCGCTTGTAGACTCCGACATTGAGCTTGGTATTCACGGATTTTCTCATCGTCGTTTCAGTAATTTGTCACAAGGAGAAGCAGAAACAGAAATTAAAAAATCAGTAGAGCTGGTGAACACATTGCTCGGAAGCCCACCGCGTTTTATGAGTTTTCCAAAAAATGATGTTGCGCATCTCTCGGCGCTTAAGGGCACTCCAATAAAATCATGGCGTAGCAACCACCAAGATGTTTCTCTGCTCGGCGAAATTCCCGTTGGATTGTGGTTTTCTCCTGGAAATATTTCCTCGCATGACATGGCCCGCTTGCTTGAAGAAATTAAAATCTTAAGACCGCAAGGTTATTTTCTGCATCTATGGAGCCACTTTACGGAGATAGAAAGCGGAGCGCTCGAAGAAATTATCAAAGTTATTTGTGGGGCCGGATTTTCATTTACCACTGTTAGTGAATATCTTGACGATTATAAATCCCGTTAGAAGCCGCGGACGCTGCGGGATATAGTAATGAAACAAAAACTAAATTTACCAATGTATAATTTATTAAGTAGTGCTCGGATGCTTCCGCGCTCTGCTTCTAATCGGGATGAAGGGAATTGTTATAATAACAACTGACAGCGCTCCAAAGCGCGAGTTTGCAAATCGTCTTTATGAAGAAAGCGGCAGGCGAGTCGACCTAGTGGTTGTTCAGCGTGCGCCAAAGAAACCATTTGCAAGCCGCGTTCTTGGTTTTGTAAACAAGGTTGGAGCATTGGGATTGCCGAGGGAGTTGTTTTTTTTGACGTTGTGGTTTTGCTTTCCAAATATACGCAAGGCAAACGGATGGATTGGTGAGCGAAGCGAAAATTCGCAATACGCGCATGAATGTGCCCCACGCACGCTTGCTGTAGAATCCGTAAACACTGAGAAAGTTTACAATGCTATTGTCAAACTCTCGCCACAACTTATTGTCATTTGGGGTGGCATGATAGTCGATGAACGAACTCTTAAGATTGCACCGCAAACAATTAATATGCATTTTGGATGGTGTCCATATTACCGAGGAACAAACGGGAATTACCACGCGATTCTCAACAACGACTTGGAACATCTTGGCATCACTGTACATTACGCGGTTTCAAAAGTTGACGCAGGCGGGATTCTCGGAGTAGTTTCCGGAGACTCTAAAAAACCCATACCAGAATTTTTCCGTGATTTAAACGACAGGGGAGAGGCGGCATATCGTTCAATTGCCCTGCGGTTATTTCATGGGGAACATATTCAATCCAGCGAACAGGATATCTCGATGGGAAAAAATTATCGCCTTAAAGACTGGACGTATGAGAAAAGATATCGTTTAGGAAAAATACTTTTGGCAAAAGTACAAAATCCAACTTTTTAAAGGCAAAAGGGGTTACAAAGGACATTGGCGATTACCTTGTATAATGCAATAACACACAGCGCAATATGGCTTCAAAAAACTCTAATTTTACAAACCAAGGGAAAGCAGTTTGCGTCATTGGACTTGGGTATGTGGGGCTTACCCTCGCTATTGTTCTAAAAGAGAGCGGCGTTTCTGTATATGGAGTTGATGTAAACGACACAGTAGTGTCGGGTATTAACACCGCTCGTCCGCATTTTTACGAAAAAGGCCTTGTTCCACTTTTGCGTGAGCACAACAAGACCGGTTTTTCCTGTTTTCAAAAAATTCCAGACGATAAAAACATAGATACATACATCATTGCTGTGGGTACCGCAGTTCGCCGCAAAAAACCAGACTTTGAAGAGTTAAAAAATACGTCGGAGGCTATCGGTGCTACGCTCAAGAAGGGGGATTTGGTCATACTTCGTTCAACCGTACCAATCGGTTCTACGCGCGACTTTGTCACGAAAATTCTTGAAAATGAATCCGGTCTTTCCGCCGGAAAAGATTTTTCTATTGCATTTGCTCCTGAACGCACGATAGAGGGCGACGCGCTTTACGAACTTCGCACATTACCGCAAATTATTGCCGGCATAGACAAAAAAAGCGCCGCGCGAGCACAGGCGCTTTTCGAACTTTTTTCTCCCAAGTGTATTGTGTTGGATGATCTGGAGGAAGCAGAAATGGTAAAACTCCTGAATAATTCTTACCGTGATTTTAATTTTGCGTTTTCTAATGAATTTTCGAGAGTCTGCGACGTGTTTAATCTTGATACAAATAAAATAATTTACGCCGCAAACGAAGCATATCTTCGGAACAAGATTCCACAGCCAAGCCCTGGCGTCGGAGGATACTGCCTTTCTAAGGATCCGTACATATTGGAATACAGCGCAAAACAGCGTGGATACAATATGAAATTGCCCTCAATAGGCAGGAACATCAACGAGGCGATGCCCGGATATGTCAATAAGCAGATCATGAAATTTTTAAATGCACACCACAAAAAAACAGCACAAAAACACGTAGCGATTTTAGGGTTTGCTTTTAAAGGAAAGCCGCCTACATCAGATATGCGGTTTTCGCCGACAATAGACGTTTTAAGGCTTTTGAAAAAAGATTCTACCATACGTCTTTACGGTCATGACTTTGTGGTGGCAGACGACGTTATTTCTGGATACGGAGCAGAGCCGATCGCTGACGAGAGGAATATTTTTAAAGGTAAACATGTTATTTTGGTTATGACCAATCATCCGGAATATAAAAACTTAAATATTGCGCACCGTTATCTTATGGCAAAGCCGGCGCTTATATTTGATACATGGTCAGTATTGCCCAAAGAGAAAATTTTTAATACAAAGGGTCTTCATTACAGCAATCTTGGATATGATACGATATAGAAAATTTCAGATTTAAGGTTTAGTATTTTACATTTAAGAAAAATTTTATGATTAAGCCCATTGCTATAACTGGCGGATGTGGTTTGGTCGGAAGCCGTGTTGCAAAAGCGCTTGCAGAGGAGGGTTTCCCCGTCGTTGTTTTAGATAAAGCAAATCCGAAAGAACGCGGTGTTGTTTTTTCAAACACTGTGGTATTCCGACAGGTAGATTTGCGTGACCGAGAAAAAACTCGCGAGGCGATAAGAGGAAGTGGCACTGTGCTTCATTTTGCCGCAAATATCGGAGCTCTCTCGTATATGCATGATCACCAGGCAGAAATTATTGCCGATCACTCGGCAACTGATGCCTCACTCTATCCCGCGCTTGTGGCGGAGGGGGTTTCTGCGGTTATATACTCTTCTAGTTCTATGGTGTATGAACGTGCGACACGATATCCCTATACCGAAGAAGATTTGGCAGACATTCCGCCACCTAAAAATATATACGGGTTCTCAAAACTCGCCGGTGAATATTTTTGCAAATCTTTTTCTGTACAGTACGGACTTCCGTATACAATTGTTCGTTATCACAACATATATGGGCCAGGCGAGTATTCAAAAGGCGTAAGTCCTGGGGACATACACGTTATTCCTGCGATTATCGAGAAGGTATTAAGCGGACAATATCCCCTTCGTCTTTTGGGGGGAGCGGACGCAACAAGGCCGTTTACCTACATTGATGATGCCGTGGAAGCCACAGTTATGGTGGTGAAAGAAGTACTTCTAAAAAATAAAAAAGTCATGAACACTGATTTTAACATCGGCCCAACTAAAGCAATAAAAATTCTTGATATGGCGGAAAAAATCTGGGAATTGCTTGGGGATGGCAGACCATTTAAATATGAGGTGGAGGATTCAAAAGCGGCCTCCGCGATACGAAGAGAAATGGATCCATCAAAAATTAAATCAATACTTGGATGGGAGGCCAAAGTATCTCTCCACGAAGGAATCAAAAAAACCTCGGAGTGGATTAAAAAACAAAGACAGTAATTCAAAAAAGAGCGGGAAACAAAAAGCCCGCTTTTTTGTTATCATATTTTGTATGCATATTATTTATATTTCCAACTCACGCATTCCGACAGAAAAAGCATACGGGGTGAGCATTGTAAAAACGTGCGATGCCATCGCGAAGCGAGGAGTAGAAGTTATTCTCCTTGTTCCGCAAGTTAAAAATAATATTGAAGATACACCCTTTTCTTATTACGGTATTCAAGAAAATTTTTCTGTTCGATATATCCCGACATTCGACGCGGTAACTCGCGGTTGGCGCTATGGGTTTTTAGTGAATCAAATTTCTTTTGGGATTGTTGTTTTTTTTCTTTATGTTTGGAGAAGAAAAAATATTTTTATTACCAGGGATGAAGTCTCCGGGTTTCTCTTGGGGCTTTTTGTGTGTCGTGTTTTTTATGATATGCATGGATTTCCCGAACGCCTTGTTTGGCTTTGGAGAATACTTTTAAAGCCCGTTTCTGGAATTATCACCACCAATGAGTGGAAAATAGAACAATGTTATAAAAGCCTGGTTTTTCCAAAAGAGAAGATGGTTCTTGCAAGAAACGGCTTTGATCCAGAACTTTTTTCTGTAAACAAAGACCAGAAAGTTTTAAGACGAAAATTAAATTTGCCGGACGGTAAGCCCATGGTTTTGTATACCGGACATCTTTATGACTGGAAGGGTGTTTATGTTTTGGCGGATACTGCTCGCTTATTGCCCAATATGAATTTTGTTTTTGTGGGAGGAACATACTACCATCGTGCAGATTTTGAAAAGCGATATGGTGATGTTTCAAACATTTTTCTTGTAGGACAAAAACCGTATCAAGAAATCCCACTGTATTTAAAGGTCGCAGACGTCCTCGTTCTTCCAAATTCAGCTAGTTCTCTCGGTGACGCTCGCTTCTCTGTCTATACTCGCCACGACACATCACCCATAAAGCTTTTTGAATATATGGCAAGTGGTGTTCCTATCGTTGCCTCTGACTTGCCATCTATCAGAGAAATTCTTAATGAAAAAAATGCAGTGCTTGTAAAACCAGATAGTCCAAAAGACTTGAAGAAGGGGATCGAGGCAATTCTTGGTGACAAAAAACTAGCGAGCAGTATTTCAAAAATGGCGCTTGAAGACGCAAAAGAATACACATGGGAAAAAAGAGCAGAGGCTATTCTCCACTTCATTAAAGTTACCGATTAAATCTATTCTCATATTCTCAAGAATATGAGAATAGATTTATAATAAAAAAAGCGGATGAAGGATATCATCCGCCAAACGTAGCGTCATAGAACACGAGGAGCAGCTCACGATTGTTTTCTGGGAATTTTTCAATTTGATTACGGTCGTAGAGTTTTACACCGTGCTCAAGATCATGTTCGTTTGGGTCAAGTTTGATGCCAGCGATCTCTTTTTGCGTTGGAACGAAACAGAACATGAGTACACGGCATTGCTCACCGAGCTCTTGCGGTTCTGGATTCCGGCGCTTCCAATACATTTCAGAGTGAAACAAGAAATACAGGTCGTCTGGCATGAGCTGTATTTCGATTTCCCGTTTCAAATTTACAATCGCGGCTTCTTTTGGGGATTGGCCACGGCGCTGTCCTCCGCCAAAACACTATCTGCCAATAGCCGAATGATGTTTGCGCTTTACGAGATAAAATTGCTTATTTCCGGTTCGACTGCAATTACGTCTGAACAAACTCGAGGGAAAGTCTCCATACATCTTCCATATTCCTCGTCGGAAAGATATGGCGGCTTTGGCCACAACATTCTGAAATCTTCTTTACTTTTTTCGTAATCCCCCATCCATATTACAGGCGGTTGCATAGGTGCTACCGGAACGAATGACTGACGTGACATGTGTCACTCCTTTTCAAGGGTCAAAAAATCTTTTAGAAGTTTAGAACGAAATATATTTTTTGTCAAGTTTTCGCTATTGTGACACAGCGCTTCCAACCAACCTTTTTCCTATATAATATGTTGAATAATACAAGGACATGAATACGGTTACAGATAAAATGCAGAAAGGAAGATTAGTAGAGAAATGCCACATGTGCAAGGGAGGCTCTTTAACGCGAGTTCTTGACCTTGGCTTTCATCCGCATTCAGACCATTTTCCTACAAAGATACAAGTGGAGGAAGGTGACAACGAACGATACCCCCTGCGACTTGTTAGCTGTGGTGACTGCGGACTGCTTCAAATTGACTATCTTGTGAATCCCAAGATTCTTTATCAAACGGATTATCTCTATCAATCGCTTGCCACTACAAAAACAGGAAGCGCCCATTTTAAAAATCTAGCGGACGGCATAGCAGAAGGATATGCAATTCCAAAAGGGTCTCTTGCGGTTGATGTCGGAAGCAATGTCGGCTCACTCCTTAATTATTTTAAAGAATTCGGTTTTCGTGTGCTCGGCGTTGACCCTGCGGACAACATCGCACAGATTGCTATTGAGAATGGAATACCCACAGTCGCCGACTTCTTTGATTCTAGAGTTGCTAAAGAAATAGCGGGGATGCATGGAAAAGCTCACGTTATCACGGGAACGAATGTTTTTGCACACCTTCACGAGATTGACGATGCGGTAGCGGGTATGAAAGAGCTTTTGGTGGATGACGGAATTATGGTTGTTGAGGCTCCGTATGCGGTAGACCTAATTGAACAGATGGCGTATGACACCATCTACCACCAGCATGTGGGATATTTGTCTGTAAAGCCCATGGAGCGTTATTTCCGCCGCTTCGGTCTTGAACTTTTCAATATTAAAAAAAGTGGAAGCCACGGGGGAAGTCTTCAATACCATGTAGGGCACGCCGGAAAGCGCCAAGTTTCTCCACTTGTTTCGCAGTTCATAAAAGAGGAGAATGAATATGGCCTCTATTCTCTCTCTAGACTTAGTAGATTTGCCGAGGATGTTTCAATCCAAAAAAGAGAAATGACAGAGCTTCTCATAAGACTAAAAAAAGAAGGAAATAGAATCGTAGGCCTTTCTGCTCCCGCAAAAGGAAATACACTTCTCAATTATTGTAATGTAGACAACACGATTCTTGATTTCGTGACGGAGAAAAATCCCCTTAAGATTGGCAGATTTACTCCGGGTACATTTATACCCATTTATGATGACGAAAGATTGCTTAAAGAACAGCCGGATTTTGCGCTCCTTCTTGCGTGGAATTTTGCCTCGGAAATTATGAAAAATTTAGAGGAATTTAAAAAAAGGGGAGGAAGGTTCATCATACCGATACCTCGCCCTACGATTATCTAACATGTCTTCCAAAAAAAATACTCTTGAGAATTATAAAATCAAACCTGCCTTCACCGACAAGCGCGGGGACATCCTTGATATTCTTGAAGAGCCGGTTTCTCACGTGGGACTTGTTACATTTAAGAAAGGAGCAATACGCGGAAATCATTATCACAAGAAGTCAACGCAGTACACATATGTGTTGTATGGAAAAATTAAATTTGTTGTTTCCGATGCTCGTGGGAAAAACAAAAAATCTTTTATTTTGATGGAAAGAATGTTTTCTCGCATTCCGCCGAAGATGGTACATTCATATAAGGCGCTTACTACCGCCGCGATGCTTGATATCACAACCTTGAATAGAAAGAACAGCGCCTATGAAGAAGATACGGTGAGAGTAACAATTTTAAGTTAACTCAATTTTTAATTTTAAATTCTGAATTTTGAATCAAACTCGAATGTACTAATTTTAAAACATTCTGTCATTTAAAATTCATTCAAAATTTAAAATTAGAAATTCAAAATTAAATGAAACACGAAAAAATCATCCGTGTGTGCGAACCGGACATATCAAGCCGGGAAATAAAGTACGTGACTGATGCCATTAAAACCGGCCATATTTCCGGTATGGCCAAATATGTTCCGTTGTTTGAAAAAGCATTTGCAAAAAAGACAGGTGTAAAATATGCGGTTGCGGTAAATTCCGGCACCTCTGCGCTTTTTCTTGCGCTTTGGGCGCTTGGAATACGAAAGGGAGACGAAGTTATTGTACCAACATTTACAATGGCGGCATGCGCAAATGTGGTTGTTCAGTGCGGCGGAAAGCCAGTTTTTGTGGATTGTGAATCAAACGGGAATATCGATGTCAAAAAAATTGAGAAGAAAATTACAAAAAAAACAAAAGCTATAATGCCAGTTCATATCTACGGACATCCGTGTGATATGGACGAAATAAAAAAAATTGCACGAAAATATAAATTATTAATTATTGAAGATGCCGCAGAGGCGCAAGGGGCGCTCTATAAGGGGGAAATGGTAGGCTCTTTAAGTGACGCTGGGTGTTTTAGCCTTTATGCAAATAAATTGGTCACCACAGGTGAAGGTGGCATGATTACAACAAATAGTAAAAAATTGGCGGAAGAGTTGTCAAAACTAAGAGACCATTATTTTTCTGGAAAAGGGAAAAATCGTTATTACCACAACAAACTTGCCTGGAATTTGAAATTAAGCTCGCTTCTTGCGGCACTTGGGTTTGCACAGCTTGAGCGACTGGACGAACTCGTAAATAAGAGGAGGGCAAATGCAAAATATTATACAAAAGGCCTGTCATCGCTTAGCGAATATTTAGTGTTTCCGGGAGAGAAAAGGGGTGCGCGCTCTGTATATTGGATGTATGGCGTTGTTTTAAGACAGAAAAACAAGAGGGACAAACTCATTGATCATTTAGCAAGATACAATATCGAGTCTAGGGCCTTTTTTATTCCTATGCATCTCCAGCCGGTACACAGGGCAAAGGGCGCATATCCTGTTTCAGAGTATCTTGGATGGAATGGTTTGTATGTGCCATCGTCGTCTGATTTGAGTAAAAAAGATAAAGACACGGTGATCGACGCTATAAAGAAATTTTTTCAGAAAAAATGAAAAGCCTAGCTCTGCAAATTTATACGAGAACAGGAGTTTCTAAAGAAAATCTTTTTCCTGATAAAAAAATACTGCATATAGGATGCGGCAACTCAAAACTAAAAGGGGCTGTTGGGGTTGATGTATTGAAATTTCCCGCAGTAGATGTGGTGCACGACCTTGATTTATTGCCGTGGCCGTTTAAAGACGAGAGTATAGACATTTTTTTTGCCCACAGCGTTGTTATCTGCCTCAAGTCCGAAATAGATTTTTTTAATGAAGTTTGGCGCATTGGAAAAAATGGGTCGCGGATAATTATTTCAGTGCCTTATTTTCGAACAGTTGACGCGTTCTCTGATCCAACTGCTAAACATTTTTATACCTCTTTTTCCATGGATTATTTTTGCGATATGGATAGTCATCTTTCTAAATATGAGTATTCAGAACACAAATTCAAAAAAGTCGGGTTTTGGTATGGCTGGTCACAGCCGTCCTGGAATCCTCTCGTAAGGGCATTTAAATCTTTTATCCACGCATATTCGCGTTTATACGATCAATATCTTTCCCTGCTTTTTCCTGTAAAGATTGTTACATGGGAGTTGGAAATTAGGAAATAATAGTAACCCGGATACCCGAATACAGCCGGATAATATTTTAACAATCATAACTCAGATAACCCTAATTATTACATCCAGATAACCCAGATAATGACAACTTTTGTATTCGGGTTATTCGGATAATAATTCGTAGATTAGGATTATTATTCATATCTGGGTTATTCGGACAAATAATCCGGGTTATCAGGATTATTATGAAAATAGGAATAGTGTTGCATCCCTACGACGAAGATAAACCCGCCGGTCTTGGGCGGACGATTTTTGAATTAGTTCGGGCGATGCTCCAGATTGACGAGAAAAATGAATATATCATCTTTGTAAAAAATAAGCCAAGAAAAAAACCCAGATTTCCAGGGAAAAATTGGCAGCTTCACGTCTTGGGCGAAGGTCTCTTGTGGCTTGACCGTCTCCGCAGTGCTCCCCGCGCGGATGTGTATATCTTTAATACGCCGGTTCTTCCTCTTTTTTGGCGACCACCAAAATCAATTGTGATTGTTCTTGATTTTGCGTATCGGTATCTTCCCACAAAAGGAATTGTTCCTTTTGTGAAAAATATGATGCTTGGGTGGTACCACGGTGTATGCTTGAGGCGCGCAGACCACATCGTTTCAATATCAGAGACCACAAAAAAAGAGGTTATAAAACTTTATAAAATACCAAAAGACAAGATCACGGTTGTTTATTTGGGTTACAATAAGATTTGTGTCCTTGAGGAGAAAAAAATCAATGTTCCGCAAAAGTTTTTTCTTTTTGTGGGGGTACTCAAAGACAGAAAAAATCCTTTTTCCGTGATTAAGGCATTCGTTGAGTTTTACAAAAAGCACAAGGATTTCAAGCTTGTTGTTGCCGGAAGAGGCGGGGGTCCCTACTACCATGCGATGGTGCGGTACGCGAAAGATCACAATGCGGAAAACGCCGTCGTGTTTTTGGGGTTTGTAAGCGACGAGCAGCTCTCATTTCTTTACAAGCGCGCCTATGCTTTTGTTTTCCCCAGTCTTTTTGAAGGCGGATTTGCCTTGCCCATATTTGAATCCATGGATTGCGGCGTTCCGGTTATTGCATCAGGAAAGGGTCCATATGAATCAATGGAAGAAACGGTGGGGGATGCGGGAATTCTCGTGGACCCCCTCAATATTTCTCAGATTACCAGTGCGATGGAGCGGCTCGCGGAAGAGGCGGGTTTGCGGGAAGAATTTATAAAAAAAGGATTTGAGCATGTAAAAAAGTTTTCATGGCGGAAAACTGGAGAAGAGATGCTTAAGGTTGTGTCGAGATTAGAAAGTAATAGTAACCCGGATACCCCAATGCATCCCAATAACCCGGATTGAACATATCATAATCCGGATACACGGATTCGTTCGAATAACCCGGATATAGTTGTGTTATTATCTGGGTTATCTGGATGTAATAATTAGGGTTATCTGGGTTATGATTCTTAAAATATTATTCGGACAAATAATCTGGGTTATTAGGATTATTATGAAAAAAGATTTGTTTTTCAAACTACTCTTTATTCTCGCCATTCTTATGGTGGGTATTGTTTACTCAGCGTTGCCCCATTTTGTGCGTTACGACACGCTCAAAAAAGAAGGATTGCGATATGTACCGGTTACCCAACGGGCAACCTTTGAACTTATGAGTGTTCAGGCTGCACGATATCGGGAAATGCTTGATAGTAGCATATTTAGAGGGGAGGTTGATACATACGAACATAGAAATGGGCCTGCGGTATGGCCGATTTTGAGCGCTGCCATGATGGCTCCTTTTGTTCTCCTTACAAACTCGGTATTTGGTGGAATTATTATAACTGATTTTGTTTTTCCAGTTCTTATTTTTCTTTCGTTTTTTTTCATCTTGCGAGCACTTACTGCTCACAGCTGGTTTTCCTTAGGAAGCGCTTATATATTAATGCTTTTTCCACAACTCCCACTTCTTATTCCGCCCTCCTCGCTTGTGGAGCTTAAAATTCTTATATTACAATTTCTTCCTTTGCCCATAGGCGCCCCAGCAATTGATTTAACCTATCTTGGCCGTGAATCTTTTATACCGAGCGGCGCGTTTTTTATCTTTGCCCTTTACTTTATCTATGAAACAGTGGCCCAAGGGACGGCAAAAAAGTATTTCACCATACTCGCCGGAATATTCTATGGATTGCTTTTTTATCTCTATCTTTATTTTTATGTTTTTACAACAATTTTTCTTGGCATTTTTTTCCTCCTGCTTCTTGCATTTGGGAGAAAACAGGAGGCACTCCGCGTTTTTTTTGTAGGGACAGTCGGACTTGTTGTCTCTATTCCATTTTGGATAAGTTATTACCACCTGTCGCACCTGCCAAATTATTGGGAATTTATGGATCGATTTGGTGTAGAAATTGGACGTAGCATGAAATTGTTTCTTTGGAAAACATACCTTTTATTTATTGCCATGGCTGGCGGCGCTCTGTTGCTTGGAAGAAAAACAAACCAAGAAGTGAGGGAAAAAGAAACTAAGTCTCTATGGCACTACTTTATTGCAGCCCTAGCGCTGTCGGGTATTGTCGCATACAACGTAAATGCGATAATGGGCTATTTCATACAGGCGGACCATTGGAGCGGGAGAGTGTTTTTAATTACGGAAGGCATTATATGGGCTACTCTCCTGTATTATTTTATTTTCTTCAGTAGAGAAAAATTTAAATTTTCTGTTATATATGAAAAATCAATAATTATTCTGTGTCTTGTTGTCATTGCGTCTCTTATGAGTAATGTTGTGTATACGGGGATATCAGAAAATATTCGGATGGCAAATACGTATACTGTTTCAGCAAATCTTATGGACAGTTACGCGTGGCTCAATGAAAATACGCCAGCGGGAAGTGTTATCGTGAGCCCATCGCTCGAAACCAATATTGATGTATCGGTATATTCTCACAATAAAATACTTTTGGCGCGCGCCCTAACAACACTTGCTTCAGATAAAGAGTTACTAGATCGTTTGTATATAACGTATAAACTATCCGGCATTTCTATAGAGAGCCTTGATGCAATGATTAAATCTTTTTATGGCATGTACTATTTTTTTACAGCGAAGTATAATAGCAGAGAACCTGATGCATCTTTACGTCCGTGGAAATATCCTTTGTATGTATTGCCAGACAACGTACGAGAGGAAATCCTCAGTGAATATAAGAACTATAAAATCCCAGAAAAAATACCGTATCGCGCAGATTATATTTTTATTGGTCCCAAGGAAAGAGAAATAGGAATAAACGAGAAGATGCTTATTCGTTTTGAAAAAGTTTATCACAAAGACAATGTACAAATATATAAGTGGAGTCAATAGAATAAAATTATGTGTTTCAAAAAGATTTTCTTGGTGGAATATTAAATTATGACTTACTTTGAAAAAAGATAAAGAGGCATGAATCATTATGAAAATTTCAATCGTAATTCCAATTTTTAACGAAGAAGAGGTTTTGCCAGAATTGCAGAAACGGTTGAGAATCGTTCAAAATGGTCTTGGTGTGCAAAACGAGGTTATTTTTGTTGACGACGGGAGCACGGATAATTCGTTCGCGCTTCTCGAAGAATTTTGTCGAACTGATTCAAGAATAAAAGTTATTCAATTTTCAAGAAACTTTGGTCACCATATTGCAATTACTGCGGGGATCGATTATGCATTAGGTGACGTTGTGGTGCTTATGGATGGGGATTTACAAAATAGGCCAGAGGATATTCATAAGTTGCTTCAGAAAATGAATGAAGGTTATGATATTGTTTATACGGCGCGTAAAGATCGTCGTGATCCACTTTTTAAAAAAATCGGCTCGTTTTTATTTCTTTTGGTTATGAGGAGAATTGTGACAGATCCAGTAGCAGTAGAAACATCTATTTTTAGAGCCATGAATAGGAATGTTATAGAGTCTTTTCGTAATCTCCGAGAACGAAATCGTTTTGTCGTGGGATTGATTGATTGGACTGGGTTTAGCCAATCTTGGATTGATGTTGTTCATGACAAGCGCTTTGCGGGGAAAAGCAAGTATTCATTTTTTCGGCAAGCACGTCTTGCGCTTGATGCAATTTTTTCATTCTCGACCTTTCCGCTTCATCTTGCGTCGATGTTTGGATTTGTAATTACTTTTCTTGCGTTTAGCATTGGCGTATATATTATTATCAGAAAACTTATCTGGGGGCTTACACTGCCGGGATTTGGCATGCTTAGCGTCTCAATTTTCTTTATTGGTGGAGTGCAACTTATTATTTTAGGAATTATTGGAGCGTATATTGGCCGCATTTATATCGAAGTCAAAGAGCGTCCGCTTTACATTATTAAAAGGAAAATAAATATTCTCAACATTATTAGAGAATTTAAAAAGCAGTAAAAATAACTTATATGAATTGTTTTTCTTTAGCGTCGCATTATTTTTTTATTTATCACTCGCAAGAATACCTTGCCCCGCGCCGTCGCCAAAGCGGCTATGGCGCGTCGGCGACAAGGAGTGGGGCCTGGGCTTCGTTTCTGAAAGATTTGCTAGTGCAAATTCGTTTATATTACTGCAATCATATACATCTTCTTTTGTTTCATATCCCCAAAGGGGAATCCCTTTCTTATTAAAAAGATTGAGATATTTAGAAAGCTGTATCTCTTTTTCATTTTTAGGTTTTTGCATTATTTCAAAAAAAGCAGGAGGGAGAATCATAATACCCAAAGAGACCAAGGGGAGCTGAGCGCGGGATGATTTTGGTTTTTCGACCAACGATTGTACATCCCATAACGGACCTATTTTTTTGCGCGTAATGGATACAGCGAAACGAGAAAGTTCGGAGGTGGGCATGTGCTTCAGGGTAAGTATTCCCGTGCCGGGATATTGTTTGTAAAGAGAAATGAGTTTTGTAAAGATATTGGGGGTTTTTATAAACATATCACCTGCGCAATAAAGAAATGGCTGGTGGCTTAGATAACGCTTTGCAGCCCAGAGGGCCTTGTCAATCCCATGTGGATTAGTTATGACATACCTGATATGAACCCCAAAATCAGAACCCCCTCCAAGGTATTGCTGTATGATTTTCTTTTGAGGATTAATTGCAATAATAATTTTATTTATGCCGCTTTTTGCAAGACGTTCTACAAGATGATGAATAATGGGCTTGCGTCCGACT
>Ga0209541_10005772_pt1 | contig 21458 bp, 23 predicted proteins | sample RifCSPlowO2_01_FD_184027 | JGI IMG/M metagenome (GOLD analysis project Ga0209541, IMG submission 184027) | Groundwater microbial communities from Rifle, Colorado - Rifle CSP2_plank lowO2_0.1 (SPAdes) (version 2) | ecosystem: Environmental > Aquatic > Deep subsurface > Groundwater | place...
TAAAATGGAAAATACTATTTTTAATCCCACTGCGGAGATTAAAAATAAAATTGCTCCAACGGAAGATTGCCCGTGGCGGAACAAACTTGTTTGGGGCGAAGTTCACACCGAGTCGGCTCATAAGCTTGGCGGAATTTCCGGCTACGCGGGCTTATTTTCAACAGCGGAAGATTTAATTAAAATTGGCTCTTTTTGGTTAAATGACAGCGAGGGTCTTATTGCTAAGGATTTGATTGATGGATCAAAAAGGTGTCCCTATCCTAACGCCAAAAATGAAACCTTGGCTGGCTGTTGCCACACTTTGGGAGGATGGCGAATCAATGATTATAGGATAACGGGGAAAAAAGTCCCTGAAGAAATTTTATCTTTGACTGGATTTACCGGACCAACCCTAATGATTGATTATTCCAAAAAAATCACCGTAGCGATTGCGCACAGTTATCTTCATCCTAAAAGAAAAAATGGAGAAGAAACTAAATTAAAAAACAAATATCATGCGCTGATAACGGAAGAGATTTACAAAAACTTATAGCCCAAACAGGCTATAAGTTAATTTTTTAAAAATGTTCTCCTTATTTAGGCGATAGCATTTTTAAGGAGAACATTTCCGCGCTTGCAAAAATTTATTAAAATGACAGACTTATTAGAGTCCTTTAATTTAACTCTTAAATATTTTTAATAAGGAGAGGAAGATGAGCAATAACATAGTCGTTCTTTCCGGAAAAGAAGAGTATAGAAATGGAGTAAAAAGTTTTATTGAAAATTCTTTATGTTTAGACAATGTGTGTATAGTTGAAGCCAATCACGCGATTGGCAACCCCGGGATTATAGAAAGGCTGGAATTGGAGTGCGAGCAGAAGAAAAATATAATCATAGTGGGTGGCTCTCGCAGGGAGAGAGATTTTTTGGAAATAGTATCTTGGTCTTCGGAGTTCTTGAATAAAGGAAGAGTTTTTTGGGCAAAAGACCTTAGGTGTATAAAAAACTTAAAATCTTTTATACATTAAATACAAAGGATGGTGTTTGAAGTTTAAACACCATCCTTTTTTTCTTTCTTCTCCGCGCTAAAAAAGTCTTTCAATTTCGCCGACACGGAAACAAAGTCCGGCACTTCTTCCAAGGACTTGACGCCTAGATGTTCCAACAAACTCAATGACGGCTTATAAATATAACTTCTGTCTTCGCCTTTCTTGACTTCCCTTTCTACTAATCCCCTTATCAATAAATTCCGCAAGATAAACGACGAGTTAACCCCTCTTATATAATCTATCTCGGCGCGGCTGGCCGTATTTTTATAAAGAATTATGGACAGCGTTTCCAAAGACGCCTTGCTTAACTCCGAATCAAATTCCGATTTTACGATACTTTTCAAAATTTCGGCCGATTCAGGCGCGGTCGCCAAAACGACTTCTTTGCCGTTTCTGACCAGTCTCACTCCCCTCTTTCCTATCTGTTTGGACAGCTGTTCTAATAGGTCGTTTATTTCTTCTTCTTTTTTATCAAGAGTTTTGGCCAGCCATTTTACGCTCACCGGCTCGCCTTTTAGAAACAAAATTGATTCCAGTTGAATGATAAGTTTATCCATATTTTTTTACATTTATATTTCCGAAAGCGTTTTCCTGTTCGGCCATCGCAATCCCCTGCTTTACTAATTCCAATAATGCCAAAAAGCTTACGATTATTTCCGTCTTCCTTTCGCTTAATTCTTCCTGGCTTAATTTAATTCCGCATTTATTTTGACCTGCCTGCCGGTAGGCAAGGCCGGAAAAATCGGAAAAACAAGTGTGGATATTGTTTTGTATCCTCTGGGCCAGTTCGGAAATTTTTTCTTCCAGCTTTATTATCCGGCCAACCTTGACTTGAGGCAAGCTTTCTTCTCCGGGCAAAAAACTTATCACATTATTTGCCGCCTGAAGGATATTTTCCAAAGACAAATTCGCCGGTTTGACGCTAAAAACTGCGTCAAGATTGGCAAACGATTCTCTGTTAAACATCGGATTTTTGCCGTAAATATTTTTTATCGTTCCCGAAACACCGCGGATGAATTTATAGATATCCAAACGCTTTTCCAATTCTTCAATGCTCTGCCGCTCTTCTTCGCTTATCTCCATTTGAGGCAGAAGCGAGCGGGATTTGACCAATATCAAGATGGATGCCGTTTCTATAAAAGAGGCGGTGTCCGCGTACGGCAATTTTTCAAAAGTTTTAAGATAATCAAGAAACTGCCCGGAAATCGCCGCCAAAGACACCTCGCTTATCGGCATTTTCTTCCTCTCTATCAAATCCAAAAGCAATCCGACCGGCCCCTCAAAATTTTCCGTCTTCAAAAACATAAAATTAACGCTTTCAGTATATCTTCATTTGTTTTTTGGAACAATCTAAATTATTCTGTCATATTTCATAAATTAGAAATTAGACTTTACCGGCGATAGCAAATATACCTTAATTTTGTTTAAATTAAAAAAATAAGTGGTGTCGCAAAAAAATAACGACACCACTTTTGAGATCATATCTCCTTATTTATATTATTTATAAAAACATTTGGCAATTTCAAAATTAAAATTTACGATAATGATATAAATAATAAATAATAATCTTACAAGCTACGCGAGTTGTTAATTTTTTTCGATACATCAAATCTTTTCTTTTTCGTAATCTAAGCGCCCTAACCATGTTTTTTAAAATTTCTTTAGTCCCGCCGTAAAATACCTTGAGACAATTAGGGTTATTCAAACATTCCTTAACCTGTTCAAATTTATTAGTCATGCAACGAATATCAATAATTACCGTATTCTTGACTCCAGATTTATTTAATATCTTCAGTATCTCTTTTGAAGTAATCGCAGCACTCACGATTTTACCTCCTTTTTAAAAAGGGCTAAAGATAAAGTTCTACTTTAAAGATGGCATAAAAGTTATGAGATGTCAAATAAAGTATCCCCATGCAAATGCGCTTAACTCTCCCACCTTGTGTGCACACATTCCGACTGCGAAGGACAGAAAGGATCGCGGGCGGGACTCCCTTGTAGGATTTTCATAATTCAACTTTTTTCCGCATTTTATCAATAAACTCGGTTTTGAATGTGATATAAGTACGTTCACCGTCCCGATGTCGCTCCATATAATTTGGGAGAGACTGCCGTTTATGTATTTCGGGATCATCGGTGTCAGCTTCAACTCTAAGACCTGGCAGGGGCACAATCCTTTGGGCAACCGCTTTTCCAACTTCCTTTCCACCTTTCTTAAACCTCAAGTGTATTGTCCATATACTTAAGAATGGGTGCTCACTATTCACGTTCTTTCTAAACAGATTAATCCACTCTTCACTTTTTTCGTGATTAACAAATACTAACAAACTGAACTTCATGGGATTGGATCCATATTGTTTCTGTTTTTTCTTAATAACTTTTAGAGCTTCTTCAAAAGATTTGAAATGAGGATAAACACCCGTTAATTCTACAGGTTCCATTTTCATATCATCAGGATTTTCCGCAAAGGATATGAAATCAAAATCTGGATAAGTCCTCGCGACTTGATCATATTGAGCCAACCACCAATCTCTCCCCGTATATTTCTTTAGGGTAAGAGTGAAGAAATAAGCCGCGAATCCTTCCCGAGCTTTCTTTACTTCCTCATCAGAGCTTGTAAAGAATTTTTCAGAACCAACCTTGTTTAAAACTTTACCAACTTGATCAAAAAGTGTATGTGGATGTGCGAAAAATATTCCTGTCATAACTGGGCACTTATTTTAATAGTTCATATTCAAACAGCTTTGGCTGGATAACAGCTTCGTAATATTTTGCCAATTTTGTCTTTAAGCTATTGATTGCCGTATTTAGCTCCGGATAATCATAAATCCATTCATCGTTCTCATTTTTGTAACGGGTATTCAGCTCTTCGTCAATTTGATATGTTCCGTAAGTATATTTACGGTTATATGTTTTAGTTGATTTCGCCTTTGCGAGTGTATCGGCAAAAGTATCCAAAAGATCTTGTTCTTCTTTGGTAAGTTTATAATTTTTTAATGTATTACTTGCTACCGTGCCCTTGTCAAAACAAAGTTCGTTTTTGTAAAATCTGCCGTCGCTTCCGTCAAAACTTCGGCAATGATTGCGCTGACTCAAGCAGGCAAAAATAAAACAGGTTTTTAAAAAATTCTTATCTTTAAGATAACGCTCGCCGCCGTCAGCGGTAGTAAAATACACATCTCGCTCATACCAATTTTTCTGTGGATAGAGTTTTGCTGCAAATAACGGCAACTTATCTACAAAATTATCTGAGCGAAGATAAAAACCGATTGTTTTCATCAGGCCGTTATGTGTTATTACTGTCGTCAATGACATGCTTATCGGGTCAAGATTGAAGCTTGTGATTCTTATATGACCGACTATGTTCTTATTGTAAATTGGTTTTTTCGTAATCTTCTTGGTGGACTCAAGGCCAGACAGTTCGACAACGATTGATCCCTCGACATCATTATCAAATTTTCGTTTATCAAAGTATGGCTTCAATGATTCATGCACTTTTCTGATTTTTATATCTTTGAAATAAGTAATAGTGTCATCCTCTTGTTCTGGTGTATTATTCGTATCAATATCAAAAGCTTTCAGTGTTAATTCCTCACGACTATCGTCAGTGTTTTGCCATAAAATGCAACTAATAGCACTAGGTCCAGCATGGAAAAATTGGCGGTTAAACAAAAAGCCGTCAATGAATTTCTTTTCACCAAGACCAAGCGATTTCCAATATTTTATCGGACTAAATAGCACGAAATAATCATCAGGTTTTGTGAGGTAGTGTTTCCATCCTGACCAAATAAACTGATTAGCTATATCGTTTTGCGTAGCACCCCACTGCTTTTCAGACGCCATTTCATCCTTAATAATATTTGTGCCTTTTCCAGAACTTGCTAAATGCGTATTGGATGTTGTGTCTCGATAGGGCGGATTTTCTAGTAAAATTATGTTTGTCTTTTTGTCTGCCACATACCCATTCAATTCATCAATGATGGCAAGATATTCTTTGCTAATGAACATTCGACCCACCTTACTACCTAGTATAAAATGATCACTTAGAGCATCGCCTCCATTAACTAACGGATTAGCTTCTTTGACATGTGCCGACGGCGGGATAATTAATTTTACTTTATCGCCGAGTCGTTCATTTAGCACAATCCATTCTTTTAGCTCATAGGTGTTCACTATTGCGTGGCCGATTTCATTGTCAGACAAATAATCGTGGAGAGTAATTTTTGTTTTGTGTTTTTCTAATTCGCCGACCGTAAGATCGCCAAAAATACGACCCGAATAAAATGTATTTATGATGTCTTTTTTATTCTGCAGATACTTAGTTTTCAGTTCTTTGTCTATATACCTATCCAATTCGTCAATCGTAATATCATTTACCTTTTTGTCAGTTAAAAACTCTTCTAAATTGCCGGTGCCTGCGGTGCGGTCAAGAATTATGTAATCGTGACCTTTCGGCAACTGTTTTATGGCGCGACGCACAAGCTCGGTAGCCTTACGACAATATGGCGACGGCGTATAAAAAGCGCCAAGCTCTTTTTTGCGTATTTTATCATTTAATAAATCATTGATGTACTTAAAATCTATGTCTCTGCCCTTCCATGGGTAAATGTAATCTTTAAACTTTTTGGGCGAGCGTAGTTCTTCAAACAGTTTGCTCTTACTGGCTTTTGGATTTACGGCGTAATAATGGTTTGCATAGCCCACTACATCAAAAACATCAATGTGAATTTTGGTATACTTTTGTATTTCTAGAATTTCTGTGAGGCGTTGCAAGCCCTTTATATTACTGAAATCAATCTTATCTGGTTTAATTTTAGTATTAAAATCAGCATTGTTCTTACTGGCTGCGCCAGCGTAAATTTTTTCTATATCATTAAGAAAATCACCAGAATTAAATAGATAGGCATTTTCCTCATTAAGGGCTACGAGCAAGATTTGCGCCGGTATAGGCTCGCCTTTAATTCTCTTATGGCTAAGATATTTTATAGCTTGGAATAAGACTTTATTAATATCTGAAATCGTAAGTTTAAATTCAAACAATGTGCCTTTATACACGCCATCAGTGTTGTGAGTGAGTTCAACATCGGCAGTGATTCTTAGATCACTAAAAAACTTTATTTGACCTTCGCGTTCAGAGTGGAAATTTTTATTTGATGATTTTTTATTCATATATTTATTTCTTCAATTCCTCAACATACAATCTTTAAGCACTATCCAATCACGGGAAAGACATAATTTGATATTACCCCAATAAATTTTATTTCCACATCCTTTTTCAGAAGGGAAAGTCGCGCTCTCCAACTTCCCGAGAAATCACACCTTATAAAGCCGAAACTCCCGCTTATGCTATTACCATGGACAAGCAAGGTGAGACCGTCAGTTCCGATGTCTTCTACCACACCCTGCTCCGGTTGTGTTTGTAGTCCTGCTATTTTGTCTATAAAATTTACTCTTTCTTGTGATGTAAGTTTGCCTGGCCTTATTTCATCGGCAAGATCAAAAATTGAACGATCAAGTATATTACTGTTTAGATTTTCAGTCGTTGTACTAACAACGCTTGCTTGTTTAATGGAAAATGTGCCAAAAGGAAAACTGAATTCTGGATTATATTTTAAAAATCCAAAGTAAACAGCTACCAACAGTAAAACAAAAACGACAATATAAGATAATGTTTTCCAATTTTTCTTACATAAAGAAAACGAGTTGCTGAAAAGTGATCCCCAATATTCCTTATGTATATTTTCCCCGTTGTCTATTTCCATAGTTACTTTAATTCATCAAGCGCCTGCTCGACACCTTCGGGATCGACCATTAAGTAGTACGCACGGCGACCTTGACGGGATGTGCCTTCTTTTTTCAAAATGCCGAAGCTGACAAGTAGACGTAAGTTTGAAAACTTAAGCCCTTTTTCCTGCACGCGCTTGAATACCCACGCTCCAGCAAAATCGCCCTTAATCTCTTTTGAGAGATTAAGGCACTCTCTCACGATAGGGAGCCAGTCCGGCCGCTCAACCGCAAGGCGTTTGACGGCTTTATATCCAGAAATTTCTACGGTCATGCTATAATCATAATGCATCACTATGGTGCAAGTCAAATGGGTACTAAAATTAAGCCCGGCCGAGCCCCGTTTCCGCCCATTCTAACCACGGGGATTATTTGGTCGCAAGTCACTAAGTCTTTTGTTTCGCTTTGTGGTCACAAGTTACTAAGTATAATTGTGTTTTTTGTCACAAATATTTTTCCTGACGGAAAAATTTCGCGACCCCGCCTCGCGGTTTTTTCCTTTGCTTCGCAAAACAAAAACATCGCTCCGGCTTCAAAAAGCACAAAATGTTATTACATTTTTAACCTCGCTTTTTGACCCTACGGAGAATCGAACTCCGCTTCCCGCCTTGAGAAGGCGGTGTCCTAACCGATAGACGATAGGGCCGTTATTCAAATTCAATTACAACGTTATAACTCAAAATAATTTCAAAATGTCCCGATAGGTTACCATCAGCATCAGCGTCAAAAGAATCGCCATGCCGGCGCCGTGGACGACGGAACTTATTTTCGGGCTGACGGGAGAACCTTTTACTTTTTCTATAAGCAAAAACAGCAGTCTTCCGCCGTCTAAAGCCGGAAACGGCAGGATATTGATTATAGCCAAGTTGACGGAAAGAAACGCTATAAAACTCAAGAAATAAACGAAGCCGAATTTCGCCGCATTATCGGCTATGCCGGCAATGCCCACCGGACCGGCGATGGCGCCAAGCCCGACATCGCCCTTGATTGCCCCGACGACAAAATAAAATAAAGAAACCGCCGTTCCGACAACGACATTGTAAGCCATTTTTGTCCCTTCAATCACGGCTCTGTGAGTCGGCAACTTTACCGTTCCGATTTCATCCATCGCTATGCCAAGCGCCCCTTCGCCAGGCGGAGGATTGATTCTTGGGGTAAGTTTAACGGAAAAATCAACCTTGGCGGTTAAACCGCCACTTGGCGGTTTAACCGCCAAGTGGCGGTCGTTTCTTTTTAATTTGATTTCAATTTCTTTGCCCGCGTTCCGGCTGATGAAACTGCTGACATCGCCAACGCGCGAAAAACCGGCCAATTCATCTCCCGCCAAAATTCCGGTTTGCTCCGCCGGAGAATTTTTGGCGACTTCAAGAATTATCACCTTTTGATTTTTAATTTCCGCTCCTTTAGGCGCCGAGGAAACTCCGACCGGCATACCTAAAGAAAATCCGGCGATTATCAGAATCCAGGCCAAAGCTATATTGAAAATAACTCCGGCCGAAATTATCAGCGATCTTGTCCAAATCGGCTTGGAACCGAAACTTCTCGGGTCGTCCGCTTCTTGTCCTTCTTCGCCGTGGATCTTCACAAATCCGCCGAAAGGAATCAGATTTAAAGAATAAGTCGTTTCTCCTTTTTTGAACTTGGCGATTTTGGGCGGAAAGCCGAAACCGAATTCATCCACCCTCACTCCGCTCTTTTTGGCCGCAATGAAATGCCCCAGCTCGTGGGACAAGATAAGAACAGCCAAAACGATTAAAAATAAAATTATGGACATAATATAGGCAATGAAATAATATCGTTTTGCGATGCCTTGCGCAGCGCGGCGGCGCGAGCAGAGCAAATTTTCAGCAGAAAATTATGCGAGCCGAGCGAAATGATGTTATTTCATTGCCGTTATTCTCATTTAACTCATTATCTCCTGCTCTTTCCTCTTGGACATTTCTTCCAAATCGGCGGAAATTTTATCCACGATTTTTTGAAGCTCGTCTTTGAAACGGAATTTGAAGTCTTCCGGTATTTCGCCGCTTCTTTCCCCTTCCTGAATATCTTTCCAAACTTTGTCTCTTTCCTGCCTCATGGAAATTCTGGCCTCTTCCAATTTGGCCGAGAGCGTTTTTGCCAGCGCCTTTCTTCTTTCTTCAGTAAGCCCGGGCACGCTGATACGAATGGATTGCTTGTCCGCTATGGGCTGGATCCCCAAGTTGGAAGTGGAAATGGCGCTTTCTATATTTTTGATGACGGAAACATCCCACGGAGCGATGCGCAAAGTCCTGGCATCCTCAACACTTATGGCCGCCAAATGTTTCAACGGTGTTTTCGCGCCGTAAGAATCAACCAGCAGATTTTCCACCATCGCCGGATTGGCCCGTCCTGTACTCAACGCACCTATCTCCTGCTTGAACCTGTCCTTCACCCTCTCTCCCTCGCTTTTAATTTTAGAAAAATCGTAATTCATATTATCAAATTATATACGACCGTCATTTTTTATCAAATCAACACTATCGACGTTCGATGTCGATAGTGAAATTTCGGCGGCTTTAACTTTAAAGACGATGAATTTGTAGCCGAGGAAATTCCAGAACATAGCGATGGCCGCCGCCATCACAGCGGAAAATTGCGCCCAAAGAATCGGCTTCATATCCCAGAAACTGCCGACCATATTGACGAAAAAATAATCCAATCCGACATTCAAAGCGAAGCTGACCAAACTTATCGCCAGAAATTGATAAATTTCTTTGCCTCTGTTTTTTTGGGAACCGCCTGAAAAAGTCCAATACTTATTCCACAAATAACTGCTGGTAATGCCCCAGAATATAGACGCGCTTTTAAAACCGGTTTGAGGCCAGCCCGCCGCCAGCTTGGTGGCGAAAAGGAAAAAATTAAGGATGGCGGCGTCAAGCAAAAAATTAAACCCCCCGACCAGAAAAAATTTCCCGAATTGGTAAAGGGCGCGGCCGGCCACTTTGGCCGCGAAATGAGTGGCTATAATCCCCCCTCCGCAAACCAGCGGGAAAATTACGAAAAGCCAGTTGGCATAAGGCATCAATTTTTCAAAAAACTTGTTTTCCTCGCTCAAATTCCGGCCGACATAAACAATCATCAAGGCGGAAGCGAATCCTATCGCCAAAGCCAAGAACAAATCATTTTTTTTGAAATTATTCATAGTGTTTCCATTAACAATTATTTTAACACGATTATTTAAAAAATAAAAATCCGAGCGATTTTTTCTGAAATTTTCCGATACTTTTTTAAAATTTTCTTCCAAAAATCAAAAAACAAATCCTTCCTTATTTATGCTCCAGCATATTTAAGATACACATTTTTAATAAATGGATATTGGCAATCTGTTAAAATTAGAGTTAGAGCAAGCCAAATCTTATTCTCAATTGTTCTTCATTGGTAAAAGACTTTGTTCTCATCAATCTCACAAACGGCCTGATTAGAAAAACTTCCGTTATAAAATTTATCTCGTCTTCGCATTCGTGCGGAAAAATGAAAACCGATTCCTGCAATTTGCGAAATCCAAGATCCATAATCTTGCGGCGCAAGGCTTCTCTCGCTTTTTTAAATCTGTCCGGAATGTCAAAAATAACGACTCTCCATTCTCCGTCCCATTTGGCCGGTTTTTTGATTTCCATTTCATCCAATTTAAATTTCAAGGCTTTCTTTTGACCTTCTTTGGTGAGGATGATTTTTATGGATCCGTCTTTATCTTCCTTGTAGTCAACAAGACGGTCGTTATAAAACTCCCGAACGACGCGATAAAGTCTTTCGGTTTTTATCTGCCGCCAATCTTTAGGAAGACTTTTCAAAATTTTAAAATAACCTTTTGGCGATTTGGACAAACCCAGCGCGACACCGCCTAAGAGCAATAATAAAATTTTTTGTTTTGTATCTCTTCTCATTTCATTATTCTACTATTCTAAATTGTATTTTATCAATTTTCAAATCCTGTGCTATTTAGGCTCCAGCAGAATTAAGATACACATTTTTATGTTAACATTTTAGTGTATTTTAACTTGTTTTTAGCGTGTTGAGTTTGGAATTTAAAATAATGCCAATAAAAAAATCCGCCACACAATTCCAAACCTTTTTAGATTTGGAATCGCGGACGGATGATGTTTTGAAATTTTGACCTAGTAACATTAATCTAGACTCGTCTATGAAACTAATATAAAACTAGCCCATTGTTTCTTGTATGAGTACTGTGTTACCAATCCTCCTGTGATCTTCATCATTTCTTCTATGAGCCTCCTTTTGCCACTTGGTCCATGGTGTTCACTGTTAGTGCAGATGTAACATGGAACACCCAGTTTTGCGGCTCTTGCTAAAACAGCGAAACCGAAGTCTCCAATTTCACTACCAGGAGGACCCGCAGGAAATGTTAAATCAGTTACGATGCAATCCACCAATTCCCCCGTTTTTTTATCCTCTGGGAAATCAGGGTTGTTTTCGCAGTAAATTTCCTTCCCCCCAGAAGAAACATCTCTAAAACAATTGAATTGTCGCGCCTTATTCTGGAATTCTTCGTAAGAACCAGCAACAACAACCCTATACCCCATATTTTCAAAAACTTTCCTGGCTTTTTCTTGTTCTTCTTTATCGTCTTCTACAACAATGACTGTTCTAGTCATTTCTCTGTCCTTTCTTTTTTAAATGTCAAAGAATTTAATCAAAACCCGATGTTTTGATTTCCATTAACAGACTATCATAATAAAGTTTTTTGTCAATGTTTCGGAAAAAACACAACTGCTAAAAAAGGGGCTTCAGCCATTTTAATTTTTACGCGTTAAATTTTTTATTTATTTCTTCGTCCACTTGCGAACGCAATCGGCCGTATCTGGCCAGCGACAGCAAAGCCGCTTCCTTGCCGAAACTGATATCTCCTTTTTGAAACGGCAAAGTGGCGATGCTAAACGGCCTGGTTGACTGTCCTTCTATCAATAGCTTTAAGTATGCCCGATAATTGTCAATATTAAGCAAATCGCCGGCGTCAAAAACCGGCTCAAATTGCTTGGCCAAAAATTCTCCGTCTTCGGCGCCCACTCGAAAAGCGCCCATTGAGCCGACGTTGCCAAACACCGCCTTTTTGATATTTTCCTCCAACTGGCCGATGAATTGATGAGCGATGGTCAGATTAAGTTTGTATTTGCGAGCTTCGGAAAGTATGACGGCGATGGAATCGGTAGTAATGTTTTGAAACTCGTCTATGTATAAATAGAAGTCATTTCTCTCGCTTTCCGGAATATCCGCGCGAGAAAGGGCGGCCATAAGAAGCTTGCCAACGATTATCAAACCGAGTAGGTGCGAGTTGATGTCTCCCAGCCGGCCTTTGGACAGATTGACCAACAGAATTTTTTTCTCGTCCATTATTTTCCTGAAATCAAAAGACGATTTTTCTTGGGCGATTATGGGACGCATAATGTCGTTGCCCAAGAAATTATCAAATTTACTGGTGATATACGGCACAATGTTAGCCAAAGACGCTTCGCCTCCGGCTTTCTCGGCCACATCCTTCCAAAACAATTTGACGGATAGATTTTTGCATCGGGAAAGTTTTAGGTCTCTGAACGCTTTATTGGACATAACTCTGGATATTTCAAGAAGCGTGTTGCCCGACTCCGGGTCATCCATTACAAGCAGCGCCGAGTTTCTAAAATATTGCTCAAACATCGGCCCGCCGGCGATTTTCATATCAAACAATTTATTGAATATGCCGAGCAATTCGTTGACGATGAAAGTTTTCTGCTCCGGATAAACTGAATCGTATTCCAGCATATTAAGTCCCATCGTTCTGTCCCTGCCGGCCGGGTCAAAATAAATCAAATCTTCCACTCTGCCTTTCGGAATCCGGCTCAAAATATCTTCCAAATCCGAACCGTGCGGGTCTATGTAGCAAACGCCTTTGCCTTGCTCCATATCTTGGACGATCATATTTTTAAGCAAAACGGACTTTCCGGTGCCGGTCTGGCCGATCAAGTAAAAATGTCTTCGCCTGTCGTCGTCTTTCATATAAATCAACGATTCGTCGCCGCGGTAAAAATTCTTGCCCAGTAAAATTCCTTCTTGAGGCAAATTTAGCGGCGGCGGAGCGTCTTTGGCTTTGACATACTTAAGCTGGGAGACGGTGGAAATGCCTTTGGGAAAATGGAAAATCGTGGCCATCTCAACCGTGTTGAAATAAAAAGCTTCATTTTTGTCAAAAAGGCGGAAAGAAAATTTATAAAAAAGATTTTCCAATTCCTTGCCCTTCAAATTCTTGAACTTCAAAGCGTTGCCTTGCGGTTCGGTGAACTGCAAAAAGGCGCTTTCAATTTCCTTTAAAATGCTGTCCGATTTTTCCTGGCTGTCGGCGGAAACAAGAATTCTCAAATTGGCCGACATCAGAGGACGGGAAGCTTTTTCTTCAATCATCTTGGCCATATCTTCGTTTACTGTTTCCATTTTTCTTTCTTTTTCTTTCCCTTTTTCGTCATCGTCTTTCTTGGAAGAAGAGTCGGGAAATATCAAATCGCCGATAAAGGAAAAAACGCCTGTTCCAACAATTCCGGCTTTTTTCATCGCTTCAAAAAGTTTCTTCCCTTTTCTTATTTCTTCGGCGGTTTTTTTGATTTTCTTGCTATAAGAGCTATCGGCCGGACCGATAACGATTTGCAGAGACGCCCCCTCGCCTATTTTCCGCAATTTGGAAAAAGCGTTGGCGATGACAAACATCGGGTCAACGTCAAACTTGTCGTAAGTTCTGATGGGCAAGACTGGATAAGTTTTCAATTTCGCTACGGAGCCGGCGCTTACTCCTCCCGGCTTGAATATATTGTAATCTTCTCTTTTTTCTTCAATTCTGGCGTTGGCGAACAAGGCGCTGACTTGCTTTTCCAGAAGCGAGCTTTTGGATCTGGGAACAGCGGCGTAAAAAACTATTTCTTCGCCGATAACCGGCAGACCGATTTCCAAAGCGAAATATTCTTCCTTGTCTTTGTCTAAAATCATCATCCCGCCGTAAAACTGCTCCATGGCGGAAATGAATTCTTTGAAATTTTTTTCTTTTTTCTCTTCTTCTTTTTCGTGGGGCAAACTTATCTCGTACAAAACCATATCCAGCGCCTGCGACAAAGGCTTTTTTATTTTCTGCTTGGATATATCGCCTTTTATGTAAAATTGGATCAAGGCTCGGTGCAAATCGTCTTCCATGTGCGGGTCTTTCAAATTGCGGGCGATGGAAACGGCGTTTAAAACGCCTTTCCCTTCGGCCACAGCCAAAAGCTCTTCAACTTTTTTATCGTGAGATTCGGGGGCGAGGTTCAAAATTTTGGCCACCAAGCTTTCTTGTTCTTTCGCGGACAGTTTGTAATTATCGCCCAGCGTCTTCTCCGGCTCTTTCCGGATATGCTCGTACAAAACCTTAGCCGCCAGTTCCTGTTCACTTATCATCTTCTCGCCCTTTTTGGCTTCCGACGATTCTTCCTTATACCTGTTTCTCAACCACTCCAATTCTTCATTGGGAGAATTGAATTTATGTTCTATATTTGACTGCATAAATTATTTAATTCATTATACCTTGTCTTAAAAAATAGAAAAGTTATGATTAAATTATGAAAAAAATAACAAATTGGTTTCGTGGCCAATCAAAACAATCACGAATTGTCTTTTTGATAGCCGTTGCCGGTTATCTCGTTTTGGCGGCTCGCAGTATAACCTCTGCCGGCGTAAGCTCGCGAGCGTTGGGAGAATTTATCGGCGTTGCTTGGTTACCAGTTGTTGCCTCGTTTATTGTTTCCTACCCACTTTATTTGATATTCAGGGGCTTTGCGGAAAAATACAAAAGATATTTTGATTGGTTCGCAGTGATCTTGCTCATTTTAACTGCAATATCGATTTGGGCGATATTTAAAACCGACGCAAGGATTAAAATTTATAAACAGAACATCTTTCCAGTTCAACAAAGATAGCCTAATTAAGGCAACTTTTAATATGGTTAATTTTTTACAAACAACAATTATAAAAATAGTGTAAAGCAAATTTATGAATGTAATAGAAACAAGAAAATTTAACAAACTTGCAAGATTAACGATACTATTAAGCTTTTTGTATATTTTATGTCTTAGCACATTATCAATAAACTCAATCAATGATTATTTCGATTGGCTATCTTATAACTCGTCCTCCTTTGTTTACGGTAGTAGTTATTTTATTTTACACTGGGGAATTATTTTGCCTAGTATTTTATTTTATTGTTCTGTTATATTCGCCGTCGTCGCTGTAATAACAGGAGTAATTTCTTTGCTTCAGATTAAAAAAACAAACGAAAAAGGCAGAATGGTTTCTTTAATCGTAACAACAATAAATATTTTTTTCGTTATATACTTTTTCTTTTTGTTGATTTATTCTGTGTGATACAGTTATGTGTGACATCGAGTGTCCAACGTTTTTAGTGTCCAACGTTTTTAGAGTGTTCCATCCCATTGTCCATATTTGGGCCGATCGGCTCGTTTGTGGACAATGCGAAAGAATAATTTAATTGTTAAACATTCAATGTTTAATTTTAATCAATAAGTTTTTGGGGTCCGGCGTTCAATCCGAAAAACAAAAATTGTTTTTCCTTGAGGAATTATTTCGTAAAAAATCCGATAATCGCCTATGCGACGACGCCAAGAATTTTCTTCGCCTAATATTTTTTTAAAATCTCCCAAATAAGGATTTGTGGCAAGCCCTCGCAAACCTATGGCTATATAAATTTGATCTTTTTTTGGAAAACGCGACAAACTCTTTTTAGCGCGGTTTCTTAGGTGTAATTCCCAATTCATTTTCCAATTGGTTTAAAGTTATATATTTGCCTGCGGCATATTCTTCTCGCGCTTTTTTTAAATCTCTTTTTTGAGCGGCTGTCGGCGTAAATGTCTTAAATAATTTAGCTGTTTCTTTCCATTGATAAAACTCCTCGTATTCTTTGCGGGGAATGATGATTAAATCGTCATTTTTAATTAAGCTTTTAGGGATAGTTATAGTAGCCATATTTACATCTTATCATAAAAATATAAAAAACAAACTGAAATCTCATTTGTATTTGAAATAAATTTTGTTGCCAAGGCGAAGGTCTATGTAATCCAGTTTCGGGCGTTTGTCTTTGATGTTGGCGTCCAAAGCCGTAATGAGATTAAGATAAGCGCTTTGGGGCTCGTTTTTATCGTTTAAAATAATTTTCCAGCCTTCTTGTGTATAAAATTCGTAAATATTTTCTTTCTTTAAAATGACTTCTGAAACTCCTCCGCCTATTTTATTAATCAGTCCGGCAAATTCTAGAATTTTCTTGAATTCATTTTCCGCTATCAAACTTGTTCCCAAATATCCGTCAATCGTTTTTGCGTTTTCCCCGCTGTCCGAATTTCTTTGCTCAACCAGTTTCAAAAATACCGCGCCCGAAAAATAAGGCGCTTTTTCAAAAACAAATCCGTTCTCGTCGGCGTACGAGCAATCTTCCTTTTCACAAAATAAAACGGCGTTGCTTCTTTCGTCTATTTTTACGGCAATGGCGCCGAAATATTTTTTATCAAGAGATATTTTTTTTATCCTTTTGAATTCTTCCGGCAGTTCCGCCAAAATTTTGTCTTTGGGAATTAAAAAAATATTGGATTTTGGAAAAAGGCCAAGATATTTACCCTCAAGTTTTGCTTTTATCCCCTCAATCAAATCATCGCCGTTAATCAAACTGTTTCCGCTTATTTCTATTTTCTCAACTTGCAAATACGGTATTCTGAAAAAAGCGACGACACCAGCAAAAATTGCGGCAAAAATAACACCAACAATAACCGCTTTCAAAACAAGCCTCTTTCTCCGTAATTTCCTTGATGAAGCCAAAAAATCTTTCCGAGCCATAAAAGCGAGATTAAGAAATCTTTTCTTTGCCCATATACTTTCTCAAAACTTCCGGAATTAGGATAGAGCCGTCGGCTTGCTGATAGTTTTCCACGATGGAAACGATGACGCGCGGAGTCGGCGCGGCGGTGCTGTTGAGCGAATGAGCGAAACGCAATTTGCCGTTTTCGTCTTTGTAGCGGATGTTCAATCTTCTTGTTTGGAAATCGTGGAAATAAGATGCGGAGCTTATTTCCCGATATTTGTTTTCGTTCGGCACCCAAAGCTCTATGTCATATTTTTTGACTTGCCCCAGCCCCAAATCACCCCCGCAATTTATAACGGTGCGGTAAGGGATGTTGAGAGACTCCATAAATTCTTCCGTGTTTCTATTCACCCATTCGTGCCACTTGACCGACTCCTGATGATCGGCTTCGCACAAAATAACCTGCTCCAACTTATAAAATTCATGGACTCTTATAAGCCCATTTACATCTTTGCCGTGACTGCCGGCTTCTCTTCTAAAGCACGAAGAGAAGCACAAAAATTTTTTCGGCAAATCTTTTTTGTCCAAAATTTCGTCCGAGTGATAGCCCATCGCCGCGACCTCCGCCGTTCCGGCAAGATAATCTCCGTCCTGCGTTTTGTAAAGATCTTCTTCGCCTTGAGGCAGATAGCCCGTCCCCGTCATTTGTTCGCGGCGGACCAAAGAGGGAACGATCATCGGCGAAAATCCGCCTTTCTTCATAAAAAATTCCATCCCGTATTGCCAAATGGCGTAAGATAAAAGCGCGCCGTCGTTTTTAAGAAAATATCCTCTGAAGCCGGCAATTTTCGCGCCCCTTTCAAAATCGGCCATATTTAATTTTTTCATAAGCTCAATATGACCTTTCGACTCAAATCCTTTCGCTTTGAAATCTGGAATATCGCCCCATTTTTTTACTTCCGCGTTTTGCTCATCGCTCTCGCCTTCCGGCACGGACACATCGGGAATATTGGGAACAAGGAGCATCATTTCTTTCCATATTTCGTTGGCCTTTCTTAATTCCTCCACTTTGGCCAAAAGTTTTTCTTTCAACTCCTTCATTTCTCCTATCGCTTTTTGCCTTTCTCCCGGATTTTGAATTTTAGCGATGTTGTCGCTGGCCGCGTTTTGCCTGGCTCGCATATCTTCCACTTCCCGCAAAATTTTCAAACGCAAATCGTCGGCTTCAATCAATTTCGCCGTGTCAAAAACAATATGCTTCTTGTGCGCCGCCTCTTTAATCAATTCCGGATTTTCTCTGATGAATTTAATGTCTAGCATATTTTAATCTTATCAAATGTGTTAAAATAAGCAAAATACATGCAACGCAAAATTTTAAAGCCGAAATATTTTCCCGCTTTGCTCAAACAAATTCCCGATCCGCCGGAGCTGTTATATATGGAAGGCGAGCTTCCGCCGGAGGACGCCATTTATTTGGCGGTGGTCGGCGCCAGAAGATTCACCACTTACGGCAAGGAAGCCTGCGAGAAAATAATCGGCGGATTGAATAATAAAAATCGCCAGATAGTCATTGTCAGCGGGTTGGCCATCGGCATAGACGGCATCGCTCACAAAGCGGCGTTAAAAAGCGGTCTGAAGACAATCGCCATCCCCGGCTCCGGCCTGGACGACAAAGTTCTTCACCCTCATTCCAATCTTAAACTTTCCAAAGAAATCGCGGAAAGCGGAGGCTGTCTCATTTCCGAATTGGATTGGGGAATGCCGGCCGGCGTCCATACTTTCCCTTCCCGCAACAGAATCATCGCCGGAATGAGCCACGCCGTCCTAGTGATAGAAGCGGCGGAAAAAAGCGGGACGCTGATAACGGCCGATTTGGCGACGCAATACAACCGAGATGTCTTCGCTGTGCCCGGTTCAATTTTTTCTCAAAATTCAACCGGCACCAACAAGCTCATCAAGGCTGGTGCGGCGTTAATAACATCAGCCGAAGATATTTTTGACGCTTTCGGCCTGCCCAAAGAAAAAGAGAATCTAAAACTGAATCTTGATTTCACGCCGGTGGAAGAAAAAATTTATTCGCTCCTTATTGAACCGATTGAGAAAGACGAGCTTGTCAGAAAGTCCGGCCTGCCGCCGGCCAAAGCCAATGCTACCATCTCAATGATGCTCTTAAACGGCATTATCAAACAATCCGGCGGAGAAATTTTCCGAGCGTAACAGCCGATAGATTAAGCAATATGTCAGTCAACAATCAAAATCACTACCTAATAGATGCTATGGCTAATTATAGGTGACACTTAAAAAAATAGTCCGCCGTAAAACGATAATTACAAGAAATAATTGCGTAATAGATTTATTTATCTTTAGTTTAGATGTTGTAAAAATCTCTCAGGGTTTTGTCTTTTTCAACTTTATCCGCTTCAATATAATAAATATATTTTCTTACATTAAAAAATTCCCCGATAAAATCAATTTCACCCCGACAGGAAAAAGGGCAAACAAAAACACTTTTTTGCAAAGGATATATTTCCATGTCTGAAATCTTTTTTGATAAAGCGTTTCTCGCTTTTTTGAATTTCTCCGGTATATCAAAAATTATAATCCTCCATTTGCCATCCCACTTTTTCGGCCTTAAAATTTTCATTTCCTCCAATTTATATTTTGATATTTTTTTCTCTCCTTCTTTGGTTATTTCAATAATGTCCATTCCGTCCTTTTCATAAATTACAACTAACTTTTTCTTTTGTAATTTGTTTATTGATCTCTTCAACTTAAAGCGATCTTTTGAACCGTCAACTCCGAACAAATTAAATATTTGAGATAAATTGGGCAAAGCAAAACTCGAAACAATTAATCCGCCTAAAGCAAGGCCTTTTAAAATATCTTTTGCCAATTCTCCTTTGGAATATTTATCTCTGATTGATCTTGTCTTTTTATTCATTCGCTTATATTAAACAGGACGTGTTGAGCTTCTTCCACACTATCACCTATTTGATGCTATAGCAACTTATAGGTAGTGAAATATATGGCGAGTCAATTTTGCAATTTGAAATTGTTTCAATATACTCATAGCTATGATAACGGCAATCAAAACTAAAAATAAAAAGCCGATAGAAATGAAACTGGTGATAGTGGAATCCCCCACCAAAGCCAGAACCATCTCCGGATTTTTGGGCAATGAATATCAGATTGAATCTTCTTACGGGCACGTGAGAGACCTGCCTAAATCAAAACTTGGCATTGATGTGGCCAACAATTTTGAGCCTTCTTACATCATTCCCGTCAAAGCTAGAAAAAGAGTCAACGAGCTGAAAAAACTGGCCGCTAAAGCGACCGAGATAATTCTGGCCAGCGACGAGGACCGCGAAGGAGAAGCCATCGCCTGGCATATCGCCAACATTCTTGACGCCAAAGACGCCAAGAGAATCGTCTTCCACGAAATCACCAAAACGGCTATCAATGAAGCGCTGGCCAACCCGCGAAAAATAGAAATGAATCTGGTTGACGCCCAGCAAGCCCGAAGAATTTTGGACCGGCTTGTCGGCTACGAACTTTCCCCTTTCCTGTGGAGAAAATTTTTCCGCGGATTGTCGGCGGGAAGGGTCCAGTCCGTCGCCGTCAGGCTAATCGCCGACAGAGAAAAAGAAATCCAAGCGTTCCAACCGCAAGAGTATTGGAGCCTGTCCGCGTTTTTAAACACAAAGAAAGAACAAGAAAAAGTTTTTGAAGCTTATCTTTATAAAAAAGACGGCAAAACTTTGGACAAATTGGAAATCAAAAACAAAGAAGAGTCCGACCGAATACTCAAAGATTTAGGCGGAGCGGAATATAAAGTAGCCAATGTGGAATCCAAAGAAACCAGAAGGCTCCCCAACGCGCCTTTCACCACCAGCTCGCTCCAACAAGAGTCTTCCAACAAGATGGGCTACTCCGCCAAACAGACAATGATGCTGGCCCAGCAACTTTACGAAGCCGGCTACATTTCTTATATGAGAACGGACTCGATCAATCTTTCTCAAGATTCTTTGACGGCCGCCAAAACTTTCATTGATTCCAGTTTCGGCAAAGATTATTCCTTATCCGAACCGCGCCGATTCAAAAACAAAGCCAAGGGAGCGCAGGAAGCCCACGAGGCCATAAGACCGACTATCCCCTCAAGAACGCCAGACTCAATAAAAGACATCTTGGATGCCAAGCAATACAAAGTTTACGATTTGATCTGGAGAAGGTTTGTCGCCTGCCAGATGCAACCGGCCGTTTTTGACTCCGCCACCGCCGACATTTCCGCCAAAAATTTTATCTTTCGGGCGAACGGCTCAACTCTTAAATTTGACGGCTGGCTGAAAATATATCCGTCCAAATTCACGGAAAATATTTTGCCGCCATTGGCAGAAAATGAAATTTTAAACTTGAAAGAATTGAAAACGGAACAGCATTTCACCGAACCGCCCCCGCGATACAACGAAGCCAGCTTGATAAAAGCGATGGAAGAACACGGCATCGGCCGGCCTTCCACTTACGCGCCGACCATCGCCACCATCCAGACCCGCAATTATGTGGCAAAAAACGAACAAAGAAGGTTTGTCCCCACTGAAACGGGAAACATGGTCAACGATATTCTAGTCGCGCATTTTCCCCAGATAGTGGATATCAACTTTACCGCCAAAATGGAAGAAGATTTGGACAGAATCGCCGAAGGGCAGGCCAAGTGGGTGCCGGTCATAAAAGAATTTTACGAGCCGTTCCACGAAAATCTGCTCAAAAAAGAAACGGAAGTGGAAAAAAAGAATATGGAAGAAAAAACGGAC
>Ga0209541_10005773_pt1 | contig 21457 bp, 21 predicted proteins | sample RifCSPlowO2_01_FD_184027 | JGI IMG/M metagenome (GOLD analysis project Ga0209541, IMG submission 184027) | Groundwater microbial communities from Rifle, Colorado - Rifle CSP2_plank lowO2_0.1 (SPAdes) (version 2) | ecosystem: Environmental > Aquatic > Deep subsurface > Groundwater | place...
TGGACCTATAATAGAAGACCTAATTATTTGATATAATTTGTTAGGTCTTCTAGTATATACAAGAGGACAATAAATATAAGTTATGCACAGAAATGGTTTTCACATTTCTGGCATGCTAAAAATCTTTTGATTTTTATCATTTATGTCCTCTTGTATACGTTAAATCTACATTGTGAAAATATAGAAACATTTATATAATAGTTATATCTAGGTTAAACTATGGAAAAAAGAGAGATTCTGCAAAAGCTAGCTGGGATTCAAACCATCGAATCGGTAATGGACATACTTGAAGTAGATAAAAGAATGGCGATTTATTACATACACCGCCTTAGGAAAGAGGGCTATGTTAAAACCAAGAGACAGAGTAATAATCGAAGAGTATACAATATCTCGCTAGATAACAAACTTGGGGGTAAAAGTTATTATGAGATTATTAATCAGCATTCTCCTGTTAAAATTTCAACACCAATAATTTATAGAATATATGGGAAAGAACCAAGTTTAGAAGAAACTTTAATTTACGCAATCAAAACAAAAAGTCTTAGGACTATTTTGGCTTCGTTGGCTTTATTCAAAAAAATTAGTAATTGGGTAGAATTATATAATCTTGCCAAAGAGAACCACGTCGAAAGACAGGTTGGGGCATTGTATGATCTCGCTCGCCAAATTATGAAAGTGAGAAGAATGACTACTACATTTAGAAATAATGCTCTCCAAAAAGAAGATTATAAATTTGGATATGTCGTTCCGGAATTAAGATCTAGAGATTTTACGAAGATAGAAAAAATTTGGAGAATCTATCTCCCATTTAATAAGAAAGATTTGGAGGAATACGAATGATTACCATAGAACAACAGCAGAAATTATTATTAAACGTCTCCAGAAGACTAACGAGGAAAATAACTAGTTATGCCATTGGTGGGACAGCCATGATGTTCTTAGGCTTTAAAGATGCGACGTTGGATATTGATCTTGTCTTTGAGAACGAAAAAGATCGCGCTGTTTTCAAGGAAGCAGTAAAATCACTTGGTTACCTGGAAATGGATGCCATTAAAATTTACGGCGCAAAGAGAAATACTCCTGAGATGTTGAAACTAGACGATGAACGCTTTGATTTATTTGTCGTAGAAGTAATAGATTTCATCTTTTCCGAGAATATGAGACAAAGGGCAGAGCAAATTCATCAGTTTGAACATAATCTAGTATTAAAAATCGCTAATCCGCATGATATAATACTTATGAAATGTGCTACAGACAGAATAAAAGATAAAGACGATGCTCGAAGAATAATCAATTCGACAAAGATTAATTGGGACATTATTATCGATGAAGCAAAAAAACAGATGGAACTTGGAAAGGATAGGGCTGTTTTTGACCTAGGTTTTTTCTTAGAAGAACTTAAGACAAAAATGAACATCGACATTCCACAGGAAGTATTAGATAAATTATTCTCAATTGTAGAAAAACAAGCTAAAGATAAAATCTCAAAATAGCAACGACTAATTACAAAACAGCCAATTCCGATATTTTCATATAAGAGACTGAATCACAACAAACCTTTAAAATAAGAGGCATCTTTTGATGAAAATGAAGCATGTTCTTGTGATGTTTGGCAGCACTTCTGATGCGCTGGTCTACAATAGGATTGTTGAATGCCTGCGAAAAGAAAGAATCAATGTAGAGCTTCGTATCCTTTCTGCACATCGGACACCTGAAGAGGTTGACAAGGTTATTGCTGCAGGGAAGCATGATGTGATTATTGCAGGTGCCGGGCTTGCGGCGCATTTGCCAGGTGTTATCGCTGCGCGGACAACTGTTCCCATTATTGGCGTGCCGTGCAACAGCAATTTTGATGGAATCGACTCATTATTATCAATCGTTCAGATGCCGCCCGGCATTCCTGTGATAAGTGTTGGCGTTGACAGGGCAGAAGAAGCAGCACGTGGGGCACAATTAATGATGAAAAAGTATAATGATGTTTGTATCACCGGTGACGAAACACAGAAAGCAGTGCAAAGTTGTGTGAGCATGCTGAAGGAATTAGGAACTACTTATCGAATTGGGGATGTTGATGATGGCTCGGTGAATATTTTGTTTTCGGCGCTAGGGGAAGCTCAGTCACATACTGCACTGGTGTTAACTGTGCCGATTGCACAATCACAACGCGCAGCAGATGCACAAAAGATGATGGCTATGATGCAAAATGGGCTGTTTTTAGGAGTAAATAGAGGAGAGAATGCTGCGCTTGCTGCGGCTGCCATCCTTGGACAGACTGAACGGATAAAAAAATATCGTGCCCAGATGAAGCAAAAAGTGCTGGATGCGGACAGCGAGGTGCACGATGGATTATAAAAACGCAGGCGTTGACATTGATGCTGCAAATGAAGCAGTTGAACGACTTAAAAAGCATGTCAAGACGACGTATACACCGCAGGTATTAAGCACAGTGGGCAGTTTTGGGGGACTTGTTGAGCTGCCGTATTACAAAAAGCCTGTGCTGGTTTCAAGCACTGATGGTGTTGGAACAAAAATAAAGCTCGCATTCTGGACAGGAAAACATGATACTGTTGGGCAAGATCTTGTCAATCATTGCGTCAATGATATTCTTGTGCAGGGCGCAACGCCGCTGTTTTTCATGGATTACATCGGCACGGGCAAAGTTGAGCCTGAGATTATAGAACAGATTGTCAAAGGGATGTCGATTGCGTGCCATCAGACACAGACTGCGCTGGTCAAAGGTGAAATTGCCGAGATGAAAGACATGTACAAGCAAGGAGAATACGACATCGTTGGTGCAATCGTCGGCATTGTTGAAAAAGATGACATCGTCAGCGGCAAAGAGATACAGCAGGGGGATGTGATTATCGGGCTTGCTTCAAATGGGCTGCACACCAATGGATATACGCTTGCGCTGAAGGTGCTTCTTGAACAGAGTGGTATAAAACTTCACGAGTATGTGAATGAGATAGGCTGCACGCTGCAGGAAGCGTTGATGCGCATTCATACCTGTTATCTGCCTGTTGTCAAAGGATTATGGAAGAGTGCAGTAAAGATTAAAGGGATGGCACATATCACTGGCGGCGGTTTGGTTGAGAATATTCCACGGATTTTACCAGAGGAGTGTGATGCAGCAATAACAGGATCATGGAATATGCTGCCGATATTTGGATTGATTCAACGACTTGGAAATGTTGCTGAAGATGAGATGTTTCGCGTCTTTAACATGAGTATTGGATTTATTGTGATCGTATCGCCTGATCGGGTGGCACAGGTTATTGACGTTGCACAAAGACTAGGGATTCCTGCGTATGCTATTGGGACTATTGTAAAAGGTGCGGGGGATGTTCGATTTACATCTAATGGTACGGTTGGTTTACATAGTGGAGTGTCTGAAAAAGTGTTGGCAGAACAGCTTGCACATACACTTGAGATGACCGATTTCCCTTCCCTAGGAGAAAAGTATGAAGGCAAAGTGCGCGACAATTATTCAAAGGATGGACGGCGAATCATAATTGCGACGGATAGGCTTTCGGCATTTGATCGCATTCTCTGCACGATACCATTTAAAGGACAAGTGCTCACACAAATGGCACGGTTCTGGTTCGAGCAGACTACAGAGATTTGTAGAAATCACATGATTGATGTGCCTGATGCAAATGTGATGGTAGTAAATGAATGTACTGCGCTGCCTGTTGAAATGGTTGTTCGTGCATATCTCACCGGAACAACGACGACAAGTGCTTGGTACAACTATGAGAAAGGGGTACGAAATTTTTGCGGAAATGTATTACCTGAAGAGATGAAGAAAGACCAGAAATTTGAGCAGCCGATATTGACGCCGTCGACAAAAGCAGAAAAAGGAGCACATGATGAATCAGTATCACGGGCAGAAATACTGAGAAGAGGTTTAGTCACTGAGAAGCAATTTGATGAGATGGCACGGATCAGTTTTGCGCTCTTTCAGAGAGGACAGGAGATTTGTGCACGACAGGGAATTATTCTTGTTGACACAAAATATGAATTTGGTGTTGATGAGAAAGGAGAGATTGTATTAATTGATGAGATACATACACCAGATAGCTCTCGATTTTGGTTTGCGGATTCCTATGGAGAGCTGTTTGCACTGGGAAAAGAACAGCGCAAGATTGACAAAGAATATGTACGGCTGTGGCTTGCGGAACGCGGCTTCAGAGGAGATGGCGAGATTCCGCTGATTCCTGATGATGTGAAAATTGAGACTGCGCGACGCTACATACAGGCATATGAACTGATTACTGGTGTACGATTTATTGCTGTTCCGGGTAATCCGATTGAACGGGTAAGAAAAAATCTAAAGAGATATGGACCGATTTGACACGATTTCACCATTGGACTTTCGCTATTACGCCCAGAAAGACATCTATGAAAAACTGCATCCTTATTTATCTGAACAGGCTGCAATAAGATATCTGGCACGCATCGAAGCAGCTGTTGTACAGGCGTTGGCGGCAGAAGGGATATGTGCACCCACATTAGCTGAAGAGATACGCATTGCATGCGAACAGGTGACTGCGCAGGAAGTTTACGACGAAGAATCGCGCATCAAACACAATGTTCGCGCGCTGGTCAACTGCATTCGGAAAAGAATATCGGACAAAGCGAAGCCTTTTGTTCATCTTACCTGCACATCACATGATATTATCTGCACAGCGGATGCACTGCGAATCAAGGAATTTACTGAGAAGGTGTTGACGGATGACTTGATAAAACTTGAAAAAACGCTCATTACAATTGCATTGCGGGAAAAAGAAACACTGCAGATTGGGCGGACCCATGGCCAGCATGCCGTGCCTATCACGTTTGGTTTTGCGATGTCAGAATATGCTGCACGACTTGGTGAGTCGATCATGCGTGTGCAGCAGGCAGCGCAAAATCTTCGTGGGAAGATGTCTGGTGCAGTCGGCGCGTATAATGCGTCGTCGCTGATCATGCATGACCCTGAACGATTTGAAGAGCGCGTGCTGTTACTATTGGGATTGAAACCAGGGACGCATTCAACGCAGATTGTTGCGCCTGAATTCATGCTTGACCTTGTTCATGCAGCCATTTCGGCGTATGGGGTTATCGCAAATCTCAGCGATGATATGAGGCATTTGCAGCGCTCTGAAATTAATGAAGTTGCAGAGCAGTTTGACCAGCAGCAAGTTGGCAGCTCGACCATGCCCCATAAAAGAAATCCCATTAATTTTGAAAATGTAAAAGCGCTCTGGAAAACGATGATGCCGCGCATGATTACTCTTTATATGGACCAGATATCAGAACATCAACGTGACTTGACTAATTCTGCTTCATCGCGATTCATTCCAGAAATATTTGCCGGGCTGACAGAGAGTGTGAATAGGCTGCAACGCCAGATGGAGAAGCTTATCGTCGATAAAAGTGCGCTGAGAAGGAATGCTGAGCAGAACATGCAGATGATTGCTGCAGAGCCACTGTATATTATTCTTGCACAGCTTGGTCATCCTGATGCACATCATGCAGTGCTTGAATTGACTCGTGAAGCTGAACAGAAGCGGCAATCAGTATTCGATTGTGCAGCGCGAAATGTGCAGGTCAAGCCATATATTGATCGCATGACACAACAGCAGAAAGACATTTTGATGAGTCCATTAACATATACTGGACTTGCAGCACGCAAGACCGAGAAAGTATGCACATATTGGGGGAGTAAATTTGGCTAATGCTGCAGTGATTGGCGCACAATGGGGTGATGAAGGGAAAGGAAAAATCGTCGATGTGCTTGCAGATAATTATGACATGATTGTGCGCTACCAGGGCGGGAATAACGCCGGGCATACCATTGTTGTTGGTGATAAAACATACAAGTTTCATTTGATACCATCGGGAATGATCAAGGGAAAGACGTGCGTGCTGGGCAATGGATGTGTGATTGATCCAGAGGTGTTGCTTCAAGAGATTGATGGGCTTGGAGGATTGTTTAATCCGACGAAATTCTTTATCAGCGACCGTGCCCATGTCATAACAGCCGTGCATAAGGAAAAGGATGCTGCAGTTCAGCAGAAGATTGGGACGACTGGACGGGGCATTGGGCCTGCGTATACAGATAAAGTTGCGCGCGAAGGGATGACAATGGGTGTGTTTGTCAAGTCGGATATAAAATTAAAAAAATATGTCACTGATGTTCATACACTTATTCATCAAGCGCTCGAACAGAAAAAATCAGTGTTGTTTGAAGGCGCGCAGGGCACGATGCTTGATATTGACCATGGAACATATCCTTTTGTCACGTCATCAAGCCCAACGATTGGAGGGGTCTATACTGGAACTGGAATATTTACAGATATTGCTCGACGGATTGGGATTGTTAAAGCGTACACCACACGTGTTGGTGAAGGCCCGTTTCCAACGGAACAGAAAAATGAGATTGGAGATTTTCTGCAACAGAAGGGCAACGAGTTTGGGACGACGACTGGACGGAAACGACGCTGCGGATGGATCGATATTGTGCAATTGCGGTATGCGGTTCGAGTGAATGGGTTCACAGAGATTGCACTGACGAAACTGGATGTGCTGACGGGAATGCGAAAAATACAGATTTGTGTTGGGTATACATATAAAGGGAAGGAGATTGAGCATTTTCCAATGACTGATGAGTTGGCCACTGTCGAGCCGAGATACATTGAGATGGATTCGTGGACAGATGATATTAGGCATTGTAAGGCATACGAGCAGCTGCCACGGGTGGCGCGTGCATATGTTCAGAAGATTGAAGAACTGCTTGGCATTTCTGTAAAGATTATTTCAGTTGGGGCGGAGAGGGGGGAGACGGTGGTGAGGATTTAATTCACGTACACAACAGCCCTAATTTGTTTAATTTCACTGCATCACTTATTTCTTTCGCAATCCGTTCACCATAACTCATCTGCTCGCGATAAAGATATCCTGAGTATGGTGTAAACATCGTGCCGGGTGAGCCAGGGATGCGCAAACTGCAGTCAAATATGACAATGTCTTCTTTGCTGTTTTCAGCGACGACAGCACCCTGCAGCGCAAATGGACCAATAATACCTGGTGAGAATTCCTGCTTGGTAGCTTGGACGAAACGCTCGGCAATCTCGAATGCTTTTTCAAGCAAACTTTCTTTTATCGTCACCGCTACATGACCTGTTTCAACAAATTTTGGCTGGATTTTTTTTAATAATTCTAGCTGTTCGTTGGCAGGCAGCCGCAGTATACCATCGATATTTGTCTGGCGGCGCATGTCTGTGCCCAAGAGTTCGACTTCACTTGTTAAGGGGGAATAAAAATAGTTAAAGTTGACGTGCGCGCCGATGATGTATTCTTCAATGGTGGCTTTTTGCAGTGCATCGGCGGTCACTGTTCCACTGGCAATAAGCTCTTTAGCTTTTTTTTCGTAGTCTGCTACGCTGGCTGCAAAGAAAAATGCACGCTCATAGCCTCGTGCTGCTTCATTCACTTTTACAATCACGAGCCTATCAATCGCTGATGGCTGAAATATTTTGGGAAATCGAATCCCTGCTTTTTGTAGAATATAATATTGGTTTTTATCAATAGAACGCTCTTCTGCGCGCAGCAGCTCACGATTGCCGATGATAGGAACATGAAATTTTTGTTCAATATCTGCAAAATTGCAGTACACCCAGAAATATCTGCTGTGGACGAATAAGGTGTTCATTGCACGCAGCTGCGTCTGGATATTGTCGTGAATAATGTCGCTGAACTTTTCAACCGCAATCACATGATCAACAATTCCTTTTTCGCTATGCTCCCCGCGGGACTTGTAATATTTTTGGTAGGTTTTTTCACGGCCACGCTGAGCGACGACAAGAGTTTGAAAGCCGTACTTTTTTGCGCCACGACAGACGTCAAGCGCAGAATGGCCGCCTAAGACGCCGATGGTGAGTTTTGATAAATCGTACTTTGAAAGAATAGATGAGACATCCATCAGCCAATCACCTTGTGCAGCTCGCCATTTTTTATTGCCTGGCTGATGTCACGCGCGATGCGCCTGCCGGTGGACATGGGAATACCGTATTTTACGGATGTATAGGGCGAACCGTCGACTGCAACGTTTGTGCCAGCGACGATGCGCGCGGATATTTCGAACGCAACAAATTTTTGCTCAGGAGTAAGTATCGTTTCGATGCAAAATGGGCCGAATAAGCCACGACTGTCAATTATTTTTGATGCTGCAACGACTCGCTCGCCCATTGCAAACACTTTAGGCAATAAACTTTCTCGGATAACAATAGGAATGTTTCCAACGACGACGTATGAGGGCTCCTGTGCGAGTGAAAGCTGATCCTGTGCAGGGATTCTGCCGATACCGTCAACGTTTGTTTCATAACGCCGGTCAAAGCCCATGATCTCGAGCTCGTTTGTTACTTGGGAATAAAAATAATGGATGTAGACAGGGACGCCGATAATATATTCTTGGATGACGAAATTTTTATGTTTTTGTGAAGATTGCTCTAGCTTCTTGTTGAACTCTGCTTCACTGTTCGCGATAAAATACCCATGGCCGCCGGCAGCCCCATGAAATTTTACGATGACCGTGCGATCAATGTCTTTTGGCGATTGAAACGTCTTTGGAATATGAAGCTCTGCATGCTTGAGCCATTGATGCTGCAATGTTCGGTCTGTTTCCCATGCAAGCACATTTTTGTTGCCGTAATACAACGCTTTAAGCTGCATGCAGCGGTCTACACCAAGATGCTGCACAAATGAGCCGTGAGGAATGAGAATTGCCTTTTCTGCGATAAGCTGTGGCTCGACTTTGTCGAATGGTTCGCTCAACGACATTTCAATTATATTGTCGGCAACGTTGAAAGACTGGTATACTTTTATTCTATCTTTTGGGCAAAGCAGGATTGTTTTAAATCCCTCGTCTTTTGCGCCTTTCAGAATTTGGAGTGCAGAATGGCTGGCGAAGGTGGCGATGTGCATGGGCTTTGGGCAGCTGGCTCGTATATAAGCATTTTGGAGATGCGAAATGTATATATGTGAGAGTTTTTAACCTCAACCTATGGTTATTGCAATTCTTGATTTTGGCGCGCAATATACAAAAGTGATTGATCGGCGCATTCGTGAGCTGAAGATAGAATCAGACATCGTTGCGTCTGATACTCATGTAGAAAAACTGAGAGAATATGACGCACTGATTCTTTCCGGAGGACCAAGCAGCGTCTATGAAAAAGATGCGCCTCAATTCGATAAAAAACTGTTTCAGCTCAACATTCCAGTGTTAGGCATTTGTTATGGCATGCAGCTGATGAATCATGCACTCGGCGGGAAAGTTCAATCGATGACAACGAAAGAATATGGAGAAACTGTCATTAACATACGAAAATCAAGGCTTTTTGATGGACTAAATGGGGAGCAACAAGTGCTGATGAGCCATGGCGACAGTGTTGTTCAACTTGCGCCGGGCTTTCGGGTTATTGCGATGTCGGACGATTTGGTTGCGGGAATTGAGCATGCGGAGAAAAAGTTATATGGCGTTCAATTTCATCCTGAAGTTGATCTCACGACGCACGGGAAAAAAATACTTGCGAATTTTGTTTATACCATTTGTAATCTTAAGCCCACATTTACGCTGAGCAAGCGCATGAATGAAAGCATTGCAGAGATTCGTGCATGTGTTGGCGATAGGAAGGTTCTTGTGCTTGTCAGCGGCGGTGTTGATTCGGCTGTAACGGCTGCGCTGCTACGGAAAGCGTTGAAGCAAGAGCAGATATACGCGATTCATGTCGATCATGGTTTCATGAGGAAAAATGAAAGCAACAGTGTATGCGCTGCACTTGAGCGGATTGGATTGAACGTGCGTAGAGTTGATGCACAACGAGAATTTATTCTGGCGCTCGCCGGTGTTGTTGAACCTGAAAAAAAGCGCAAAATTATTGGGGATATGTTTATAAAAATCGTTGACCGAGAGATACGAAAACTGAAGCTGCCAAAAGATACTTTTCTCGCACAAGGGACGTTGCGCCCCGATCTTATTGAAAGTGCGAGCTCACTCGTTAGCGGGACAGCGAACAAAATTAAGACTCATCATAACGATTCTGAACTTGTTCGCCAGAGACGGAAGAAAGGCTTTGTTATCGAACCAAACAAAGATATGCATAAAGATGAAGTGCGTGAGGTTGGCAGGCTGCTTGGCTTACCCAAAGAAATAACTGAACGGCAGCCGTTTCCCGGGCCAGGATTAGCGGTTCGCATTATATGTGCGGATTTAGTGGCGGAGAATACTGTTGACGTAGAGAAAAAAGTCAAGACTATTGCAGCGCGGCATGGATTTCAGTCAGCTGTGCTGCCAATTCGCAGCGTCGGCGTGCAAGGCGACCACCGCAGTTATGGGTATGTAGCAGCGATTTCAGGCGTCGGAAAATGGAGTGCATTACGAGCAGCAGCACAGGAAATTCCGCGAGTTGTGCATGAAGTTAATAGAGTGGTCTATCTGTTTGACCAGCAGTTGAGCGGTGTTTCGGTGAAGAAGACGACGCTCACTGATGAAGTGATTAAGCTACTGCGGGAAGCGGATGCAATTGTTCAACGAAAGCTGCAGGCGTTGAATATCAGCCAAGTGCCGGTTATTTTAATTCCTGTTGCATTTTCTCACGGAACACATTCAGTTGTGCTGCGCCCGTTCATGACAAATGATTTCATGACCGGCAGGCCAGCAGCATTTGGAGAAATTCCTGTTATGTGTTTGAAAGAAATTGTTCGTGGGGTTTCGAAGCTATCTGGGATAAGCGCTGTCTTTTACGACCTCACAAGCAAGCCGCCGGCGACGACGGAGTGGGAGTAGGGGGACGAGTATAGCTGTTCCGTTTTTTTAAAGAGTTAAATACAAATAGATCTGTTTAAAACAGCAAATGAGTTTATTTAAGAAGAAATCAAAAATCCCGAAAGGAATTAAAAACATTAGCGGTTTCTGTTATCTTACGATTATTGCTCTTATTTTTGTGCATTGGCTCGTTTTATCGGCACCGTTTGAGAATGAATTATTACGACCATTTCAATTAATATACAAATCAGCCGGATTAAGTCCATTATCAATATTTCTTTCGATAATTGGGTTGATTGGTACTGTTGTCGTTCTCGTTGGATTTAAAAAAAGAGGCGAATTGTTTTGGAAATTTACGTGGATTTTTTTCTTATTTGGGACTGTTTCAGTTTTTATATTTAATATTGCTGCATACATAAAAGATCCTCATCTTTTTAATTTTTTAATGTTCATTGCTTATGTTTTATTGAACGGTTCATTTGCAGGATATATATTTAAAAGAAAAGATTATTACATTAAACCGACTTTGGAAGAGGAATTTCCAGAAGATAAATTAGAAAGAATTTTCAAAAGATTACTTTGGGTTGCAGTGATATTATTAATTGTTGGGATGCAAGGCCAGAAAATGGTTGAGTTATATTTTATGATAAAATCTACAGCTCTTTTGGGTAATAATAGATTACATACAGAAACTGCGATAAGTATATGTAATGAACAAGAAGGAGATTTAAGGGATTTTTGTTTGGTATATCTTTTGGATATTCACAGGAATGAGAATGTGACTATAACTGACGAATATTGTGAACAAATTAAGGATACTAGATATTATGATAGATGCCAATTAAAATTCTTAAATTGTAATAAAGTAAAAGGTGAACTAGCTGCTGATATTTGTAGGAATGTAGTTGCAGAAGCAAATAAGTAATGTTTCTCGCCAGAAATAATTCCAAAACACATATTAACAGCTAAGGAATGTCAATAAAATGCCATTTGAAGTCGTATTTGATGAAACTGTTAAAACGAAATTAGAAAAAGTAATTCAACAAAGTGAGATTAAAATCATCATTAAAAGATGGATTAATGAACTTGAAGAGAAAGGGCAAGACGCAGGAAAATTGATTGATAACCACATTTGGCTCTATGAAATGAAAAATAAGCATCCGCCACTGCGCCTCTATTTTCATCATCAGAAAGCATCAAACAGAATAATTATATTTGAATTTGAGATGAAAACCAGTGAGAAAAAACAAGAGAAAACTGTAAAGAGATTACGAGGTTGGATGTCTATATTCCGAGGTCTTTTCTTGTAAAGCTCTTTGTTTTAAGATTTTCAATACAATCCAACAAACGTAAATAGAGGTGAGTGTTCCGAAGTGTAACAACCTCTCTCTTTAAATCCTGATATTCTTTATAATCTTCCAGAGTTATGCTAATACTGCTCATTAAACCATCTGAGAATAAGTGTTTATTTAAGCTTTTCGCGCTGTTGGCGATATTGAAAAGTTCGCTTAGTAAAAAGCAAGTCACCACTGCGGTGCTCGACACGTACCTTGGCAGTGCACCACTTTTCAATATCGCCGCGCTGTTGACGTTGTGTATATCACCTATTCTTTTCTCTCACATAACCGCTGCTCAGCGAGAACTTCCATCTGGCTCTGTGATATTGGCGAAGGATATTTGCCGTCCAGACATGCCATGCAGAGCGCATCAATTTTGCAGGCTTCTTTAAGGTCCTCAATTGTTTGATATGTTACTGAGTCGGCGCCTATTTCTTTGCAGATCTCTTCGTTTGTTTTTTCAGATGCAATGAGTTCTTCTTTTGTTGGAAAATCAATCCCGTAATGGCAGGGATTTCGTATAGGCGGGCATGTAGAAATATAATGGACTTCTTTCGCGCCTGCATCTCGCAGCAACTGCACTATTTTTCTTGATGTCGTGCCACGGACAATACTGTCGTCAAGCACGGCAACACGCCTGTTTTGGATCGACGACATAATTGGGTTGAGCTTCATGCGCACCGACAATTCACGCTCTCGCTGTGTCGGCATGATAAATGTCCTGCCGATATATCTGTTTTTGATCAATCCTTCACGGTGCTTCACACCAAGCGTTTCTGCAAAAATAATTGCAGCTGGACGTGCAGAATCAGGAACAGGAATCACAACGTCAATAGGGATTTTCCAGCGCTTGGCAAGAAGATAGCCTAACTTCATCCGCGCCTTGTTGACTGAACGGTTGTCAATAAATGAATCTGGACGGGCAAAATAGACCCACTCAAACATACAGTGTGCGAACGGCCGCTCTTTTATGATCTTTGACGTGAGCATCAATCTATTGTCGATAAAGACTGCTTCGCCTGGATGAACGTCGCGCAATCGCTTATAGCCGAGTGTTTCAAATGCAACGGTTTCTGAGGCAACGCAATAGGAGCCGTTTTTTTTTCCGATGACTAATGGGCGAAAACCGAACGGGTCGCGAAATGCGAGAATGCCTTGGGGCAGCGCGACAATGACAGAAAAGCTGCCGGTAAGCATAGTCATAATATGTTCGACTGCGTGAAAAATATCTCCAGAAAGCGCGTATTCATGCGCGAGAATGCGGCTTAGAATTTCTGCGTCCGTATTTGATTCCAGCGATTCAAGTGCGCCGTTGGTGAGCGTTTTTTTTACCTCCAGGTAATTTGTAATGTTGCCATTGTGGACGACTGCAAGCGGATGAAGGACAAAAGGGTGCGCACTGTTTGCTGCATTTGAGCCAGCAGTGGGGTATCGCGTATGGCCGACGCCAATTGTGCCATTTATCGCTGGAATCTCATGAAAAACGTCTGCAACAAGCCCTTTGCCTTTTTTAACATAGAGCTCATTGCCGGTGAATACTGCGATGCCTGCGGCGTCCTGGCCGCGGTGCTGCAATGACATGAGACCAAGAAGAAGATCGCCGACGATTGGTGAACCACTAATTATCCCAATAACACCGCACACGAAACCCACCCCTTTTGGCTACGTAATGAAATGAAGTTTAATAATGTTATGTCAATCGTTCTCGACGCGCGGCGCAAGAATAAAACTTAATGATACTTTGTCCATCTGCTTATAATCCAGGCGCAGCGGATAGTCATTGCTGAATTGGATGGTGACGCGGTCAGATAATTTGCTGCCTTCAATCATTTTTTTCAGGTATTCAACAGAGTACTTTGCACGCGCGCTGTCGCTTTTTGCCATTATTTTTGTCGTATCATCCGATTTAATCTCTATTTTGGCTTTGCTTAAATCGCCCTCAGCCATGATCGTAAGCTTTACTTTATCGCTTTGAAAGGTAACTGATTCAGCAACAATGTCAACATCGCCGATTGCTTCACTCAATGTTGAGGAAGCTGTTTCAATCGATACGGGGAATGTTAAATCTGGAACACGCTGCTCTTTTTCATCAAGCTCAATTATAGGGAGAGAGAATGTGCGTACTGTATCAGAACGGAATTGTATTTTCAGCTTGCCTTCTTCGTGCTCTAAGGACACCATATCGTTCGATTTTGCACGCCGCAAGACCTGCTTGAACTGCCCGAGGTTAATTGCAAGCTCGACATCCTGCTTTACATCATATTCAGTAAAACATGTTGAAAGAAGACGAAACATGACCATGGCGACATTTGCAGGATCCATGGCAATCAGCTCAAGGCCATCTTTTTTAACGATAAATTTTGCCTCAGTCACCAGATCAGAAATAATACTGACACTGTCTTTCAAATATTTCGGCTCTGCAAGTGTTAACCTCATAACCAACCCCTAGCGGCGGGATAGCGGGGGGTATTTATAGCTTTTGTTGTGGTGGATAATGAGGTTGCGAGAAGAGGAGAGTGATAGGTTATTTTCTGATTCGTTTTTGACTGTCTAATCCATCATCAGTTTCTGCCCATTAAATAATAGGTGCACTTTATCAGGAGAATATCCCAACTGCGCAGCAAGTTCTGCAAGCGAGGCTAACATCGCTGGCTCGCCATGCGTCGGAATGATATGCTCGGGCTTTACTAGCTCGATGAGGTCGTGCAAATCTTCCCGTGCAGAATGACCTGAGACGTGCACGTCAGAGAAAATGCGAACGCCCATGTCAGTAAGCTTGATTTCAAGTTCTTTACGGTTTGCAATCGTCGGCGGCGTTGGAATAGTATGCGCTGAAAATACGACGTAATCGTCTGTTTCTAATGGAAATTTATATTCCCCGCTTGCAATTTTTGACAGCATTGATTTCGGCTCGCCCTGATGGCCAGTCATGACTAACAAGTATTGGTCTTTTTTTTGTGCACAACGATGGAGCATTTGCCGCGCCCGCTGGCCATAATAGACCATGCCGATGCTTGCAGTGAAATCGACAAGCTGTACATTTTCTGCTGCAGTAACATATTTGTGGAGCGAGCTTCCAAGGAAAACTACTTTTCGATTCATTTTTTTGCCGCACTCAATAATACTTTTTAATCGTGCAATATGGCTGCTGAATGTGGTAACAATAACTGCTTTTCCCGTTGTATCTGTTTCCAAGAGCACTTCTTTCAACAGCTCTTTTGCAACTGCTTCCGAAGGCATTTTTCCCGGCTGCTGGGCATATAGACATTCTAGAATCAGTAATTTTACGGAACCCTGAAGCTCTTTCAGGCGGGCAAAGTTTGGCTTTGCACCCAATGTTGGTGTCATATCAAGCTTAAAATCATTTGCGTATAGAACAACGCCTTCCGGCGTGTGGATTGCGACGATCGATGTCTGCGGTGTGCTGTGCGTCACATGAATGAATTCAACTGTGACCTGCGGAGAGACTTTAAAAGAAGAATTGGGATTGATTTTAATCAGCTTATTTTTGATGCGTAGATGTTCGTCCTTGCTGATTGCCTTGACGACTTCAATCGTATAGGGTGTTGCGATGATTGGAGCATCAAACTTTTTTGCAAGAAAGGGCAGTGCGCCGAGATGATCGAGGTGCGCATGGCTTGGGACGATTGCGCGAACCATGTCTTTCCAGTCATCAATTTGCGTGATGTCCGGAACACATGCAGAAGTGATAAGCTCTTTCGCAGTCACATTGCGTAGGTCTTCTTCATCTGTATATTTGACATAATTCTCCATGTGCAGACCCATGTCGAGAATGATCACATCGTTGTTGAATTTGACTGCTGTACAGTTCCTGCCGACTTCCTTGTAGCCGCCGACGGCGCAGATTTCTATGGGCATAACCCTATAATCATTAAAGGGTTTAAAAATGCTTTTGCCAAAATAAACAATATGACATCTAACCCAAAAACATTTAAACCTGCACAGCGCCCAATGATGAGGGGTTGTTATGGATACTGTTGATCGAAATCTTGCATTAGAATTTGTCCGTGTCACTGAAGCTGCTGCAATCGAAGCTGCGCACTGGCTGGGCAAAGGTGATAAGATTGCTGCGGATAAAGCAGCAGTTGATGCGATGCGCTCTCGCTTTAACCTTGTTGATTTTAATGGCGAAATAGTCATTGGCGAAGGCGAAAAAGATGAAGCGCCCATGCTCTATATCGGAGAGAAAGTTGGCTCTGGCCGCGGGCCTCAAGTCGATATTGCAGTCGATCCATTGGAAGGAACAACATTAGTCGCAAAAGGCCAGCCTAATGCCATCAGCGTGTTGGCAGCAGGACCGAAAGGAAGCCTGTTACGGGCACCTGGCACTTATATGGACCAAATAGCAGTTGGACCTGCAGCAAGAGGATTGATTGACATTCGTGCGCCCATTAAAAAAAATGTCCGTGAAGTTGCACGTGCGCTGAAGAAAAATATTGAAGATGTTACTGTTGTACTTTTAGACAGAGAAAGGCACAAACAGATGATTGAAGATTTACGAAAGATAGGATGCAGGCTTTTGCTTATCGATCATGGAACAGTTGGCGCAGGGCTGGCTGCCGCAATGCCTGAAAGCGAAGTAGACATGATGGTCGGCATTGGCGGAGCGCCCGAAGGAGTAATCACAGCTGCTGGGATCAAATGTCTTGGCGGCGATTTCCAAGGAATTCTTAAACCGCATGATGAGAAGACGACAGAGCAGGCGAAAATTATGGGCATTGACGTTGGTCATGTTTTTACAATGGATGAAATTGCCCGAGGAAATGAATTTCAGTTTGTAGCAACTGGTGTAAGCACAGGACCATTTCTGAGAGGCGTGCAATTTATGGGTGCGACCGCAAGAACACATTCAGTCGTGATGCGAAAGCATTCTGGAACAATGAGATATATCACAACGGTGCATCCACATGGATGACCACATGAATGGAGAAAAATTAAAAGAGATTGTGCAAAAATTGGGTGCACGCGCCAAAGGAATTCTTGCGATGGATGAAAGCACTGGCACGATAGGCAAGCGATTACAAGAAGTTCATGTTGAAAATACCGAGGAGAACAGACGTGCATACAGGGAAATATTAATAACTGCGCCAGGGCTGGGAAAACACATCAGTGGTGCAATTCTCTACGATGAGACGCTCCGCCAGAAAGCTTTGGATGGCACGCCGTTTCCAATGGTGCTAGAACGACAAGGTATCTTGTCGGGCATAAAAGTCGACAAAGGAGCGATGGATCTTGCAGGGTTTCCAAACGAAAAGATTACTGAAGGTTTAGATGGATTGCGTGAAAAATTGAAGGAGTATGCTGCGCTGGGTGCACAGTTTGCAAAGTGGAGAGCAGTCATTGGCATCAGTGAAGGAATGCCGACGCAACATTGCATCGATGCAAATGCGCATGCCCTTGCGCGCTATGCTGCGCTTTGCCAAGAACAGCATATTGTGCCGATTGTTGAGCCTGAGGTGTTGATGGACGGCAAACATTCTATAGATCGAAGTTATGACGCAACCGATAGGATGCTGCATGCGCTGTTTGTTGAACTGAAGAAGCATCATGTTTTTCTTGGCGGATTGATATTAAAACCAAATATGGTTATCTCCGGATTGGAATCTGAGCACAAAGCAGACCGTGCTACTGTCGTGCGGATGACACTTGATTGTTTGCGTGCGAATGTGCCATCTGCGGTTCCTGTTGTTGCGTTTTTGTCCGGCGGGCAAAGTGATGAAGATGCAACTATGCATTTGAATGAAATGAATAAATTTGCCAATGCGGGTGTACCGTGGCGATTGACGTTTTCTTATGGACGAGGCATGCAGCGCGAGGCGTTGAAAGTGTGGGCAGGGAAAATTGCGAATAAGGAGATTGCGCAGCAGCTTGTGCTGAAAAGAGCGGAAGAGAATGGGAAGGCGAGTGAAGGAAGGATTTAGATTCTATAGTAATATATTTTAAAAATGCGGAGAGCAGGCGCGCCCCTCTCTGTTAGATGCCCTGTGTCCTGTCAAGGTATTAGAGTAAATTCTTTATTCAACGAAAATGGGTATAATACCACAGCTTGCTGTGACTGGGATTTTTACTTAATAATCTTGCTCATGACTATAGAGATGTGGCTGACCTATTGGCATAGGCTCGTTTTAGCTTGAAAACGGAAAGTTTTAAATAGTATTATCGGGTTAATACTATAATATTAATGTGATAATACTAAATGGCATTTTACGATAGGGTTAAGGAATCGGGCATACTTCACGATAAATACAAGAATCTTCAATCGGGAGTCATGCTTGCGCTTTTTGGGCGAAGGAGAGTTGGAAAGACCGAGCTTATTAAACATTTTATGAGTGATTTACCCCAAAAGAATAAATTTTATTTTTATGTAGATTTAAGCAGTCGACAGGAAGTTCTCTTGAGTCTATCGGAAGCAGTACGTACCCAGTTAGGCGAAAATATCCGATTTGGGAATTTTAATGAATTTTTTGACTTTATTGAGCAGAAGCAACATAAATTTGTGCTCGCCATTGATGAATTCCAGCGTTTTCTTGCAGTTGCCCCAGAGTTTGTTACTCAGCTGCAAAATAGATGGGATGCTGAACTGAAAAAACATCCTCTTATGATATTGCTTGTAGGTTCTTCAATAGGCATGATGACAAAGATTACCGAAAGCAAAGCCGGGGCACTTTATGGGAGGGCGTCAAAAATAAAAATAGCGCCGTTCCGATATGCAGATTTCCGTTTAATGTTTAAGAATCTCGATGAGGTAGAAAAAGTAAAGCGATTTGCAGTATTTGGTGGAACGCCTTACTATTTAGAAAAAACAAAAGGAATCAATGATACATTTCAGGCGATTAATGAACTGATTGTTAAAAAAGGTGGCGAGCTTACGGAAGAACCAAAGAATCTGATGGAATATGAAAATGTACGAGTTCATGCAAAATATAACTCCATATTGCATTCTATTGCCTCTGGCAAAGAAACCTTGAAAGAAATGGAAGACTTTACAAAAATATCGAAAACGACGCTGCCTGCGTATCTTCATCGATTAGACGAATTATTAGATTTAGTTGGAAAACATGACCCAATACTTGGCAAAGAACGAGCGGGAAGATATGCTTTAAAAGATAATTTCTTTAAATTTTGGTATAGGTTCATATTTCCTAATCAGACTGCATTGAACTTAGGAAATGAAAAGCTTGTTTTGAGTATCATTAAGACTGAATTTGACGGTTATGTTGGACGGATTTTTGAAGTGATTGTTCGAGAACTTTTGATAGCTTACCTTAACAAGAAGATTAAGAATGTTGAGATTTCTTTTGAAGATATAGGAGCTTGGTGGGATAGAAATGGAAATGAGATTGACATTATCGCCCATCATTCACGTGAAAAGAGCATTATTGTTGGCGAGGTAAAATGGACCGAAGAATTGTGCGATCGTGATATTTTAGATAAACTCACTGAAAAATCAAGTTATTTGAATTTTAGCGGTCGTTATCAGTATATCCTCGTTTCTAAAAATGGTTTTACTGAACGATGTATTGCTGAAATGAAGAAACGGGATGTGCTATACTTAGATATAAAAGATATGACGCGGCTGTTTGACGAGTTGTGAAAATTATTCTTATCCCGTATATCCACATTGCCCAGTTCGCGGTGAATTAACTATTGGAAGAAACGTGTCTTCACCGCATTCATGATTTTTTGCACAATCATTGCAGACAAATCCTTCGCCGCTATTGCAGCATGCGCAGACTTTTTCTGCAGGCTTATTGCATGTGCAAGTGAATTGAGGAAGATTGTTTCGTGCGATTACTTGAATACCTTCGATTTTTCCCGCTCGTTCCTGTATGACTTTTAATTTGAGATAGGTTGTTGTACCGAAATCGTATTCGTGGGAGAAAGAGATTCCGGAAGCTAAAATCTTGTTTAAGAGGTAATTCATACTTTTGTCACCATATTCTTTATCCGGACTTACCGAATAGGTATTGGGTCCTATCGTAAATGAGCTTAAATGTCCGCAGCATTCTAACCAGGTTTTGCGCAGAAATGAGTCAACTGATTTTAATGAAGAACTGGTATTAATTTCGAAATAGATGAAAAATGGACCTTCACCTGCTTTTATGAGAAATATACGATTGCTTGACTCTGAAAATAATTTTGAACGCTCTTTGCATGACAATAAATGATTTGTCATGGCTGTTGATGCGACTACTTTTTTGCAAAAAGTGCATAGTCCATGCGATTTCAATGAATTAGCCATGTTTTCGAATCAGATGTTGCAGTGCTTTCGATGGATACGGACTGGTTTAATAAGATTTCTGATTACTATGGAGAGGTGTATTCCTAACTTTTGATCGAAATCGAAAGTTAAATAATATATACATAACGTATAAATAGTTAGATTTATATATAAAGTAATGATTATCACTTTGTTCGTGAGGGTTTGAGATATGCAGAGTGGTGTCAAGAAGATTTTACGTTGGATGTTCAACAAGAAAATAATTGGCGGAAAACATACTCCTGAAGCTCGCGTGCTTCAGATGATTCATTATCTGCCGAAAGACGAACAAAAAATTACATTGAATGAATACGAAGAATGCATCAAACAGAAGCAGTGGATATTTCGAATGAAGAAGACGGGAGCGCGGCATGTTACGCTTAATCCGAATATGATTGATGAGATTGCTCGAGAAATTGAATAGATGCTCTCACTGTTGAGAGTTTGAATAGAGGTGTCTGGACCATGGAAGAAACTGGAGAATTTTGCAAAATCATTGGAGATACTCCGAGAAATAGAGTATTGGAGTTTTTCATTGAAGGAAGGGAAATGGATTTCGGCGTAGGAGATGTGGCACGCGAAATTGGGTTGAATAGATTAACAACGTATAGTGTAATGAAAGAGTTAGTTCATAATGAATTTTTAATTCCAAGCAGAAAAATCGGAAAAGGACAGCTCTATCGACTGAACATGAAAAAGCTTGAAGTGACTATGCTCATCCAATTGTTTAATAATATACTCAAAAAAATAGCAAGTGAATATAAGCATGAAGTGGAAGTTGAGGCGTAGACAATTTTTCTTAGTAAAACGATGAGTGCATCGAGACTATCCCAATCGCAACAAGCTGCGGGAAAGACCCAAACCCTATTCTATAATAGAGGACATGAATGATTAGGTTCTCTATTATAATTGTTACTCATCTTTAAAAAGAATAGATGCGGAGAGCAGGATTCGAACTACAGCGGCCAGTTGCAAACTAGGCGAAAAGCATACGGCATTCGCTTCGCTCAGCCATATTAAAACTGTTTTAAA
>Ga0209541_10005775_pt1 | contig 21450 bp, 26 predicted proteins | sample RifCSPlowO2_01_FD_184027 | JGI IMG/M metagenome (GOLD analysis project Ga0209541, IMG submission 184027) | Groundwater microbial communities from Rifle, Colorado - Rifle CSP2_plank lowO2_0.1 (SPAdes) (version 2) | ecosystem: Environmental > Aquatic > Deep subsurface > Groundwater | place...
CTGAATCGGATCAGGTCATTTTTGATATGTATCAATAAAACTAGCTTCCAAACTGGCTCCCAAACTGGCTCCCCCGGTTGGAGGCAATTAGAACTAGCGTCCTTTGCTTTCGCGTGATATAATGAATTCAGATTTACTTACTTTCCTACAAAATGTCTAAAATTCTTCAAGCAACGAGTCGTGGGCAAGTGACTCTTCCTAAGTCGTGGAGAGACCAATATAATACCCAATACTTTACCACTGAGATTCAAGGAGCTACTTTAGTAATTAAGCCTTTAATACAGGAGCATTTTGAAGATTCGGTGGAGTCTGCTTGGGCCGAGTACAAAAAAGGAGACTATGTCACCAGTGAAGAGTTAATGAAGAAATATGGATTATAAGATCGTTTATACCAAACTTTCGCAGAAAGACTTGGACAAACTCGATCCGTCTATTGTTCGACGTATTTTGAAAAAAGTGGATGAGTTCTCTAAACGAACTGACCCGCTCGAATTTGCTAAAAAACTGACTGGATTTGTGGTCGACACTTACCGTTTTAGGGTAGGGGACTACAGGGTAGTATTTAGGTTAGATCCTCAAAATCAGCAACTTGTTATTTTGGTAGTGTTGCGAGTGAGACATCGAAAAGAAGTTTATAAGAATTTGGAGCAGTAAATTGGCTCCCCCGGTTGGATTCGAACCAACGACCCAGCGATTAACAGTCGCTTGCTCTACCACTGAGCTACAGGGGAACGTTACGTCAAAGAACGCGGTGGGAGTATAGCGAAGCCGATCTCATCTGGCAAAGGAATTTTGCGTTTAGCGGGAGCGAGTCGGCGGTTCCAATTCAGTGCCGAAAGCAAAGGGGATCAAGAGGCGGGCATTGCTGAAGACCTGGACAGGGCCGTCGCCCAGAGTGGCGCAAATGACTTGGATGTCGCTCTTTTGGGTAACTTCATGATCAAAAAGGACTTGGCGGCAGCGACCACAAGGAGTTAAGGTGGTATTGCCTCGAATTTGGCCTTGAGGTCCGCCCACGATGGCGATTCGGCGAATCACCAAGTGTTCGGGAGCGTCTCGTGCGTCGCGAGCTACACAAAGAAGACTTCGCTCGGCGCAGGTTGTATCGGCGTTCGAAGGTTCAAAATTGCTTCCATGAAAAATTTGTCCTTCTTTCGTTTCCAAAGCGGCTCCCACCAGAAAACCGCTGAAACGAGCCTCTGCGCGTTCTCTTGCGAGCTTTGCTTCTTCGATTAAATCATACAATGCCGATGGAAGAGATTCTATCCTATTAAAATTCTGTACCGGATCCTCTTCTTTGTAAGGGATATCGACCAGATCAATCATCCTTTTAATTTAAGGAGGTCTAGTCTATACAATATTTTCTATTTTATCAAGACCTTCCAGATTTCACGGCCGACGGTTTGATCTTTGCGTTCGTAGAAAAGGCTGGGGCGTTCGTGATCGGAAAGAGAGATAATCTCGGCGTGGCGAGCGAGAATTTCAGGTAAGCGGGGAAGGAAGTGGCGGTCGTTTTTCTCCTTATGGAAAGGGACGGTGAAAACAAGGGTAACAGGATTCTTTATGATTTTTTTCAGATTGGCCAAAAATTGATCGAGCAAGGTTTCAATGTCCGTTTGGATTTTTTTGAGTTCGTCCGGAGCGGGAAGTTTGGTGAGGCGAGGACCGAGCGTGGTTTCGGAAACGATGGCAAAGGGTTCGGTGGGGAGATCGGTCGGTTTCAGAAGGGTGGCATCGGCGGTAAAAAGTTTGAAATTAAGATTTTTGGGAGCGTACTTTTGGCGGGTCAGCCAGTCGAGATTTTTTCGAGCATCCTCCACTTGAACATTTTCAAGATCGGAGCCCAGCGCGGAAAAGCCCATGAGCACCGCTTCTTGGAGAACGGTTCCGCTTCCGCAAAAAGGATCGAAAAGGGTGGAGCCGGGCATGGGCTGAGCGAGATTGATTAAAATTTGTGCGAGCTTGGGGGGGAACATTCCGTTTTGCGCATCTTTGGCGGGACGATTGAAATCACGGTGGGAGTACCATTCAAAATCCTGGATGGCGAGCGTTTGGCTGAGGTACCACTTTGTTTCGCTCTTAAAAAGGTGCAGTTCCACGGCTCCGGGTTCCAAAAGATGTTCGTGCCAGGCTTGCACGGAAGAAAGATTCTGAAAATCTTTATTCACAAAGCGGAGGTTGCCCAGTTTTTTGAGATTTTTCTTGGCGCCGTTCAGGATGCTTCGGAGTGTTTTTTCATTTTTGGGGTGCATGCTGAGGCCGAAACGCATTTTTCTTTTGTAGCCTGAAAAATAGGATTCGAGAGCGCGGCTGACCCATTCCTCAAAGTTGAGGGGCATGGCCGCCGGTCCGCTTTGGAGGACTTCCGTGATGCGCACGATTCCGCCCATGCGGTTCAGTTTTGGAGTGGGGCTTTCAGGAGTGGCTTCAATAATGAAGCCGTCTTCAACTTCATCTATAATGACGAATCCCAGGGACTGGATTTCCGCTTTCGCGAGTCCTTTGCCGTGTCCGGTCTGAAAAAGGTAAAGTTTTGAGTCGGTTTTCATCGAGCGCAAGGGTAGCAGACCTTAAGAGAAGTCACCAGTCGATAGAAATTTATTGATCTTTGCGCGCTTAGCGCTATAGTGAAACTCGATTTCCTAAAACCCCGAAACATGGCTTTCTCTCTCAATCGAGCGCAAATTATTGGTAACGTCACGCGGGACCCCGAGGTGCGTCAAACGCCGAGCGGTCAAAGTGTGGCTTCCTTTTCCGTGGCGACCAATAGCAGTTGGACCGACAAAACCGGACAAAAACAAGAAAAGGCCGAGTTCCATAACATTGTGGTGTGGGGCAAGTTGGCTGAAATCTGCCAGCAGTATGTAAAAAAAGGTCGCAAGATTTATGTGGAAGGCCGCATGCAAACCCGAGATTGGGAAGGAGAGGATGGCGTGAAGCGCTACCGCAATGAAATTGTAACGGAAAATTTGATTTTACTCGATCGAGCGGGCGCACCCGCAGGAGGTGTGAACTATGAACGTGAGGCTCAACCTGCTGCGGTTCGCGGAAAACAAGAAGAGCCGGCGGCGGTGCAGGAGGAAGAGGTGACGCTGGATGACCTTCCATTCTAAACTGTTGCCCTTCGGGTTTGAGTTGGACTTCGTCCAATTTCAAAAGCGCGAATCAAGGGACACGTGCGCTGCACTAAGGCGAGCAAGCAGAGGTGTGAATCGCGCTTTTGCATAATTGGATTAAGGACTTCTGCTGCTCCGTCGAGTGGCGTTTTAGACCATTCGGGGAGAGGAGTCTTTAAGACCAATTCCTCATGAGCCCTATCGTTTTATTTTTGTTTTGAAACCACTGGCGTGGAGAAATCTTTTGAGGGCAAAGAGGGATGGCAACTCTTTTTGTTTACGTTGCACTTCGTGCAATTGAGTGGTCATCTCTCTCTATGAGCGGATTTGCAAAGAACAAATCTTTATATTATAACTCAAAATTGTCTTTTTGGGAAGGTCTCTGCAACTTTTACTTTTTCAAAGATTGGTCTTACACTACGAGCGATGCTTACCGGTCACTTCTTTCTCATTTTGGGTCCGTCGGGTTCCGGCAAAGGAACCGTGCTCGAGGCGCTTCGAAAAAATCATCCGGAGTTTGTGTTCCCGCTTTCGTGTACCACGCGTGCGTCGAGGCCGAGAGAACAGGATGGTGAAGTGTATCACTTTGTTTCGAAGGAAGAATTTCAGAGTCGCATGGCGGCTGGTGATTTTTTGGAGTGGGCGGTGGTGCATGGCGAAAATTATTATGGCACGTTGAAAGATGAAATCGTGAAGCCTTTGGAGGAAGGCAAAACCGTGATTCGTGAAGTCGATGTGCAAGGCCTCCGTTCCATTCGTGAGCTTATCCCCAAAGAAAATCTCACGTCGATTTTTTTGACGGTGGACGGTTGGGACACTTTGCGTCGCCGCATTTTAAAACGCAGCGCCCTTCCGGAAGAAGAGCTGCAGCGCCGTCGTCAAAGTTTTATGAATGAAATGGAATGGCAAAAAGAATGCGACATCGTGATTGTGAGTGTGGAAGGGGAGATTGAAAAGTTGATTCGGGATACGGAAGCCGCTCTTGTTTTGTAATATCCCCTGTATTTCATCGTCTATTGATCTTTTTAAGTCTGTGAACTAGGCTTTCATCCTGTTCCCAGTATGGGGATTAGCCAAGTGGTAAGGCAGCGGGTTCTGGTCCCGCCATCGGGGGTTCGAATCCCTCATCCCCAGCCAAATTGAATACAAACTATGGCCTCCGAATCTTCCATGGATATTGTCAGTCAGTTCGACCTCCAAGAGGTTCGCAACGCATTTGACCAGACAAAAAAAGAAATCGCGGTGCGTTATGATTTGAAGGACCTGCACATCGAATTGGAACTCACGGACGAAAAAGTAAGCATCACCGCACCGAGCGACATGTCTCTGGAAGCTGCGTGGGGCATTTTGCTGCAAAAAATGATCAACCGAAAACTCTCCCCAAAGGTGCTTAAAAAAGGTGAGTTGGAAAAAATAGGTGGGAATTTAGTGCGTTACGAAATCAAACTCATCAAAGTGCTGGACCAAGAAATGGCGAAGCAAATCGCCAAACTCATTCGGGACAACTTTCCGAAGGCGAAGCCCAGCATTCAGGGTGAGACCGTTCGTGTCAGTTCCAAATCCCGTGACGAGCTGCAAGCAATCATCACCATGCTGCGCGCGGAAAAAACTCTGCCGTTGCCGGTGGATTTCACTAATTATCGCTAGTCGAACGTCGAAGGTAAACGATCGTGTAAACCGTCATGAAGCCGACTGTAAGGAGGGACATAGCTAATCCGGCTTGATTATCGTATCCACCGCTAAAAGGGCTTGGAGTAAGATGTGGGAACGAATGGAATATAATAAAATAAGTTCCGAGCGTAAAGGCTCTCGCTTGCAGCCACCTTTGCTTGTCAATGAATCCAATAAGCAAAGCAGAGCCGAGCACGGCGAGATGCGGAATTGCGCTTTCACCAAGGTTGAGATAAACAAAAACCCAGTTCCACAAAGTGTAACCGATGATCCATGACAAGGTCATACCGCCCCAATGTAAATCCTTATGTTGTCCTTGCTTACAAATATGTATGGTATTTATTTTGGCCAGTGTCGCAATCAATAAAAGGCCGGAAGCTACATTAAAATAACTCGCGATGTTTCCGGTTTGCATGTCTTTAAGAACCGCCTCGAAAATGTTGACGACAAGAAAGAAATAAACAGACCATTGGCATAGTTTGGTTTCTCCAAGTTTTGTAGTTCTCAGTAAAGAAAGCCAAATGATTCCAGTTGCGATGGAGAGCACTTTAACCCAGCCGAACCAGTTGTCGACTCCTATAAGTAATGCCCAGCAGGGGAAAAAAATGATTGAAGCGATTGTAAAAAACGCCAATGAAAATTTTGGAAAACGATGAAATATCTCTTGCGTTAGGACCAGGCCAAGGAATATTGCCAAAATGTAGAGGATCAAATCTATAGCCATGTTCGTTTTTAATCAGTGAGTTTTTTCAGAGGTTCTTGAGCGGGACCGTTTAACACTTTTCCTTCAGTGGTGAAGCGAGAACCGTGGCAGGGGCAGTCCCAGGTTTTGGATGAGGAGTTCCAGTTCACGATGCAGCCGAGGTGCGGACAGACCGCGGAGTAGAGGTGGAGTTTTCCATCTTTATCTTTGTAGGCGGCCACTTTTTCTGAATTTTGCTCGATGACTTTTCCTTCGTCGGTGGGAATATCGATGGTGGTGGAAGGTTTGTGGAGGAATTTTTTGAAGAATTGGAGAAAGACGTTGGTGTTTTCTTTCACGAAAGTTTTGAGGCCGTAAAGATTGATTCTTGTGGGGCGGTAAAGCCGGGTCCAGGCATTGTTCTTTTCCAGAATGAGGTCGCGAATGAGCAGAGCTGAAAGGGTGCCGTAGGTGAGACCGTTGCCGGAAAATCCGGTGGCAACATAAATATTTTTACTGCCGGGGTTTTTACCGATGTAGGCAAGTCCGTCCATGGTTTCAAGTACTTGGCCGGACCAATGAAGGTCAAATTGTTTGATTTGAGGGTAGTGTTCGATGGCCCATTTTTCGAGGCGGCGAAAACGTCGCTGAGGATTTTCTTCCTGACCGCACTTATGATCTTCGCCGCCAATCATGAGGACGTCGGAGTCCGATTTTTCATACGAACGCACATAATGATAGGCTCGCGAACTTTCCCAAAAGAGTTCGTTTTGTGCGGATTTTTTGGGAACTTCCGCCGCGACCACGTAGGTTAAATAAGGATAAAGTTTGGTGTGCAGCCTTAGGCGATTCAAGAATGGGGAATGGGTTGCCACGACGCACGCCAAACTACTTAGGGTGGCACCGTCTCCCTCGCAAATCACTTTGGGTCCGTGCTCTTCCACGCTATGGACTTCGGTTTCATAAAATTCCACACCGCGTTTTTCGAGGATTTCGTAGAGAGCTTTTAAATATTTCAGCGGGTGAAATTTGGCTTGGTTTGGGATGATGAGGTTGGTCGCTTCTTTTTTCGCTTTTTTTAAACCGAGTCTTTGCAAGGCTTCCCATTCCAGCTCCATTGCTTCCACTTCGTCCGGACCAAACTGCAAGCGGCCTTCCACGCGCTCAAAATCACAATCGATTTGTTCTTTTTTCACGATTTCTTCAATCAGGTCGATGGCTTTCGCGTGGCTTTCTCGCACGAGGCGGGCGTTTTTAGGTCCGTGCCATTTTTCCAGTTGGTAGTAGCGATCATCCAAAATTTCCGTGAGGTGGGCCGTGGTGTAGGCGCTTTCTCCTCCGGCGAGGCCGCGTTGGTCCAGCACCGTGACTTTTTGACCGGCGTTTGACAACAGATAAGCGGTCGTGATCCCGGTGATGCCGGCACCCACAACAGCCACTTCCGTTTGGTGATTCCCTTCGAGACGGCGAAACTGCGGAAGCATGCCGTCCTTCAGCCAAAGCGAGCTATTCAGACGATTCATAGTATTTTGGTAAAGAATTTATCCCAAATGTTGCCAGAAACATTCCTGGCAATAAACCATGTATTTGGACTGCGGCGAGTAGGTGGAAACGATCTCTTTTTGACACTTGTTGCATTTGCGTCGATAGAGTTTGCGTTCGTTGCGTAGAGAGAGGCGGCGTTTTTGTCTGCATTCGGGACAGTGAACAGGCCATGGGAGGTCTTTTTTTATGTAAAAATCCTGTTCTTGAGCGATCACAAGAAAAGGTTTGCCGCAGAGTTCACACGTTCTTTGTTCCGGTTTTCCGGTGGGGGCGGGGGCAAACATTTTTCCGGGAGCAGGCTGGTCCATGGTCGAATGTTAGCATGGGCAGATCGATTTTGATATAGTGTACGTATGTTTTTCTTTGATGAGCTTCAGAAGCTTCGCGAGTCGGTTCCTCATCCGTGCATTTTGACAGTGAATTCGGAAAATTCTGATTACTGTCCTTATCACGGCGCCGGGAAAAATTGTTATTTGCTCATCGGCCATATGGGTAGCGAAGACTGCATGTATGGTTTTTGGTTGGGTGATTCCAAAGACTGCATCGACTGTGCCTTCACGGAAAAAAGCGAATTGGCTTACGAATGTGTGGACGTGCGCGGTTGTTACAGCTGCGATTATTGCCAGGATTGTTTGAATTCTTCTTTTTGTGAATTTTCTTATGATTTGAAAGGATGCGAATCGTGCTTTGGATGCATCAATCTTCGCAACAAAAGTTTTTGCATTTTTAATGTGCAGTACGACAAGGAAACGTACAAGCAAAAGACGGCGGAGCTCAGGACGCGTTATTATAAGGGCGATCGGAGGGAATTTGATGAGCTCTTGGAGCGCGAGCCGCACGTTTATTTGCAAGGGTTTCAAAATGAAAACGTTGTGGGTGATCATATTTTTAATTCGCGAAACTGTTATTCCTGCTTCGATGTGAATTCCATAGAAGACTGTTATTACATGTTCAATGCCTACACCGTGAAGGATTGCATGGACACCGTTTACACGAATACGAATTCTGAATTGAATTATTTTTGTCAGAGCGCGGTGAATCTTACGAACTGTAATTTTTGTAATGTTTCGTGGTACTCGCAAAGCTTGGAATATTGCGAGTATGTTTTCAATTCGCACGATTGTTTCGGCTGCGTGGGGCGTAATCATGCTCAGTACGAAATTTTGAACAAGTCTTACCCCAAAGAGGAATATTTTCGTCGCGTGATGGAAATCAAGGAGCAAATGAAGGCCGAAGGGACATACGGACGCTGGTGGTGGGAAACGCCTTATCCCGAGCTGGAGCCCAGTCCGGCGTATATGGCGCTTCAGTACTATTGAGTTCGACTTTACAAGGAGTTATATCATAGCTATACTAAATATAGTTAATAGTTATATATGCAATCACAAGTTATTTTTAAAACAGAGCAGAATCTGAAAAAAGCAGCTTTAAAAAAAGCAAAAAAAGAAGGTATGAGTTTGAAGATGGTTTTAAACCACTGTATGAAAGATTATGTAGATGGCAAAATTCATTTTTATTTTTCTTATCAAAAAGAACCCGAAGTTGAGATCTTGGAAGTGACACCTGACCTTCAAAAGAAAATGGATAAAATTGTTGATCTGCTTAAATGATCCTTATTTGTCGCTCAATTTTGAAGAAAGAACTAAATCCCCTTAAGGACTATTTTTCGATGGAAGTGGTTATCGAATCTATTCTAAAAGCCCGAAAAGGTTTGGGAGAAGAAATAAAGGGTTCTCCGATGAAAAATGCCAAGTTGGTAAAAGTTTACTTAACAGGCAAAAGAGGTGCAGGGAGGGTGGTTCATTTACTCCTTGTTAATAAAAACCATTGGATCCCTTTGGTGCTTAGATTGAAAAAAGATAAGCAAGTGGGGGAGAATATAAGTATTCATAATCCCGCATTTAAAAAACTGCTTGAGAAAAATATCGACCTTGTTCTGGAAGATTTAAAAAATGGCGACTATAAAAGTTTATCCTTACTATGAAAATTTTGATTTTTGGGAAGGGTTACATCGCGAACAAGTTTAAGATTTTTTTTGGCGAGGAGGCGGAAATTTCGAATGTGCGAATTGAGGATTTTTCGAAGGTGAAGGCGGAACTCGAAGTGAAGAAGCCGGACGTGGTTTTGAATTGCGCGGGGAAAACGGGAAAGCCGAATGTAGATTGGTGCGAGGATCATAAAATGGAGACGCTGTTCGGCAATGTGACGGCTCCGCTTATTTTGGCTCGCGCCTGCGAAGAGCTCGGGCTTTACATGGTTCACATTGGAAGCGGTTGCGTGTATGAAGGTGATAAAGGCGGAGAAGGTTATTCGGAGGAAGATGCGCCCAATTTTGATGGCAGTTATTACTCGCGGACGAAAGCATGGAGCGAGCACATGCTGAAAGATTTTAATGTTTTGCAGTTGCGGCTGCGCATGCCGTTTGATTCGATTCCGAGTGAGCGCAATTTTATTACGAAAATCGTGAAATATAATAAAGTGATTTCCGTGCCCAATTCGATCAGTGTTTTGGAAGATTTTTTGAAGGCGGCGAAAGTGCTGATCGAAAAACGGGCGACCGGCGTTTATAATGTGACGAATCCGGGGACCATTACGCATCAAGAAATTTTGGACTTGTACATTGAGCTCGTGGATCCGACTTATCATTATGAACTTTTTAGTATTGAGGAAATGGAAAAAATCACGAAAGCCAAAAGGTCCAACTGCGGGCTGTCCGTGAAAAAACTTGAAGCGGAGGGCATTCATTTGCGGCCGGTTGCCGAGGCGGTTCGAGAGTCTCTGATTGAATATCAAAAAAACATGGAGTAGTGTGTGCGTACACGCTTATGATCCAGGGACCCAAAAATCTTGTTCTTCATGATTATGCTCGCTATTTTTTCATTTTAGCGATTGCCACCGTACTCGCTCTTTTCTTTTGGGTGATTTCACCGTTTTTAAATGTGCTTGTGTACGCGTCCCTCATCGCGGTGGTGTTCAATCCTGTCTTCAAGTGGATTTCAAAAGTGCTTCGCGGGCATACGGGGATCGCCGCTTTTCTCACGACTTTAGTGGTGATGCTCGTGGTGCTCACGCCGCTCACGTTGTTTATTATTTTCTTGGTTCAGGAAGCGGTTTCCGCCTATGACATTTTGGACAGTAAATTGGTGGAAATTGACTTTGAATCCTTCCGTTTCACCGGAGCTTTCAGTGATCTGCCTTGGATCGGGGATATTTGGGCAAATTTGGCTCAGCGTTATAACCTTCGTGAACTCTTGGGAAATTATAATTTTGATATTTTCTCTTTGGTGAGAGATTTGGGTGAAAAAATCAGCACGTTTTTGGTTTCGCAAAGCGGCACGGTTTTGAAGAGTGTGGGTGACACGATGATTGGGGTGCTCATTTTGCTTTTAACCATTTTCTTTTTCTTCCGCGACGGAGAAAATCTCACGAACTTTTTAAAACGACTCAGCCCGCTGCCGACCAAGTATGAAAATGAAATCGAGAACAAGTTGCGCGAGACCACGTACGCCATTGTGGTTGGAAACTTTGGTACCGCGATTCTGCAAGGACTTGTGGGAGCGATTGGGTTTGCCATCGCCGGCGTGGATAATGTTTTATTTTGGGGAACCATCATGGCTTTTGCCTCGCTCATCCCTTATATAGGCGCGGCTTTTGTGTGGTTTCCGGCTTCCCTTGCTTTTATGGTTCAAGGCGAATGGGTTTGGGCGATTTTCCTTTTCCTTTGGGGCCTTTGTTTGATTTCCATTGTCGACAATGTGGCTCGTCCGATTCTTATTGGAAGTCGCAGCAAAATGCACCCGCTCGCCACTTTTTTGGTGGTTTTGGGAGGTATCTTCGTCTTCGGTCTCAAAGGAATTATTTTCGGACCTTTGATTCTAAGCTTAACCGTGACGATTATTCACATTTATCAATTGGAATACCACGAAGTACTCAAAACTTAGTCGGCGTAATGCTTGGCCAGTTCAATCAAGGTTCTTAAGCCCGCCGTAGTTGCGCCGTATTTTGTACTTGGTGTTGGATGTTCCACCCAAGCGGTTCCACCAACATCCAAATGGACCCAAGGTGTTTTTTCAACAAAGTGTTTTAAGAAAGCGGCTCCCATAATGGCACCGGCGCGAACGCCGTCGGTGGTGTTTTTCAAATCGGAACAGTTTCCTTTGCAGAGTTTCACAAAATCTTCATCGAGAGGCAGAGGCCACATGCGTTCGTGCACGCGTTTCGCGCAGTCCAAAACACAGTCCAGAAATTTTTGTTCCGTTCCCATGACACCGGTGATGGTGTAGCCCAAGGCCACCGTTACCGCACCGGTTAAAGTGGCGATGTCGATCATTCGTTTGGGTTTGTAATTTTTTTCCGTGTAAGAAAGTGCGTCGGCCAAGACCACGCGGCCCTCCGCATCGGTATTGTTCACTTCGATGGTTTTTCCATTGTAAGCTTTTACCACATCGCCGGGATGTTGAGCGCGATCGGAAATGGCGTTTTCCGCGCACGCCATCACGCCCAAAAAGTAACCCGGAACCTTATTTTCGGCCAAAGTCTGCAAAGTTCCCAGCACAATTGCGGCTCCGGTCATGTCTTGGTTCATGGTTTCGATGTGCCCCGTGGGTTTTAAGTTGAGTCCTCCCGTATCAAAAGTGATTCCTTTCCCGATAAAAGCGATGTTCGGCTCCTTGGCTTTGGATTTGTGACGGTATTCCAGAATCACCATACACGGTTCGCTGCTTGCCCCTTGGCCCACTCCGGCCAGGGCGTGGCAGCCGAGTTTTCTGAGTTTTTTCAAGTCGAGAACGGTCACTTTAAATCCGGATTTTTTTCCGACTTGCTCGGCGATCTTTGCCATGTCCATCGGATTCAAATCTCCCGCGCAGGTATTAATGAGATCCCTCACGGACGGTGAAACGTGTTCGAAGGATTCAATCCAAGTGAGTTGTTCACAGTGTCCCTTTTTGACGGTAGGGAGCACGAAGGTCACTTTTTCCAAAGAGGGAGTTTTTTTATCCTGAGCTTTGTAGCGTTTGAATTCGTAAGTCCCGAGCACAAAGCCATAGGCCAATTCGGAAAAGTCGGCTTCATCGGTGAGGATGGTAATGCTCGTCGCTTTTGCCGCTTTTGCGCAATCGGAAATTTTCGCCCCCAAAAATTCAGTGGCTTGAGGGACAGCTTCGGCATTTTTTCCACGACCCAGAAGCACAACACGTTTCCACTTTGAACCCTCCGGGAAAAGCGTCAATGTTTGACCTTCATCTCCTTCAAAATCTTTCGATTTGAAGCGCGCTTCAACTTGTTTTGCGGTTTTCGCTCCCAATGCCGATTTCATTTTGGCATTCAAAGTTTCGCTCTTGAAAAATGAGAGAAATAAAACGTCGGACGTCGTGAGCGAGGTGCTGAGAGCAAATTTCATGAAGCGAAGATAAAAAATAATCGTCGTCACATTACAATAGTTTTCAGTTCTGCAGCAAGTATGATTTAATGGAGATCGTGAAAAAGTCCACGCTTTACACCATTTCCGCTTTTGTTTCCGGAGCCGCCGTGATGGCCATTGAAATGAGCGCCACGCGTCTTTTGGCACCTTATTTTGGAAACTCTCTTTATGTGTGGACCAATGTGATCGGGCTCATTATGATGGCACTCGCCGCCGGTTACTACTGTGGCGGACGGCTTGCCGACCAAAAGCCCAAAGCTTCCATTTATTTTTCTTTGATTTTTTTGACGGGCGCATGGGCTCTCGTCATACCGTTTGTTTCCGGACCGTTTTTTGCAATCATCACGCGGAGTTTTTCCAATTTGGCGGAAGTGGTGCGTATCGGATCTTTTGTGGCGGTGGCTTTTTTGTTTGTTTTCCCTCTATTTTTACTTGGCATGATCGTGCCTTTTACCGTGAAGATGGTTTTAGTGCACGTGGAAGAAGCCGGCACGGTTTCCGGAAAAATTTCCATGATTTCAACCCTTGGAAGTTTGGTGGGAACTTTTCTCCCCGCTTTTGTGCTCATTCCCGTTCTCGGAACCACCAAAACTTTTGTGTGCATCGGAATCGTGCTCATGCTGCTCGCGGCCTTTGGACTTCGTAAATGGATTTTTGTGATCATCGCCTTGGCGAGTGTCGGTTTTCTTTGGTTGGTTCCTCCCGTTTTCGCCCACGATTCCATTATTTACGCCAAAGATTCTCCTTACGGTTTTGTTTTTGTCACGGAGGATGAGGAAGGCGTTCGCCGTCTTCATGTGAACAATCCCATCGGCACTCAATCTTTGTACGATCCCGCTTCACCCTTGGCACCCGAACCTTATTATTACTCTTATTTTGGAGTGCTTCCGGCGATGGTGGAAACGCCTCAAACGGTTCTTATTTTGGGACATGGGGGAGGAAGTTTTACGCGCATTTTTAATGCCTACTATCCGGAACTTTCCGTCACCGGAGTGGAGATCGATCCCACCATGACGGAGGCGGCCGAGCTCACCATGGGACTTTTGGATGCGACGGTGGAAATTGTTTATGCGGACGCGCGAACTTACTTACTCAACACGGAAAAAAACTACGATCTGATTCTGGTCGACACCTATCAAACTTCCAGTATTCCCGCTCATTTGGCCACGCATGAGTTTTTTGAATTGGTTCATTCTCGTTTGAACGAAGGTGGCTTGGTGGCCTTGAACGCTTCCTCCGCTTCCGGTGATTTTCTCAATTCTTTGGTGAAATCCGTGGACATCCACTTTGATCAAATGGCGGCCTATGCCGTGCCGAACAGCACCAATTCCATGATTTTGGGCAGCGATGATTTGAATTTCGACTTCCTTAGGGCGGTACCCGAGATGCTTAGCGAAAAAGCCGCTGCGGTTACCGAGGGTTTGTATGAATTCAGTTTTTCCGATGAAGTGGAAGTTTTCACGGATGAAAAAGCCACGCGCGTCGAAATTCTCAGTGATGCGATGCACATGCAAGTTTTACAGGGTTTCTAAACCATTACTCGGTGGGCATCGTAGCCTTCTTCGACGGGATGCCAGAAGTCGGCTTGTTCTTCTCCCATGCGCCAGCACAGGAAAACCTCTTGTTCTTGGTGGACGCTTGGAAAATCCACAATTCCTTCGATGGGGTCTCTCAGCATGCAGCCCACTTGAGCCAATTCGCCGTTGCAAACTTTTAACCGATCCAATTTTTCACGGACGGTTCTTTCCCTGCTGTAACGCTCGAATTCTTCGGCCGTGGGATTCACTTTAAAGGTCATCAGTTCCATCCAAAGGGTCTGAATTTCTTTCACAACGGGAGCTACGAAAACAAGTGAACGATTGGCTTCCTCGAGTGTAAAAGTTTTTCCCATACAATTTTGGGTTATTCGCTTCTCACTTATTATAACGTTTTTTCAGTGGTGAGTGTTTCAAGTACTTCCGCGACGTGGCCGGGAACACTGACCTTTCTCCACGATTTCACAATTTTCCCCGTCTCGTCAATCAAAAAAGTGCTGCGCTCCACTCCCATGAAGGTTTTTCCGTACATGCTTTTTGGCTTCCACACGCCAAAGGCATCCAGCAGTTCTCCTTTTTCGTCGGCGAGCAGTTCAAAAGGCAGTCCGTATTTTTCAATAAATTTATCGTGCGATTTGAGCGGATCTTTGGAAATGCCAACAATCACAGTATTGGCGTTTTCGTAATTTTTTAAATTGTCTCGAAAGTCGCAGGCCTCCGTTGTGCAGCCGGGAGTGTCATCTTTCGGATAAAAATAAAGTACGAGTTTTTTTCCTTTGAAATCGGTCAAAGCTAGGTCTTTCCCGGAAGAGGAGGGGAGGCGAATAGCGGGAACCGGATTTCCAACGTCGAGAGCCATAATAAAGATTTTAGCGTTTGGAGCTTCTATGTTACCATGAGATCGAAATTCCTAATACTTATTTTTATGGCACACGTTGCTAAAGATTTTTCCGGACTCATGGGAACGCTGCAAGACCTTTCCGCCAAGCAGATTGAAGCCCATCTTAAGTTGTACGAAGGTTATGTGAAAAAAATCAACGAAATTGAGGAGAAACTCATGACTGTGGATAAAAGTTTGGCGAATTATTCGTTTGGGGAATATAGCGAACTCAAACGTCGTGAGGCGGTTGCATTTAACGGAACTTATCTTCATGAAATGTATTTTGAAAATATGATTGGCACCTCGACGGAAGGAAGCGCCGCTTTGAAGGCCGCAATTGAAGGATCTTTTGGCAGTATGGCCGACTGGGAAAAAGATATGCGTGCGTCCGCCGCCTCCACGCCGGGTTGGGTTCTCCTCACGTTCAGCAAAATCGATAAAAAGCTTCATCATTACATCATGTTTGAACACCACATGAATTATCCGGTGCATCAAGTGCCTCTCATGGCGCTCGATTGTTGGGAGCACGCGTTTATGATCGATTACGGAATCGTCAAGCCGGATTATTTGAATGCATTCTTAAAAAACCTTGATTGGAAAGTGCTCAGCGAGAGATTCGCGGCGCTTTAGGAAATGCTCCAGGTTTTCTTTTCCACCAAACGTCCCGGAATCGTAAAACCGGAAGCTTTTTTGTGACCGCCACCACCAAAGAGACCCGTGATGGAAGTGAGGTCGATGTCGTCACGTTGAGTGCGGAGCGAGGCTTTGATGTTGCCTCGGCCGTCTTCGGTGAGGAGTACGCAGAACTTGGCTTCCGGTACATGGTTGAGATAATTTACAAGGCCGGAAATGTCGTCGTGTTTGGCATTTTCTTCATCGTAATCGTTTTGTGTGAGTGCCGTGACCACGGCTTTTTTTCCGTTGAGAGTGATGCGGGAAAGCGCACGGCCCCAGAGTCGGAGTTTGTTTAGGCTGGCGGAGTGGAACTCTTCTTTCACGCAACGCACGCTGTCGCCGCCGAGGGCTTTGAGGCGGGCAGCCACTCGATAAGTATCCGCGGTGGTATTGGAATGCATGAAGCAGCCCGTGTCGTAATAAAGTCCGTGTAAAAGGGAGGTTGCCATGCTGGGTGTGATGGTCCAGCCGCAGTAGGAGAAAAAGAGGAAAAGAATGAAGCAGGTTGCTGCCGCCTCTGGCAAGACAATGTTCACGTTTCCAAAAAAATCATTGGAAGGGTGATGGTCGATGTTGATGAGCTGTACATTTTGTCGATCGAGTAATTCGGGCTTTTGTTCATGAAAGGCCATGAGTTTGTGGGACCCGCAATCGACCGTTACAATCACGTCAAAATCAGCAGTGTTGAAATCTTTCACATAGCCTTTTGCGCTTCTTAAAAACTTGCAACTTTCAGGGGGAGTATCCACGCAAGCGGAGGTCACGTCCTTTCCCAAATTTTCCAAAGCTTCTCGAAGAGCGAGGTTGGCGCCAATGGAGTCGGCATCCGGATTTTTGTGTGAAATAATAAGAATGCGCTGCACCTTCAGGAGCAGATTTTTTGCTTTTTCGAATTCGTCCAAGGAGGATCGTTCGGCCATACATTCTTTTGCTAAGTGGCTATTGTTTCATAGAGCGTCGGGGGAGAGAAGTGGAAAAGTGTTTGGATTGGGCGACTTCTCTTGACTAAAAATCGCCAAAAATTGCATACAAAATTAAAATGGCTTTCGCGAGCCATTAAATTAAAGTTATTCTTTGCCCGGGCAAAGAATTATACAATATTTATCGAGTTACTCAGTACACGTACACTTCGGCATTAGTTCCTTCGTCTATTCGTGCCAAGGCGGAAGCGGTGTCAAATGTTGCTTTTGAAACGGAGTCGAGAGCGGTTCGAGTGGTGGTGAAGTCGAACTCAGGGTCGTCCGCCGAGTAGCCGTTGCTCATCGCCATGATGGAACTTGTGAAATCGGCAAGATTCAAAGTGGCTGTTTCTTCATCCGCTTGGAAAAAATAATTACCGGTCTCGGTGTTATCAAAAACCACTTCATCGAACGGGGAGTCGAGATCGTAGGAATACGCGGTGGCGGAACATCTGAGAGTCTCAAAGGGTCTGTCGTTCGCAGGTGAAGTTTCTTCCGTGTAAGCCGCCGAATGGTCCCCAAAAGAAAACTGCAAGTGCGCGGTTTTTTCAGTTATATCTTCACCCTTGTATGTGGATTCTCCCAGAAAAAAGTAGCCGTAAACGGTGGCCGGTGTAACCTCGCCGTTTATTATGTCGTTCCACGTGAGGGAGTCATTGCCGGTGGTTTCTTTGGCGCTCGCCAAAAGCTGATTTTCCAGGGCTTGTCTTTCTTCGATTGCTCTTTCCGAACAAGAGGACTCGGGGCCTCTTTCATCGTAATCTATAGGACAAGCGGACTTATCCAGACCCAAACACGAGCTGATTGCATTTTGGAAAGGAAGGGTCGGGATATCCTGATGAACGACTCCGGAGTCGGAAGCACTCGGTTCGTCTTTTCCTCTGTGATACGCAAGGTTGTTGTCGATGTTACAACCTGCGGTCAAGGCGCTTACGAAACCTAATGTAGGAAGAATCTGCATTGTGATTTTAAGTTTAAGGCAGTTTATTATAGCAGAAAAATAGAGCTTGTCAATACCCTATGTTTGGCAAAGAATTATACGAGATTTATCGAGTCGCCCAGTACGTTCCTCCGACAATCAAAATAAAAAATCCAATGATGAAAAGCAGGAAGACCAGAGAAACGCCCCTCATGACATAATAGCTGAGAGGATGCCGGATAGCCGCCATTTCCAAGGTTCCTATTTTTTCAGGAAGGATGCCAAGCCACATGCCGAGACGGTAGGTGAATCCGTAAATGAAGACAATGGTGACCAGTGCTTGAATTATCCAAGGGGCCACGGAAGGCATGTCCACCGTCAGCCAGAGACCCAAAGAGAAAATGAGCACGAAACCCACTGCTCCCAAGAGGAAGAACAGAATGCGTGCAGTGCTAGAGGGCTTTTTGTCGTGAGACATATTCAAAGGCCATGTAAGCGGCTTTGGTTCCTTCGGCTACGCCGACAATGGCTTGTTTCCATTCGGTGTCGGTGACGTCGCCGGCGGCGTAGAAGCCGGGAACGTTCGTCTCGCTCATTCCGTTGATGAGGATCTCGCCCTTGTCGTTTTTCTCGGCTCCAAGGTCGTTCACCATGTCCGTGAGCGGAATGCGACCGATTTCAATAAAGACTCCGTCGACTGGCAGATCTTCGCCCGTGTCGAACTTCACTTTTTTAACCACTGTATCGCCGAGAATTTCCGTAATGTTGGTTTTCAATTTCACGCTGATGTTGGGCGTAGCTTCCATACGTTTCATGTTGATGGGTTCCGCCTTGGTGATTTTTTCTCCGCGGTAAACGATGGTCACGTGGGCGGCATGTTCGGCCAAAATGAGTGATTCCTTTACGGCGCTGTCGCCCCCTCCCACCATGATGACGTTTTTCTTTTTGAAAAAGCCGGCATCGCACGTGGCACAATAGGATACCCCGTGAGCGGAAAATTCCTTTTCTCCCGGAACACCCAATTTCCTATAAGTGGTTCCGGTGGCCAGTAGCACCGTTCTTGCTTCCAAAACTTCCTTGCCAAATTCCACTTTGAAGACGTCGCCTTCTTTGCTGACTTTCGTCACGCGGCTGCCCACTTTGAATTCCACGTTGTTTGCTTTGGCGTGGGCTATGAGCTTGTCAGCGAGTTCTTGTCCGGTGAGGGAAATAAAGCCCGGATAATTTTCTACGAGATGAGTAGTGGTGATGGTGCCCCCCAGTCCTTCCGTAAGAACAAGCACATCCATGTTGAAACGGCGCGCATAAATGGAGGCGCCGAGTCCGGCACATCCTCCACCGATGATGAGTAAGTCATGTAGCATATTTGGCGAGTGCATTTAATTTTTTTTCGAAGTGGTGTGGGAGCATATTGTTCTCCACTTTTCCGTCGGTCATTACGAGTGAAAGCGGACCGTTTTGACTTGAAAAGAAAACATTAGGACCGTCCTCACAGTGACTGAGGCAGCCTGTTTTTTCAAGACGAAATTTTCCGTCCGCGCTTGTTTCTCCGGCTTTGATTCCCAAGGTTTTTTCGGCCATTGCCAGATTTTCTTCCGCAAAATTTTGTCGGCAAGAAGAACCCATGCAAATCTTAATAATGTGCATTAGGCCGCCATTTTATTAATGAAATGATCTTGGTTGTTGGCAGGATCCATGGTGAGGTGCGACATTTCCCGCGCTACAATTTTCGCGGCGATTTCTTTACGGATGTTGGGAGAGTTACGGAGTGCCATCACATTGGCATCACTGAGTTTCATACGGCCTCGGCCCAATTTATTGATGGCGATGAGCACGAGTTTCATAAGCTCTTGCGTGGAAAGTCGTTCAATGAGTTCGAGCGGGTCCTCCGCCATTTTTCCTTCATGGTCTTCAACCATGACGTGTTCGCCGTAACGGGCGCGGTCCAACTTTTCCGTGGCGAGCGCATTTCCTTGTTGCAAGTCCATGGCACTGATGTCCTCGAGTTTTCGAACTTCACCTCCGGAAGTCACTGTGTAACCGAGATCGTAGGCTTCGTCGGCGGCTTGAATGTAACGAAATTTACTGCGTTCGCGTTCGCTTCGTACGTCGTTTTCACTTTCGATGTCTCCATTCATGCGCACCCAGAATTTGAGGTCGCGGAGGTAACTTTCTTTTTGTGTTTCGTTATGCCGTTCGCCGCGTTTGGCCGCGCCGAAGATTTTTTTGTAGGTGTTTTCTTGAATGTTTGCCGCTTCCAAATTGCCTTCTTGGTCGAGTTCATCCACAATGTCATCCATCACTTCATCGCCTTTTTTGCTGTCCAATTTTTCTTCGGTTTGCTCGATCTCTTCGGCGCCCATGTGATCGATGTTGGAAGCGTCAAAGGGTTCCTTTTGCTCGCGATTTTGTTGTTCCCGCGCTTCGTGAATCATTGCTTCGCGATCGATGGCGTTGGCTCGCAGAAATTTATTGTCGTTCCTCAGGTAGGAAGGAAGGCTGAAGTAATCTTGCACCACGCGCGATCGATCCTGAATTTCTTCACGTAAAACGAGTAGCTTTGCTTTTTGAGTCTCAAAATCAGCCAACTTAAATTTATTGATGGCCAGCGTTTTTTCGAGCGGTTGGTAGAGATCCACGTTGCACGAGCGGGCGGAAAGAATAGTGGCCATGAACTCCGCCGTGTGGATGTTTTTATTTTGGACTTGCTTCTCGAGTTCGGGCAGAAATTTTTCCAGCTCATGTCGGCGCATGCGGTTGGTTTTGTGTTCCAGGTTTTCCCTATCTTTTGGAAGCGCGTTTTTAAGAATATCATCGCGTTTGTCGTAGAGTTTCTTTCTTTGCTTGATAAGGCTCGGCAATTTTTTCTGCCATTCTTGCATTTCGGCAAAGTTGCCGCGCTCCTCAAACTCCTCAATGAATTCCCAGGCGGCTTCTGGAATTTTTCCGAGCGGTGTCATCACCGGCGTGCCTCCAAAGTATTGCTGATTATCGAGTACCATCTTTCGGTAGGAGTCCGAACGTCTTTTAAATTCCTCGAGCACTTCTTTTTTGATTTCGGTGGTGGCTTTCCCGGCCTTCGCGTTTTTCTGTCGTTTTTTAAATTCAAATTGCACGGCGGAAGGACCATCTTCCACTTCTTTGACTTCTTTGAGGACGTTTTCAAGCAGTTGTTCTTTGCTACCCACCAGTGGTAAGGACCCCAGTCGACGGAAATATTCGTTGCGTACGAATTTGGATTGTTTTTTGAGCTTTTCGCGGAAGCGGCGCTTTACATTCAAATCCTGGTCTAAGGTCTTTAAGGTTGTGATCATGCTCGTATCTCCATAGAGCGGACGTTTGCCAAACCACTCCACCAGTCCGCGCAGTTCTTCATTGATTGGCGTTTCTTCTCGGTCGTCCATCGGTTCAAAAACTCCGCTCTTTTGAATTTGCATTTCGTACCACGTGGTTCCGGCTTTCTTGAATTTTCGCTCAAGCTCGTAAACGTCCCAATTGGATTTACATTTATTTAGTTGCTCGATGTACTTCTTTTCGTCGATTCCGGTCGCTTTTTCAAAATCTTCCAAGGCTTCAACAAGTTCTTCTTGCTTGTCTTTTCCCTCCTCGGTAATGGTATTTCTCTTGTTCCACAAATTACCTTCACCTTCGCGCATTCCACGAAGCTTCACTTGGGCTTCATCGTCGTCATCAAAGGCTCGATAATCTTCTGCAGATCGGGATGCCATAGTGGGGGGTAATGGTAAGCCTATGCTAACATTTAGCTGGAAGAGTGCAAGTTTTTTGCCGTGAAAGGTGATTCTACCCTCACCTTGTATTTTGTCACGTCAAAGTGTGCTTTTTAATCTGTTAAAGTGGTGTTTTTGTGCTAGTATTTGGGGACATTAACCACTCAAAATATGACCGACGAAAAATTGTACGAACTTGCCAAGCTTTATGGTCGCAATGCTTTGGTTTGGCGACAAAAGTTTATGGGATTGTTGCCGGAAGTGGAAAAGAGGAAATTGTATGAGCGGAAGAATTTTGGATCGATTTTTGAATTCGCG